>Ga0194132_10002311_pt1 | contig 36131 bp, 34 predicted proteins | sample TA2KigOf80mmetaG_FD_148612 | JGI IMG/M metagenome (GOLD analysis project Ga0194132, IMG submission 148612) | Freshwater microbial communities from Lake Tanganyika, Tanzania - TA2015054 Kigoma Offshore 80m | ecosystem: Environmental > Aquatic > Freshwater > Lake | place: Tanzania: Lake...
CTTGGTCGCTATGGAGGTGATCGCTGCCCACGGTGAAGGGTACTCTGCCCGGTGCTCCTGCACCAAGCGCACCGCCCGCTCTCGCACCTCCGCTGGATACCGTCCCGGTCGTGTCATGGCTTCCTCCTCTCAAGGATAATAGCCTCCACTTTTCCCGGGGCGGTTCACCCTGCGAGGGTAGGGGTTTTTCGTTTGTGTGGGCATGGGGCGTTCGCGATAAATGGAGGGCTTACGGCACATTCTTTGAGGGCTTGGATGAAGACCCGGAATAGAAAAGGCCCCTCGGCAGAGGGGCCCCGGCAGGAAAAAGACCTGAAAACAGGTCAAAACAACAGGAACTGAGGACAATCCACATATTGAACTCAGTTCAAAACTAAGTATATGGTTGGAGAGGTGGGGTGTCAAGAGGGGGAGGAGACCTAAGTTTTGCCAGGGGTGAGCAAAGGGAATCAGAGACCTCTCCCCCGATGCGGCATCGGGGTCTCGAAGACTCGACCTGCGAGTGCCCGCTCGTTGCTCCTAAGAAGGGGCGTAGCTCATCAGGATGAGCACATGCCATCGGAATGGCGCAGACGAGAAGGAATGGACTTCAGAGACCTCACCCTTTTTCCTCTCCTGCGAGGCGAGGGATAGGGGTTGCTGGGGCAACCCAGAGAGCGTAGGGCCGTTCGTCGTGGTGATGGGGAATCACCTATGCTCAGGGAGGAGAAGGGACGGCCCAAGAGGCATTGGACAAGGGGGTGATGTGACCCATATCATCGCGGGCCTGGAGACCATAAGAGAGGTGACGTATGCGCCTGAGCGGGAAGGTCGCGGTTGTGACGGGGGCGGGGAGCGGGATCGGGCGGGGGATCTGCCTGCGGTTCGCGGAGGAGGGGGCGAAGATCGTCGCGGCCGATTATCAGGAGAAGGGGAATGAGGAGACGGCGCGGCTGGTGCGGGAGCGGGGCGGCGACGCGGTGACGGTGACGGCGGACGTTTCCAAGCGCGCCGATGTGCAGCGCATCTTCGCGAAGGCGATGGAGCGGCACAAGGGTTACGACATCCTGGTGAACAACGCAGGCATCCTGACGAGCGGCAGCATCCTGGAGCTGACGGAGGAGGCATGGGACCGGGTGATCGCGGTGAACCTGAAGAGCATGTTTCTCTGCACGCAGGAGGCGGCGCGGTACTGGGTGGCGAATAAGCGGCAGGGGAAGATCGTGAACCTTGGGTCGGTAAACTCCGAGTTCGCGGTGCCGGGTCACCCGCACTACTGCGCCTCCAAGGGCGGGGTGAAGATGTTCACGCGGGCGGTGGCGCTGGAGCTTGCGCCGTATGGGATCAATGTGAACGCCATCGGCCCTGGGGGAACGCAGACGATGATCTCGCCGAACTTCTCCAAGCCGGAGGTGGTGGAGCAGATCGCGAAGGGGGTGCCGCTGGGGCGCATGGCGCAGCCGCGTGACATGGCGAACCTGGCGCTGTTCCTGGCGTCAGAGGATGCGGCCTATATCACAGGGCAATTGATCTTTTCAGATGGGGGAAGGACGGCGCGGCTGGGGTAGGACGGAAAGCAGCATCAATCCGCGAGTGACGATTCTCCAGCCGCGAGCTCGCGGCTTTCGCGAGGAGGCAAAGGTGGCAACGATAGCGAATCTCTTCGCGCCTGACCGGTGGGTAGCAGGGGGAGGGAGCGGGATCTGGTCGCAGACGATCTCGGGCAACCCAAGAGAGGGGCGGTACGTTGGGCTGGCTCGTTTTGAGCCTGGGGCGAGCGCCTGGTTTGGGACCAGAAGGCACCGAGTTCCAATCTCGGCATCCAGGCTAAGTGCTAAGTGGAGCACGACACCTTTTACAGGCCAAGCCGTTTGATAAGAGTGTTCAACCGAGAGAACACGGTTCAATGCAGAATGCCATGGAGCATACGTCTCAGCTCAACTCGCATCTTCTTTACGTCTTCTCGAAGCGTTCCCACCAGCAGCCCCAGAGTGGTTTGTGAACTCCAGCATTTATGCTAGACAGATTCCCGCGATTAGGCGAGCGCCACTGCGGCTACTGAAAAGATGGTGTTTGTCCTCATGTTCTGGTGGATGATGAGGCCGGTGGCGGCTGGGAAGCTCGCTCCGAAATATTCACGGCGCACTTGCCCTAAAACGCGAACATCGCCCATGACTGTGGGAGGGACCAGTTCCAGCGTGTAGGCGATGTCATCCATGGAGACGCCCGCAGCCGAGCAGACTTGCCGGAGGTTCTGGTATGCCTGTCGTGCTTGAGCTCCGAGGTCGTAGTTAGCGACTACCGTCTTGCCGGTCGTATGGTCAATAGAGGCCTGCGAAGAAAAGTAAACCAAGTTGCCCATCCGTACGGCTGGGACGGACCGGAGCTTTTGATAGCTCTGCTCCCAGCCAGGGACCAGGATCTCTTCGCGTTTGCCCGTGAGGGATGCGATGACATCTACTTCTAGGTGACCTCTCGGATTCAGGATGCCGTGGAAGACCGCGGCGTTGACCGAGGGGCGGCTATCCCCGAAATGCGCCTGACGGACCGCGGCCATGGCTTCATAATGCTCAACCGTCATCGGAGCCACGTAGTCCACGATGTGGACCACGTTCGTGTAGGATGCTCCTGCTGCCTGCAGCGTCTTGTCAATGCGTGTGTAGCAGGCCTTCGCCTGATTCTCTGCCGTTGTCGGCTCAAGCTCAACGACTCCAGAAAAGAAGAGCTTGCCTCCCGCCTTCACGGCCGGAGCATACGTTAGATCCTTGAATCGCTCGTATTCGGGCCCCGCGGGTATGACGACTTCTTTTCCCCCTTTGACTGCGATCGCTTGAATCTCGATAAGGGCATCGGGCCTAAGGAGGCTATGGACCAGGACCCCCGTGGAAGCGACGGGGCTCTTCCCGAGGAATTGCCGCCGCACATCGCCGGTTTTGCTATACAGAGGGAAGCCCCTGGGTACAACGTAGTCCACTGTTCGCACGATGTCCGTGTATGCCATCCCGGCGGCTTGAAGGATGACGCCGATTTTCTCCCACGCTATCTTCGTCTGCTCCACGATGTCGCCTTTGCAAAGAACACTCCGGGACTCGGCATCGTAGGCGCTGCCTGTCTGCCCGGAGATATACGCGACACCCTTGTGCTCGACCCCCATCGAGAACGTATATCGGTTGAGGTCGAGCCATGGGAATTTCTCTGGTTTCACTTGGATGTGATTGCGGGCCATTGATGTACCTCCACTATAGATAGATTGCTACCGTGGTGCGTGTTCTGCGGGCGTGGCTCTTAGCAGGGGATCCTTCTCAGCGGGGAGTCCCTGCAGCAGGCTTTTGCGTATCAACTCGGTGTGCTGACCCAAGAGGGGCGCAGCCTTGAATTCGGGAGGGCGCTCGCCATTGAGGAGCCATGGCGTGGTGCCCATGCGGCGCCTTCCGATTTCCGGGTGAAAAACATCGGCGATGAAGTGGCGCTGCAGGAGGTGACGGTCCGAGATGAGGTCCGCCGAGTCGAAGACCACCGTTGCAGGAACGCCTGCCCTCTGTAGAAGCTCTTCTGCCGCCTCCGCCGGCTGTGGGCTGGTCCAAGACTCGATGACGGCATCCAACTCGGCTGCGTTGCGTTCCCGCGCTTCGGGGTCGCGGAAGCGTGGGTCGGCCATCCATTCGGGATGGCCCGTGGAGCGGCAGAAGGCTTCCCACTGACCGTTGCCGCCGATGGAGATGGCGACCCATCGCTGCGCTCCGGCGCACCGATAGATGCCGTGAGGTGTCTTTCCCCTTTCCTTGTTGCCCACGAGCGTCGGCTCGTGATAGTTCAGCCCGTAGGCGGCGATGGCTTCGGGGATAACAGTCGCCAGGGCTTCCGTCATGGCGAGCTCAATGAACTGTCCCCGGCCTGTGCGGGCGCGCAGCCGGAGGGCTGCCAATATAGCGAGCACGCAATAGCAGCCACTGAAGTAGTCCGGGAAGAAGGCCCCGAGAATGCGGGGATGCCCTCCCGGGTATCCAGTCACAGAGGCCAACCCGCTGTACAGGTTGATCACGCTGTGGAAGCCCACAAAGTTGCGCATGGGCCCGCTGCGCCCGAATGCTGTCAGCGAGAGGAAGATAAGATCAGGCCGGAGCGCCCGGGCTGCTTTGTACGGCAGGCCTAGGCGTTCCATGATGCCAAACGAGAAGTTTTCTACAACCACGTCGCTAACAGCTACGAGCTCGCGGGCGATTTGCAGGTCTCTCGCCTCGCCCAAATCCAGGCAGATACTCTGCTTGTTCGTATTCAGCAGATTGAAGCCGCCGCTCCGATTCACCCCAGGCTGTGCCTCAGCGTAGGGGGGAAGCCCTCGCAGTGTCAGCTTCTCAGGGTTCTCCACGAGCAGCACTTCGGCTCCGAGCCATGCGAGCGCCTGCGTAGCGTACGGGACGGCGATGAGCTGTCCGAAATCGAGGATGCGGATGCCGGCAAGCGGCTTGCGCGGGTCCCGAGAAGCGGGGTGGACAGCCTGACCAGCGCTCGTCCGCTGCGTCCATGGGTCAGTTGCTGCCTCTCTGGGGATGAAGCTGAAGGCGTTTCCGGGTGGAGCCGACAGGCCGGCGGTGCTCCCCCGGCGAGCGTTCACGCGTATCGGGTTGCCCGGCAGCAGCACCCGGCTTCCATCGGTCAGGCGATCTTTTCTTATGAAGCCTCGGGATCTGGTTTGCGGCGAATCTACCATCTGGCCGATCCCGTACGCCGGGAAGCAGGGCACGCCGTGCACTTGGGCGAGTTTGGCGATCTCTTCGCCGGTGTGCGCCGTTGTCCACTCGAGGAGCAGCGGCTCAAGGGCGTCCCAGTTTCGCGCGCGGTCGGCGGAGGTGGCAAAGACCTCTGACGCTCCCCAATCGGGCCGGCCCATGACCCTGACCAGGCTGCGCCAGTGGTGGTCCAGAAAGGCGGCAACGACAACATAGCCGTCCTTGCACGGAAGGTACGCGTTCGGCTGACTGCCAAAAACCTCAGGATTCCGCCGTTTAGGCGTAAGGTGGGATGCGTGGGCGATCTCCCAGGTCATGATGGCCGCTACGGCTTCCTGCTTGCTGATATCGAGCTCGCACCCCTGTCCGGTGATATCTCTGCGCGCCAGCCCCGCAAAAACTGCCGTGGCGGCCTGGATGCCGGCGGTGTACTCGCCGATATGGGTGTTCGCACGGAGCGGCGGCTCCTCATAGGGGTCCCGGGGCATATCAGGCAATCCCGGGGACGCAAAGGCGAGTCCGCCGGCGCTCACGGTGATCAGGTCGTCGCCGAGATACGTTCGCTTAGAGCCCGTTAATCCGAAGGGCGTCAGTATGGAGACAATGAGCCTGGGATTAACTGACGCAAGCTCTGCGTAGCGGAGATTGAGCCGGTCTATCGTGGATGCCGGGGCATCAAGCAGCAGCACGTCTGCATCGTTGAGGAGCTCGAGTATCCGGGGGCGGTTCTGCCGCTCGGAGCAATCAAGAATCAGACCTCGCTTCCCTCGATTGAGGTAGTGAAAGAGGATGCTTGAATTCGGTCCCGGCGTCCGGCCCGGAAATGGGCCTCGGGAACGGGAGCTATCACCCGTTGGCGGTTCAATTTTGATGACATCGGCTCCGGCATCGGCCAGGAGGCGGCAGGCGTAAGGTCCGGCCACGAAATCGGCAATCTCAACGACGCGGAGGCCGCTCAATGGAGCGGTTGGCAGTGAGTGGTGTGCGCTGCGACGCATGACTAGAGAGAGGGAATGAGGTTATGCCAGCCCAAAGCCTGCTCGTATGTATATGCGATGCGGAGGATGAGAGCATCGGTGAACCGCCTGCCGACGATCTGAATGCCGACCGGCAGCTGCTCTGCGGTATATCCGCAGGGAACGGTAACCGCAGGCCATCCCCCGGGATTGAAGACCCGCGTGATGCGCGAAAGAAGGAATCGAACCCGAAACTCAGTGGCGCCTAAGGTGATGATCGGCGAATCGTATCGGGGTGCGGCGACGGGAACGGTCGGCATGACCAGGGCATCGACACCGGAAAGAGCCGTTTCCACCTCCTGGCTCAGGGCGTGGCGGGCTTGTTGGGCTTTGCAATAGTCGGCAGCGGAGATGAAGAGGCCCGATTCCACGTGCATCCTCGTGATGCGGTCGTAGTCGCTTCCTCGAGAAAGAACAAGTTGCCGATGAACTGCGGCGGCCTCTGCAGGGATAATGGTGCTCATCACCAGGCTCATTTCGTCCAGGTGAGGGATGGAGACTTCTATCAGGGTGGCGCCAAGGTCTTCGAGCCGGGAAAAGGCACGCCTCACTGTCGCTTCGATCTCAGGGTCTATGAAGTCCCAGATGTATTCCCGGGGGACGCCTAGCCGCATCCCGTTGATGCCTCCGAATAAGGATCTCAGGTAGTTTTCCGGGCGTGCTCCTTTGGTCGTTTCATCGCGGGGGTCTTCGCCTGCGATAACCTCCAAAGCTGCTGCAATGCCCTCCACTGACTTGGAGAGAGGCCCCGGGTGATCAAGAGACCAGGAGAGGGGTGTCATGCCGAAGCGGCTCACAAGGCCAAAGGTCGGTTTGAGACCTACAAGGCCGCAGAGAGCGGCAGGAACTCGAATAGAGCCGCCGGTATCGCTCCCGAGCGAGATGGCGCACTCGCCTGCGGCAACCGATGCGGCAGAACCTGTGCTGGAGCCGCCGGGTATGCGTGCAAGGTCCCAGGGGTTGTGCACATCGCCGTAATGCTGGTTCCGCCCCTGCTCGCCGAAGGCGAATTCGGTCATCATGAGTTTAGCGACGATGATGGCTCCTGCTTGACGGAGGCGAGATACGACCGAAGCGTCCTCCGCCGGAACGTAATCTGCGAAGATCTTGGAACCCGATGTCGTTCGTATCGTTTTTGTGGCGAAGAGATCTTTCAGTCCTATGGGGATGCCATGGAGCATCCCGCGGTAGCCATACCGGGCGATTTCCTGATCGGCCGCTTTTGCGGCTGCAACGGCATCGTCGGCTGTCACGGTGATGATAGCGTGGACCCTAGGCTCCACCTGTTCGATTCGGCGGAGGAAAGCCTGGGTCACTTCAAGGACCGATACCTGCCGCCTTTGTATGGCCGCTGCGAGGTCCCGGATTGACCAGCTGGTCACATCGGAGGACGTCACTCGCGCCTCCGCTTCTCTTCAGGCGAGAAAAGGGTCATATGCGCTTCTGCATACGGGAGCGCCCGGAGCCTCGCCAGCACGCCAAAGAGCGTTTCCACTTCAGGCCGTAACACGCGAAGATGCTCATCGCTCGGATCGAGACCGGCTTCCTGCGCCAGGAGACGGAAGGACTCTTCGCTGAGATGGTGCTGGTCAGACATAGGGGATGTCCTTAAGGTTTGCAACATTCTAGAAGCCGGACCTTCAGACTCAAAGAGATGCCGCTTCTCCGAAGCGTGTAGATGCGTACGGCTCGGCCTTAAGCTCTTACGCGAGACTCAAATCTTCATCCGTACCCTCCTCCCTTCAGAAGGATATCTAGGCCTATGTAGCATGCTCTGGACTGAAATAGCCCATTACGGCTTTCGGGATGACTCCTAGCGGAGCCTGCAAATCCATGCGCCAGCCATACGCTGACTTTCTCAAGGGTATCCGGATCGTTGACTTTTCACGCGCATTGGCGGGGCCAAGCTGCACGCGCCTTATGGCTGACCTTGGCGCTGAAGTGATTAAAGTCGAGCCCCCCACCGGCGATCAGACAAGGACCTTTGCATATCAGCGGAACGGGCGCAGCGGCTATTTCATCCAGCAGAATCTCGGCAAGCACGGTCTTTCGATTGACCTTCGGAAAGAGGCCGGGAAGGCCCTGGCACTGGAGTTGATCTCCATCGCAGATGTGGTTGTGGAGAGTTTTCGCCCCGGCGTGATGGCACGCCTGAGCCTGGATTATCCCCGCCTTCGACATGTGAATCCCTCGGTGGTCTTGTGCTCCATCTCCGCCTTTGGCCAATATGGGCCGTACGCCGACCGCCGAGGAGGCGATTACAACATCCAAGCGCTCAGCGGCATGATGTCCCTTAACGGACATCCGGACGGCCCTCCCATGTGGACGGGGAATGCCTACTCCGATACCACAACCGGGCTGCACGCATTTGGAGCGACCATGGCTGCGCTCTACCGGCGCCTTCAGACGGGCATCGGCGAACATATTGATGTCGCGCTGCTGGATTGCTCGCTCTGGCATCAAGAGCTCTCTTTCCAGCAGTATCTCTTGAGCGAAGGCAAGATGCTGCAGTTGCGCGCAGGCAGCGGAAGAACGGACAACGCTCCCGTGAATGTCTACAAGGGCCGGGACGGCCATATGGTGCTCGCGGCAATGAGCGAAAGCGCATGGAAGACGCTTTGCGAGGCCATGGAGTTTCCGATGCTTGTAACGGATTCCCGGTTCAGTTCCAAGGCCCTTCGCATCCAAAATGTCGCGGCTTTGGACCACGTTATCGAGCGGTGGATCTGTACCTTCCCTTCGGTTGATGATGCCATCGAACGGCTTCTGAGCCGAGGCCTGGTCTGCGGCCGCGTGCGAACGATTCCCGAGATAGCGGCTGACTTGAATACCGATGCGAGAGAGATGCTGGTGGAGGTGCCGGACCCGGCATTCGACAAGCCTCTGCGCGTCATGAATTCCCCTATGCGCTTCTCCGCCTCCTCAGCATATCCCCGGGGGCACGCTCCACTCTTGGGTGAAAGCGCCGCTTCTATCCCCACGCAATTGCTCGGCTATACCTCCAGGGAGGTTCTCCAACTACTCGGGGAAGGGGTGCTGACTGTTGAGGAGCGCGCCGCACCTCAAGTAATGAAGGAATTGGAAGCGGGAGAAAGGGGGCCCGGTCAATGACACGGGCAGGCAGCTAACGTATGGCGACGGCAGATCTCGGCGCCGTGCTGCCGACGCTATCCACATACTGGCATGAGCTTGGTCAGGCCGCTCATGCGGCTGAAGAGGCTGGGCTGCGGTATATCTTTTGTAATGAGCAACCTGGGAGCGACGCTATGACCGGCGCACAGGCGCTCATCGCCGGAACCAGCAGAGCGCACATCGGAACCAGTGTAGCGAACATCTATCTGAGGCATCCCTACTTGATGGCCCGCTCTGCGGCGATGCTGCAAGCGCTCTCAAAGGGCAGATTCATCCTCGGGCTTGGCACAAGTCACGACGCTATCAACCGACCCAAAGGACTAGGCTCCCCCCACCCTATCCGGGATATGGACGCATATGTTGGGGCGGTGCGCTCGCAGCTTGCTCGGGAGGAATCCACACCGATATGGCTCGGAGCGCTGCGGCAACAGATGACCCAACTGGCCGGCGGACTTGCAGATGGCGTGATTTTCCATCTTGTCCCCGTGGGTTTGCTGCGGAAGTCCGTCGCTGTCCTCCGCGCGGCAGAGGCGAACGCAAACCGGTCAGGGAGAGTGCATGTGGCGGCGTATGCCCGAATCGCCATTTCGAGCGACCTCGCGCATGCCAGGGCGAGAGCGCGGAATATGCTTGCATTCTACCTGCGCTTCCCAGCCTATCAGGCACTCTTTTCTGCGCAGGGCTTCGCAGGAGACGTGGAAGCGTGGACACGGGCAGGGACGGCTTCCGGCCCAATCGCCCCAGAGGAGGCCATCAGCGACTCATTGATTGACGCCACCTGCATCGTAGGTTCCGAAGGACGTTGTGTAGAGCGGATCCAGGAGTATCAGGCTGCCGGAGTTGAGATCCTGCTCCTTGCGCCTGTGCCTGAGGAGAGGGCTTCACTCAGCCGCCTGTTTACCCCTGCCTTTCGCTTAGCGAGGCGACTACAACAGTAAGGAGCACTATGGACTATCAGACCATCGCATACAGCACCGTCGGCCCTGTTGCTGTTATCACGCTCAATCGCCCCGAGGTGCGCAATGCGCAAAACGAGCTTCTGAAAGAGGAGCTTGATGCTGCTTTGCATCGGGCTGATGCGGAAGAGGCTATCCGAGTCATAATCCTAAAGGGGGCCGGCTCGAACTTTTCCGCCGGACACGATATGAAGCAGTTCCCAAAGGACCCGACCGCCTTTGGGGCCGCCGATCCCAGGAAGTGGTTTGAGGGGGATACGGAAAAATTCCGTCAGTTCGTCTACAAGGTGCTCCGCCTCTTTCTGAATGTGCACTACACCAAAAAGCCGACAATCGCCCAGGTTCACGGCCATGTCATCGCCGGCGGGTGGGTTTTGGCTTCCATGTGCGACCTGATCATCGCTTCTGACGACACTACCATCGCAGACCCGGTGGTGCGGATGGGTTCGGCGGGCGTTGAAGCGATTGTGGAGCCTTGGGATGTGGGTCCGCGGAGAGCCAAGGAGCTCTTGTGGACCGGCGATTCAATCTCGGCTGACGAGGCCTGGCGGCTCGGTATGGTAAACCGGGTTGTTCCGGCGGCGAAACTTGACGAAGAGACGATGAGACTCGCGCAGAAGATAGCGCTCTCGCCCCCTGGAACGGTACAGGCAACAAAGCGCTCCATCAATCATGCCCTTGATCTGATGGGGTGGCGCGCGAGCCACGAATTCCATACAGAGTTGTGGGTGGCGAACAACCTTAGCGATGAGCACAAACGGCTCCACGCTGAGAGGGAGAGCATGGGCCTCCGTGAATTCATCAGGCGGCGAGATCAGCCGTTCCAGAAGCGCTAGCGGAGGGGCGACGATGGCATACCGAACAATTCGTTATGAGACAGCAGGCCCGATAGCCGTAGTGACGCTCAATCGGCCCCAGGCACTGAATGCGCAGAATCAGGATATGAAGGAAGAGCTTGCCGAGGCCTTCAACGTTGCTGCGAGGAGCGATAGCGTCCGTGTAGCGGTCCTGCGCGCTGAAGGCAGAGCCTTCTCTTCCGGCCATGACCTTAAGAGTTTCCCGCGCGACCCGGAGGCGCTCGGCGGACCTTCAAGCGACAAGTGGTTCGAAGGGGACTCGGCTAAGGTGCGTGACCTCTTCTATGAAGCGATTACCCTGAAGTGTCTGGCTATCCACGATTTCAAGAAGCCTCTCATCGCCCAGGTTCATGGGTACTGCGTTGCAGGCGGATGGCTTCTTGCCTCGATGTGCGACATCATCATCGCAGCTGATGACGCCCGCTTTCGAGACCCTGTGGTGCTCATGGCCGCCGGCGGCCTTGAGCTTCTGGTGGAGCCCTGGGACGTCGGCGTGCGCAAGGCCAAGGAGTTGATGTGGACCGGGGACTACATGGATGCCCAGGAAGCCCTGCGCCTTGGATTTGTGAACAGGGTGGTGCCGCGCGCGAGGCTTGAGACGGAGGTGATGACGCTTGCAAGCCGGATCGCGATGATGCCTCCGGTCACCGTCCAGGCGGTGAAGCGATCGGTGAATCATATGCTGGACTTGAAGGGATGGCGTCGGTCTCATGCCGATCACTTCGAGATCTGGTCGTCCTGCATGGTGAGCGATGAGCATAAGGCCGGCCATGAGGGGATGGCAGCCGGTACGCTCAAGCAGTTCATCAGAAAGCGGGACGAGCCGTATGAGCGGATGACGTGATCGGCGCTAGGAGTGCTTCTTAGAAGCTTCTGTCATCCAGGCCGCGACCTCGTCTGCAGGAGCCACGGTGGCGATGTACTTCCAGATGTCAAAGAGGCTGGCCTTATGGGCCCAGAGGTTTTTGTCACAAACACCCTCTTCCACAACAACCGTGCGGAAGTTGGCTGAGACGGCATCGAGAGCTGTGGCTCTGACACAGCCGCTCGTGGCGCACCCCGTGATGATGCAGGTGTCAATGCCCTTTTGCACGAGCATCGGCACCAGGTATGTCCCGAAGAATCCTGAAGCCGCCTGCTTCCACACGATAGGCTCGCCTCTCGCCGGGGCCACCCGCGGGTCTATCTCCACCCAGGGCTGACCTGCCCGCATGTATTGGCCTAGGCTGGGAAACTTCTCACCCCTGATGCCACAGTCGCTGCCGTCCGGGAGGAATCGGTCGCCGGTGTAGAAGATCGGGATGCCGGCTGCACGGGCGGTTCGGATAAGCCGTGCAGTCTGGGCGATGGCGCCGTCTACGATTTCCTGCAGCTCCGGCGGCTGGCCCCTGACCCAGGGCTTCTGTTCAGGAGAAACGTAGCCGCGCTGCAGGTCTATAACAAGCAGCGCCGGGCGTATGCCCTTCTGGTAGAACGCCTTATCGGACTCACCGAGGCCATCATTGGCGGTCAGGGATGTCCGGATGTATGCGATTTCCGCATCTGGCTGGAGGAAGTGAAGTCCCATTGGCGTTTACCGTGTTGAGAGAGGCGGCTGCATTGCCTGCAAGCTCTCCATCCAGTTGATGACGTCGATCTCCGTCGCGACCGTTGCGATATAGCGCCAGAGATCAAAGAGAGTTGCTTTGTGAGCCCACAGATTCTTGTCGCAAACCGCTTCCTCAACCACCACAGTCCTGAAATTGGCGGATACCGCATCCACCGCCGCGGCCCGAACGCACCCGCTGGTTGCCGTTCCGGCGATGATACACGTATTAGCACCTCTTTGGATAAGGATCGGCATCAAATACGTGGCAAAGAAGCCGGAGGCTACCTTTTTCCAGATAACAGGCTCTCCAGACCGAGGCGCAAGGCGTGGGTCTATCTCCGGCCAGGGCAGGCCTTCCCGCATATATTCCTTCAGGTACGGGAACTTCTCAGCGCGGATGCCGCAATCGCTTCCATCGGGCAGATAGCGGGTGCCGGTGTAGACGATAGGGATGCCGTGCGTTCGCGCCGCCTTGATGAGGCGCTCGGTGGAGACGACAGCCCGGTCTGCCGCCGCTTGGATCTCTGGAGAGGACGCCTTGATCCACGGCTTGGGTTCCGGCGAGACATAGCCGCGCTGCATATCAATGATGAGCAGCACCGGCCGCTTGCCGCGCCGGTAAAAACCGTGGTCCGGCTGTTTCGCGCGTTCAGGCTCGGTTAGCGAATGCGTGATGTACAGGACATGCTCATCGTATTCAAGGAACCCCAAGCTCATCAGCGCCTCGCTTCCAGGAAGGAGAAGCATCTGCTTGATGTTAGCTTAGCAGAGGGTCGAGACAAGTGCAGCCGAGGCGCATTCCGGGAAAGGGGTAATCTGTTCGGATTCCGGCTATCCAGGCCGCGCCGGCCCAACAGTGCCGCCCGTCCGGGCGCAGATGACATGGTCATCAAGCCGAGTGACTTCAGTGAAGGCGGAGCCCTTGTCCAGTCCAAGCGCGAGGCGTCCGGCAAGCCTGCCCGTCTCGTAGTACGGCGGGTTGATATGGGTAAGCGGCGGGTTCAGCAGGGAATCCGTCCATGCGCAAGGGCGGATCGCCAAGACGGACACATCGCCCGGACAGCGGCGTCCCTCTCTGCGGAGGCTGAGCAGGATGCTCACAGCTGCCATTTCAGAGGGGGCGATGATGGCGGTTATGTCCTCTCGTTGCGCCAGATGCGTGGCCGCTCGCGCCACCGGGGTCTGTTCCACCGGCTGTTGCACGGCTCGGTGCTCGCCTTCGGATGTCGCCCACCTGACCAAGAGGTCATCCGGCTTCAGCCGGTACTTTGCGATGGCCTGCTGGAAGCCGGTGAACCGCTCTTCTTGCACCGGGTGGTTACGGACAAAGAGCGCTCCGATGTGTCTATGGCCCAGGCTGTACAGGTGGGAAACGGCCAACTCCATCAGGTGGCGCTCATCAACACGCACCATCGTCTCACCTTTGATGTGGGTCGGCTGGCAGGAGATGACACGGATACCGTCGGCAACCAGACTTGCCCGAAGCTCCCCTGCCTCTCCTCCTTCGGCTGATTGAGAGAGGATGACCAGCGCCGCGGGTCGGTGCAATCTGATCGCCTTCAGTTGCTGGACATGCTGGTGCCTGCTTGACCAGTCGGACAGCACCGCCACTTCGAAGGATGACGAGTTTGCCACCTCAGCAGAGATGCCGGACATCATCGTGCTTTGCGACACGAACCGAGGGTCGCTGATAAGCACAAGGATAGTCTGCTGCCAGGTGGTGGGAGGCCGGGTGGCGTATTCCGCCATACGCTGGAGGTCCAGACCGCCGGCGGTGGCCTCTGCGCGCACATATTCCGCGACTTCGTCAGCAGGGATACCGCGTTCACGGAGAAAATGGGCAAGGGAGGTCAGCATATGTGGGCGAACGCTGGAGCGGCCGATGCACCAATTATCAACAGTGTCCTCTGAGACAAAGAGCGCATCGGCAACAGCAGAGCGGGTCATCCCGTAACGTCGCAACAGCGCACCGAGCATCTGGCTGGTTCGAGCGGTCTGCATGACGCCACCTCACCCCTCAGGATTCCACGACTCCCCGTAAATCTATCCCCGCAGGCCGTAAGTATACACGCTTGCCCCTAGGGAGGCACAATCTCTAGCATCGGGACATGCTGCGGAAGCCGATTTGCTTCCGCGGCGTGCAAGTCGTGCGAATTCGGGCTGGATCTCACCACCTGAGGAGGTGCCTGCGATGCGAATTTTGGTGAAAAAGAGCGTTCTTTCCACCCTTGCGGCAGTCATGGCGCTGGTGCTCGTCATCGCGGCTTGCGGCGGCGACGACGCAGAGCCCACGGCAACGCCAGTCCCCACGGCAACGCCAGTCCCCACAGCTGCCCCTACTGCAGCGCCGACCGCGGCGGCAACCCGCGCACCTACGGCGGTGCCGACACCTGCGCCGACGCCGACGCCGGCCTCTACAATCAAAGACACGACCATCGTTGTGGCGCTGGACACCCTAGAGCGTGAATTGTGGTTGCACCATTACGGCGGCTCCACCATGTTCAACCCGCGGCATGCGATGTTTGAGGAGCTGGCCGTCTGGACGCCTAGGTTCTCTGAAGCGCGCCTTGCAGAGTCTTGGTCGGTCGGGTCCGACTCCAAGAGCTTCACGATCAAGCTTCGCAAGGGCATCAAGTTCCATGACGGCGATGAATTTATCGCTGAAGATGTCATCAAAACCTACGATCTTCTCTACGAGCGTGAGGCGAGCCACGCCGGTCTCTCAACCATCCGGCCTCTCCTCGGCACAACCCAGGACGAATTCCGGACCAATATCCGCGCCCTGGATCAATACACGGTTGAGATGAAGTCCAAGATCCCATACGCGCAGTGGCTGCCAACCATCATCGGACCAGTTTCTGCTCCTTTCCTTGTTGTCAATGCGAGCGTGGTGAATCGTGTCGGAACCACGGAGGCTGCAGCCAAGCCTGTCGGTACCGGACCGTTCAAGTTCGAGCGTCACAACAAGGGTCAGAGCATCCGTGTTGAGGCTGTTGCCAACCATTGGCGCAAGACTCCTACGGTAAAGTACGTTGATTACCAAATCGTCCCTGAGTACGCGACCCAGCTTGCACTTGTGGCAACGGGGAGGGCGGACATCATCAACATCTCCGCTAGTCAGGTCGCCCAAGCCCGCCGCGTCGGTGCGAAGCAGGTGGTGGACGATGCCGGGTACAACGTGTGGTATGCCCTGCGCGGCCAGATCCCTGAGACGCACAAGAATTACGATGGAACGCTGCCCTGGGTGGACGGCAAAGACCCGGAGCGCGCCAAGAAGGTACGCCTCGCGCTCAACCTCGCCCTTGATAGGAAAGGCATCATTGACAGGCTCTACGGCGGCATAGGCCAGCTTTCCTCCCTTGGCGCCTGCACCTTCCCCGGCCAGTCGTGGTACTACGGCGACCCGTACCCCTACGACCAGACCCAGGCCAAGCAACTCCTAACGGAGGCCGGATACGCCAACGGCTTTGAATTAGAGATCCCCATCTACGACCAGGCCAGCGGCCCGGTTGGCCTCGGCCTTCATGATGTGGTGGCGGACCAGTGGCGCCAGATCGGCGTGAAGGTGAAGACGGTTCCGGCAGACTTCACCGTCTTCCGCGAAATCCTGCTCAACATCACTCAGCCCAAGCTGACCTACTACTGGTACTGCAACTTCTCCGACCCCGACCCGATGCGCTACTACAACTTCTTCTACCACGTAGCGAACCCGGTCTGGTTCGGCAGCCCCGCTCTTGAGACCATGCTGGATAAGGCGAATGCGGGCCTTACACCTGAGCAGCGGAGGGAGCCGATTCTTGCGATTAACAAGTACTTCCGGGATAACCACTACTGGGTACCCATGTTCGTGCTTCCCAAGCTGTACGCAACCTCCCAGCGCATTGACAAATGGCCGCTGGTTTCCGGACACCTTCGTGTCCACAATCTCGAGCATCTGACGGTGAACTAGACCAGCCTACTGGGCCAAACAGGGCCCGGGCGGAGCGCATGGGTATGAAGACACCGGGGCGAGAAGCTGCTTCTTCTCGCCCCGGTGTAGTTTTTGGGCCCCTGCACGGAGTCAGAGTCCTCGATCTTGCAGGGAGGGCTGGGGACTTATGCGGAAGGCTCTTGGCTGATGCGGGGGCAGATGTCATCAAGGTGGAGCCCCCGGACGGTAACTCCGCTCGCCAACGCCCGCCTTTCATCGCTGACACTCCAGATCCCGAGCGTAGCCTGACCTTCCTCCACTACAACGCCGGAAAGCGCGGCATCACTCTTGACTACAGCAAACCTGCCGGGAGGGAACTCCTCTTGCGGCTTGTGGGCCGGGCGGACATCCTTGTGGAAGACGCTGGGGAAGATAGTCTTGCCAGGTGCGGTATCGGACATAGCGCCCTGATGAAGGCCAGTCCTGGATTGGCCCACGTATCCATCACCCAGTTCGGCCTTTCGGGGCCCTATCGGAATTACGCCGCCAATGACTTCATCTGCTTTGCGCTCGGAGGTCTCATGGCAACCAGTGGCGAGCCGGGGATGCCCCCCATCGTTGCGCCGGGGGAGCTGGCATACGCTGTTGCCTCCGGTTATGCGGCTTTGGGCGGCCTTATCGCTTACTACAACTGCGCTCTGACGGGAGAAGGGCAGCTGGTGGACGTGTCCATCCATGAGGCCGCCGCCTTTACTGCCGGGTATGCGGTCCCGGTCTACACCGCAACCGGAGAAAAACCCTTTCGCCAGAGTTGGAAGAAGCGCCTCTTTGACCTCTACGATGTGTACCCTACCAAAGACGGGTTCATCCGGATATTCATCATGCCGAAGAAGCACTGGCAATCGCTCCTGGATTGGCTGGGGCGTCCGCCGGAGCTGATGTCTGAAATCTTCAATGACCAGAAGCTGCGGTGGCAGAACAGCGAAATCATAGATCCCTTCATTGAGCGGCTTTGCCGTGGTTATACCAAGGACGGCATATTTCGAGAGGCACAGCGGAGACACATCGCCGCCTCTCCGCTGAACACACCTGCCGAATTCGTCCAGAGTGACCAAGCGCGTGCGCGCGGCTTTCTCACTACGGTGCACCACCCAGTTGCGGGAGCGTACCCCCAAACGAACCCGGTCTTTCGGTTCAGCGCTTCTCCTGGGTTTGTTTTACGACGAGCCCCGACCCTCGGTGAGCATAATACGGAGGTCTTTTGCGGAGAGCTCCGGCTATCCCACACGGAGCTCAAAGCCCTTCAGTCAGGAGGAATTGTCTGACGTGGAAACCACAAGACTACTTCCCCCCCGCCGCCTTCCCCTTCAGGATAGCCGCGTCCTTTCGCTGACGCTTGGGGCCGCAGGCCCAATGACTGCGAACGCCCTCGGCTACTTCGGCGCAGAAGTCGTCCATGTGGAGTCTAGAATGCGTCCTGACGGCCACCGCGGGGGGAACGATCCGAACGCCTGGGATAAGACTCCTTTTTTCGTGAAGATTCACCGGAACTTCCAGAGCGCAACGATTAATTTCAACACGAAGTCCGGCCTAGACCTGGTGAAGCAGTTGGTTCAGGTGAGCGACGTCGTCATCGAGAATTTCTCCCTCGGAGTTCTTCCGCGCTTAGGACTGGACTATCCGAACATACGGAAGATCCGCCCCGACATTGTGATGGCCGGCCTTCGTGGCTATGGCTCTACAGGTCCCTGGGCCTCCTATGCCTCCTGGGGACCGAACCTGGGAGCGATGCTTGGCATGAGCTATCTCTGGAACTACCCGGATGCTGAAACGCCGACAGCTGAGGCCCGGTCCCAACATCCGGACTTCCTCTCTGGTGTGTGCGGAGCCTTCGCAGTAATGGCTGCGCTCATCCACCGCCGCAAGACAGGGGAGGGTCAGTGGATAGACCTGTCCCAGGCAGAGGTCGGCTCTATGACGCTGGCCCCGATCTTCCTAGATACGCTGGTCAACCACCGAGAGTCCCGACCCAGGGGGAATCGTCATTGGGGGTCCGGCTTGCAGGGGGTCTACCCATGCGCGGGAGAGGACCAGTGGTGCGCGATTTCGATCGAGACCGAAGCACAGTGGAATGCCTTCTGCGAAGCGCTGGGCCGTCCGGATTGGGCCCGAGGCGTCACCTTGACAATGGTCGCCTCTTCGCCTGCGCGCCAGGCAGAGATCGAGCGAGGGGTCCGGCGATGGACGCAATCGCTAACGAAATATGATGTCATGGCTCGTCTCCAGTCTTGCAAGATCCCGGCAGCGGCAGTGCAGGATGTGGAGGACGAGGTCAAACGGGATCCGCAGTACCGATCGCGGAATTTCTTCGTTGAGATGGAAGAGCTTGAGATGGGAAAAGTTGCTGCGGAGCGGCTACCCATCCTCCTCTCCAAAACGCCTGGGAGTTTTAGAACCTCAACGCCGTTTTTCGGCGAGCATACGCGTGTGGTCTGTCAGGCGCTCCTGGGGAAGGATGACGGACAGTTCACGGAATTGCAGGCTGAGAAGGCCTTGTATTAGCGCAGAGATTGGAGTGTGAGCATATGGGATCTTTGGCTCTGTATCAAAAGCACGAGCACGTCGTGACCATCACGATGAACCGGCCGGACAAAAAGAACGCCATCAACGCCCAGCTGCGGGATGAGTTGACCCGCTGTTGGGAAACCTTCAGAGATGATGACGATGCCTGGGTTGCGATCCTCACCGGTGCGGGAGATGCCTTCTGCTCGGGCGGCGATTTGAAGGATAACTTATCCCGATCGGAGGGCAAACTGCCTGAATTCGCCACACCGGGTCGAGCGGTGAAGGCTCCGACTGTCTATAGTGACTTCGTTTGGGAAGACCGGGTGTACAAGCCCATAATAGCAGCCGTGAACGGCTTCGCAGGCGGAGGGGGGTTTGCTATGGCCCTGAACGCCGATATCCGCATCGCCTCGGACAGAGCGCAATTCGGGTGTTCCGCCGTTCGCTGGTCGCACATGGCCGGCGGTCAAGCGCACATGCTGCCTCGCTCACTTCCACTTGGCTGGGCTTTCTGGTTCCTCTACACCGGACAGACCATTGATGCGCACAAGGCCTTCCAAATCGGTTTGGTTCAGGAGGTAACGCCTCCGGATGGGCTTATGGAGGCAGCCAGACGCCTCGCTGAGACAATCTGCGCTAATGGACCGCTGGTTTCCCAGTATCACAAAGAGTTCGTGTACAAGGCGCTTGATGTCCCACTGAGCTCAGCGAGGTTTCTTGAACGGGTCATGTACGAGCAGTTGCGGAGTCGTCCGGACTACAACGAAGGCACAAGAGCCTTTGTGGAGAAGCGCAAAGCCAGATACAGCGGGCAGTGACCGGGGAGCCGTCTACGCATGGGGAAATTGATCGCAGGGAGGATGGCGCAAGCGGTGGTGGCGCTCTTTGCCATCACCGTCATCGTCTTTGTCCTGATCAGGATGGCCGGTGACCCCACCTCCGTCCTGCTTCCCTTGAATGCAACGCCGGAGGACAAGGTCCGCTTACAGGAAGAACTCGGCCTTGATAAGTCCCAATTACGGCAGTATTTCATCTTCCTGGGAGATGCCCTTCAGGGGGACTTCGGCAAATCCATCCGTCTGCGCCAGCCTGCATTGGAATCCGCTCTGGATGCCTTTCCGGCGACGCTGCAACTCGCCGGCGTAAGCATCGCAGTGCTTGTCCTAGTTGCAGTCCCCTTGGGCGTCTATGCTGCCCTGAAGCGGGGGAGCGTCGTTGACTTGCTTATTCGCTTCGTTTCCCTTCTGGGCAATTCTTTCCCTTCATTCTGGCTGGGCCTTGTGCTCATGTTGATCTTTGCCGTTTGGCTTCAGTGGGTGCCCCCCGGAGGCAAAGGCTCTTGGAAGCAATTGATTCTTCCTTCCGTTACCCTGTCCTGGTACTTGGCCGGACCATTGGTCCGGGTGGTCCGTGCAAGCATGCTTGAGGTCCTGGGCCGGGATTATATCCGGACAGCCAGGTCAAAGGGGTTGCACGAGAGGTCAGTGGTGTGGCGGCATGCATTCCGCAGCGCCCTGCTGCCTATCGTGACCTATGCCGGCGTGATATTCCTTCGCTTGATCACAGGCGCGGTAGTTGTTGAGACCCTCTTTGGTTGGCCTGGTGTCGGGCGGGCCGTGGTTACCAGCATCCACTTCCGTGATTATCCGATGGTGCAGACCATCGTGCTTCTGCTCGCCGCGCTTATCATCGTGGGGAACCTCTTGGTGGACATCGCTTACTACTACATAGACCCGAGGCTCCGCCGTGCGAGCTGAGGCGTGGATGCGTCAACTGCGGTCCTGGCGCAGGTGGCTTATGACCTGGTGGCCTGTCCCGATACTCGCGCTGCTGAGCATCCTTGCGATCTTTGCGCCATTGATCACCATCCATGATCCTGCCAGGACCTCCCTCCAGGACACGTTGCGTCCTCCATGGGGCTTTGAAGGGGGGGCGGCCTCTCACTTCTTGGGGACCGATCAAGTGGGCCGGGATATCTTCAGCCGGATCGTCTATGGGGCTCGCGTCTCCTTAGGCATCGCAGCTGTGTCCATTCTGTTGAGCGGGCTATTCGGAAGTGTCATCGGTCTGTTCGCAGGATACACCGGCGGCATTGCGGAGGCCGTTGTGATGCGACTGACAGATATTCTTCTGTCCATTCCCATCTTCCTCCTCGCCATCGTTGCTGCCGTCTCCCTTGGGCCAAGCACTGGGCTTGTCGTCGGGATCATCACGGTGCTTATCTGGCCGTACTTCGCGCGTCAGATTCGCGGGGAGACCCTAAGCCTCAGGCAGGCTGAGTTTGTGACCGCCGCGCGAGCCCTTGGCGGATCGAACGTCCACATCATGACCCGCCATATCTTCCCGAACGTCCTTCCCACGATCATCATCTTCGCTTCGCTCCAGGTGAATTTAGTGATCGTTACTGAAGCATCATTAAGCTTTTTGGGCGTGGGCGTTCCGCCTCCCGCCCCTAGCTGGGGACGGATGGTCTCTGATGGGCGTGATGTGGTGGTGACTTCTTGGTGGGTATCTGCGGTACCAGGATTCGTCGTCTCCATCGTTGTTCTGTGCTTCGGCTTCCTTGGGGACACCATGAGAGATCGGCTTGACCCCATTCTCCGTCGCAGATAGGGCGGCCATAGATGCAAACTGACGGCTGACTGCCGAAGGAAAGGTAAGGAGTACATGACTGCGAAAGAGCCAGTCCTAATAGTCGAAAAGCATAGAGACGGCAAGGTCTGGGTGATGAAGATGAATCGCCCTCACCGTCTCAATGCGATTGGGGAGGGGATGATGGGCCAATTGACCAAGACGTGGAAGGAATTCCGAGACGACCCGGTCGCGCGGGTTGCGATCCTAGCGGCCAATGGGAGGGCCTTCTCGGCAGGTATGGATCTTAAGGAGGGTGCGGAGCGCATAGAGAGGCTGGCCCGTGGTGAAGCAGTTCCCCCTATGGATGACCGCTGGATCCCGCTTAGCGAGAGCCTGGATATGTGGAAGCCCACGATCGCTGCCGTGAATGGGTATGCCTTAGCCGGAGGCTTCATGTTTGCGATGCAGTGCGATATACGGATCGCTTCGGAGGATGCTGAGTTCGGCGTGCCTGAGGTCCGGTGGAACAGAGCTGGTGGCCAGTGGATGACGTGCATGACGCGCATCATCGGTCTGGGGCATGCCGCAGAGCTGTGTATGTGGGGCGATGGCCGCATCAGTGCGCGCCGCGCCTATGAGATCGGACTTGTGAACAGGGTGGTTCCCAAGGACAAGCTCGTGGAAGAGGCCATGGCCTGGGCGGATAGGATGCTGCTCTTAGCCCCCAGGTCGGTTATGAACGTGAAACGGTGCCTCTATAGGGGTTATTACATGAGCCCCCTGGATGGCGAAGCCTTCGGGAAGGCCGTCGAGCAGAATCTCGCCGGGATGGAAGACAGCGTGGAAGGCTCTCGCGCCTTTGAAGAAGGCCGGCCCCCTGTATATAAGAACCGCTAAAGAGGAACACGATGACGCCAGCCACTGAGACCATGAGCGAGCAAGATAAGGCGATTATCACGATGATCCGCGACTTCGTGAAACGCGAAGTCGAGCCCGCGGCGCTGGAGATGGAGAACAAGGACGTTTATCCGTTCGCGCTCGTCGAAAGGATGAAGTCCCTGGGCCTGTTCGGGTGCACCATCTCGGAGCAATACGGAGGCATGGGCCTCAGCGTGACTACCTACGTACGGGTGATCGAGGAAATCTGCAAGGGATGGATGAGCGTTTCAGGCATCATCAACGCGCACCTCATCATGGCCTATATCGTTGAGCAGTTCGCCACGGAGGACCAGAAACGCCGGTGGCTTCCTAACATGGCGACCGGCGAGACGCGGGGCGGTTTTGCGCTTACTGAGCCCGATTGCGGCAGCGATGTCTCTGCCATCCGGACGTTTGCCGTCAAGCACGGCGATCACTACGTGGTGAATGGCAACAAGATGATGACCACCAACGGAGAGCACGGGACGACTTTCCTAGTCCTCGTGAAAACCGACCGGGAGATCCAACCACCTCACAAGGGGCTGAGCGCCTTCATCATGACCAAAGGGAACGGATTTCGTCACGGGCGTCACCTCGATAAGCTCGGGTATCGGGGTGTTGACACCTCCGAACTTATCTTCGAGGACTTCCGGGTTCCCGCCGATGGTCTGATAGGCAAAAAGGAAGGCCAGGGCTTCAAGTACGTGATGAACGGCCTGGAGCTGGGTCGCATCAATGTTGCTTCCCGCGCCGTCGGCGTTGCCACGGCTGCCTTTGAAAAGGCTATTGCCTATGCACAGCAGCGCAAGACATTCGGCGTCCCTATCGCGGAGCACCAGGCCATCCAGTTGAAGCTTGCCGATATGTACACTCGCATCGAAGCCTCACGGCTCCTGGTGCGCCAGGCAGCCGAGAAAAAGGATCGCGGAGAACGCTGCGACCTCGAGGCTGGGATGGCCAAGCTCTTCGCAAGCGAGACTTGTGGCTTTGTTTCCCTGGAGGCCATGCGCATTCATGGCGGCTACGGTTTCTTCAAGGACTACACGGTTGAGCGGTACTACCGGGATGCACCTCTCATGATGATCGGCGAAGGGACAAATGAGATTCAGCGGCTCGTTATCGCTCGTAATCTCCTTCAGCTCTACCAGGCTGGGGCCTAGCGCCACGGCGGCGAATGGCTGTGCAGTCATGAAATACCAGACGATCCTTCTCGAGCGCATTGGGCAGGTTGCCAAGCTGACCCTGAACAGGCCGGAAGTGTTGAACGCTATTAACGGGCGGATGTTCGAGGAATTGCTCGCCGCCCTTCGCGAGGTGGCTGCAGACGATAGCTCTCGAGTCCTTGTGCTGACCGGAGCGGGCCGGGCGCTTTGCTCCGGCACAGACATCACCGAGGAGAAGGCTGAAGGCGAGCGGTTGCTCCCGCATATGTCTCCGCTTGAGATAACGGAATATATGAGGACAAGGCCGCAAGGGGTAGCCACTGCGCTCCAACGACTGCCCAAGCCGACCATCGCCATGGTCAATGGCCTGGCGATGGCGGATGGCTTCGACTGGGCCCTCGCATGCGATATACGCATCGGCAGTGTGCATGCTCGATTCAGGAATGGCTCTCTACAGTTGGGCCTGGTATCGAACTCGGGCGCCACATGGCTCATGCCGCGAGCTCTTGGGCTGGGCAAGGCCTTTGAGTTCTTGTACACGGATGACTGGCTCGATGCGGAGACTGCATTGCAGCTCGGCGTTCTAAATAGACTCGTCCCTATTGATCAGTTGGAATCGGAGACGCTGGCCTTAGCCGAGCGGATCGCCTCTAAGGCGCCGGTTGCGAATCGCCTCGTGAAGGAGTTGGTCTACCGCGGCCTTCGACAGCAATTTGAGGAGCATCTGCCTGAAGCAGCTTTCGCAGAGGCTCTTACGCTGGCCACTGACGACCACAAAGAAGCTCTCGATGCCTTCCTCAGCAAACGCCCGCCGAAATTCTCAGGGCGCTAATGCGCCGCATGGACCTGACAGTCAGACGCGCCTCCCTTGGAGAAATGTCACCGCGACGCTACCGGCCAGCAGGTAGCTCAACGCGTAGTCCTTCTCTAGGACGAGCTGAGGTTCTGCGCAGCCCGAGCTGCAGCAGCCATGCGTACTCGAAGCGGCCGCAGAGGCGCTGCGCCCTTACCGGCCATCGTTCAGGTTGTCGATGACGTGCCAGGCGGGATCGTGGCGACCTCGGGCTGGCCTGCCGGGCTTGAGTGGAGATTATCCCTTGGCGGGATACCTTCGCAAGGGTTCCAGCACAGACGGCGCAACGTTGAGCTCGTTCGAGCGCCCATCCAACGCGCTTCACCGCCTCCTAAGCACCCTGCCTCGCCGTGTGATATCGTCCGTCCCTGCAGTCTTTCGATTGCCTGTATGATATTTCGCGTCGCTGTACGCGCCGCGTGAGCTCATCCATAAGGAAAGATCATGAATTACACGACAATCCTGCTCGAGAAGCGCGACCACATCGCCACACTCACCATGAACAGGCCAGAAAAGCTTAACGCTATCAACGAGACGATGTTTTCCGAGTTGAACCACGCCTTGGACGATGTGACCCGCGACGACGATGTGCGCGTCCTCATCTTCACCGGCGCGGGCAAGGCCTTCACCGCTTCCACCGATATCCGCGAGACGAACCAGGGCGGCGACCGCCTGCTGAGCCACATGAGCGAATACGAGATGTTCGATTTCATCCGGAAATTCCCGCAGCAGATCAGCCTCAAGCTCCAAAAGATGCCCAAGCCCACCATCGCGATGGTGAACGGCATAGCGGTGGCCGACGGCGTGGACTGGGTGATGGCCTGCGATATTCGCATCGGGGGCGAGGCGGCGCGCTTCATGAACGCCTTCGTCCAGCTCGCCCTCGTCTCCAACACGGGTTCTACTTGGTTCTACCCGCGCGCCCTTGGGTTGAACAAGGCGCTGGAGTTCCTCTACACCGGCGATTGGATCGATGCGAAGGAGGCTCTGCGCCTCGGATTGCTGAACAGCGTCTTTCCGGCGGACCAACTGGCGAGGGAAACGATGTCCCTCGCGCAGCGCATCGCGGCGCGCGCGCCCATCGCGAACCGCCTGGTGAAGGAGATGGTCTATCGCGGCCTCACCCAGACGCTGGACGACCACCTCCTCAGCGCCGCCTATGCCGAGGCTTTCACCCTCACAACCAAAGACCACAAAGAAGCACTGGCAGCATTCCTTGCAAAGCGTACGTCCAAGTTCACAGGAAAGTGATCAGACCAGCGCCACAGCCACTACCGCAAATATCTGGTCGGTGCCAAACAAGCGGTGGGGGATGATGCCCATCCCTTGATGCATCCCACCAACACGGTTCCGCCCGAAAGTGTTTACACGGTAGGGGAAGTCTCGTAACATCCAAAGAGTTGCATTTGATATTCCAAAAGATCGGCAACGCCAAACCCCATGAGTGACCTTCTAAATCGGTTGCAAGCCAGCGTTGGGAAAGAGTTTGTTTTCAAGGCACAGTACCCCATCGGCCATGCGCCCATTCGCCAGTACGCCCTCTCCCTGGAAAACTTCAACCCGCTCTATAGTGACTCCGCCTTCGCCAAGGCCCACGGCCTCCGCGACGTCATGGCCCCCCCGACCTTCATCTGCGATAGCTGGCAGTACTTCGGCGGAGACATCGATGAACGCGGCGAACTGCTGGGCCGTCATGAGCTTCGCGACTTGGTGGGCCTCCGTGCCGGGAACGACTACGAGTTTTTCCAGCCCGTCCACCCGGATGATACCATCACCGCGAAGTGGCGGGTCCTGGATGTTGCCGTCAAGGAAGGCCGCTCCGGCAAGACGATCTTTCAGAACTTCGAAGTGACCTTCTACAACCAGCGCGACGAATTGCTCGCCAAAAGCATCGAGATGATGTTCCATCGCGGATAGGGCCATGACAACACCCGTGACGCGTTATTATGAAGATGTGAGCGAGGGCGAGCAGCTTCCAGTGCTGACGCGCACGATGTCCGTCGCGCGCATGATGATTTACGGCGCAGCCACCTGGGATTTCATCCGGCTCCACTACGACGAGGGCTTCGCGAAGTCGAAGGGCTTCCCCGGGCCCTTCGTGGACGGCCAAATGACGGGTGGCCATCTGGCGCAGTTGGTGCAAGATTGGGCAGGCCCCAGTGCCTTCTTGCGCAAGCTGAGTTTCCGCAACCGCGCTATGCTCTTCCCCGGTGACATCATCACCCTCCAGGGGACAGTCACCAGGAAATGGATCGAGAACGGCGAACACCTGGTTGAGTGTAGCCTCTGGGTGGACAACCAGAAGGGAGAAAAGGTGATTCAGCCCGGCAGCGCCGTTGTCCGCTTCGCCTCTCGCTCGAAGTAGATCCATCCGGGCGTTTGCTACCAATCACCGCAACCTTAGTCCGTACTTCACTTCTAGTTGCGCGGAAACGACACTTCCATCTGTGGCGAGTTCTGTGGTACAGCTTCAGAATCGAGTTTGTTGCTGGATTGGGTGTACTGCCCCAGTTCATTTCTAGACAGTTTCCATTTTCCTGAGGAGTTTGGTCTGAGGGCGTCAGCGAAGGCGCTCTTGCTGTGCGGTCATCGCCGCAGATTCACGTGGCCTCACTCTTGAACTGCTCAAAGTAGCCTGTCCAATCTGAGGTGGGGCAGTGCGTTTCAACTCTGGAGGGGACAGGCACGATATTCCTCGAGTAGAGTCCCAGGGACTTCAGATAGGGATACCTAGGTAACCAGCTATCCAGCCCCTGGCACGCGGCCCTTGCGCGGAGCGGCCGCCTGCATATACTGGCCCTAGCGGGCGTTGGGGTCGGGCGGCGCTTGTGCAGGAATACCGTGGTCTGCACCAGTTGAAGTCTGGACAGGTGCAATTCGCTTGAGGAATCCAAGTAGTGGCCGGGTGCAGAGTCCGCAGCGCCGCGCCGGGGTCGCCTTTGTTTGCGCAGGCGCTAATCCTGGGGAAGTGTACCTAGGCCGTCCAAATCTAATTGGTGCAGTACAAAGCCTGCAATCGCCTGCTTCTAGGATAATTTAGGGAGGAAGCTCAATGGAACCATCAACAGGTGGACAAAAAGAAATCTTCACGACGATTACCGCGAACCTTTTACGTGACTATCAGTCCCAAATCACTATTAACACGACAGAACCGCGAAAGGGCTACGGGCCATGGTCTTTCATCGTTGATGAGCAACCGGGTGCCGGAGGCCAAGGCGCTGGGCCGGCGCCGGGAGCAGTAGCAATGGCAGGCCTTGCGGCTTGAACTGTCGGCACAATGGCGGGCGTGGCCCGTCGAAGAAACATTCCGCTTCGATCTCTTAGAGTGGAAATCGAACTGCACCGCATCTTTCAAGACAAAACTGAAGCCGAGCGAGCCGCCGCGGAGGGCATCGGTCTAGACCGCAAACGGAAGGTTGTAAAGCGTGTAATCGTTGGTACTGCGGTTGAGTTGAGTGAGCGGGACGTGACTGTTCTGCGAAATACCATTAAGTACTGTCCCGTCGGTCGCATGTTTTCTGGGGGCAATATCGAATGGACAGAGGAGCTGCGGATAGAAAAGGTCGAGAACTAATGAGATGAATCAATGAACCTGGTTCTTCGCATGACTGGTCGTCCTCCTTGTTGATGCCCGGAGGACCCCAATTATCCACGGATCTCTTCTCGGAGAAGACTCCAATATTATTCTTGCTACCAGCCTGTTTCCTAACATATTCCGAACTGCTTCCAGACTGGTTCTGCGTGACGTAGAGTCAGTTGCCTCAGGTTGTGTGTCAGAGCATCCGTACCGACCCCTCATTTCTGGACACCATCAGGCTACCCCCCCCGTCGCCGAACACGTCAGTAATCAGTTCATTCCTGGGCTTTGTCCCAAGGCGTTTCGCAGCGATTCGTCGTCGGTCGTGGGGGCCGAGTTTCCTCGGGAAGCGAGGACCTGCCTGGATAGCAAAGCGGTGAGCAACAGGTGTACTTTCCCCGCGCATATCAGGTACTTTCCAATGCTAAGTTCGGAAGCTCGGATCCTCTGCCTGGATCTTGCCGGTCCTGCGCAATTTCCGGTCGCCTGGCCGCCATGGCCGAGCGTGCCGCATTGCTACGGTACTGATCCCCGGTGAACGACCCTCAGTGGGGGACTGCGGTGGGGTAATCCCCAAGAGGTCGCCCTCCGTTACCTTCGCCCGGGTCTAGCTGGACTATCTGGGTCTTCTTGCCCGGCATTTTCATCAACCCCTTGAAAAACACGTGGGTTGTGGCATTTTGAATACAACGCAGTCTTACGGATCTTGAGTGGAGGACAGCACTATGTTGATCCATTTGGCCCATGAGTTGCTCTCACGTCAGCAAGCCACAACGGCCAGTCGTCGTGCCGCCTCCGTTGCACCGCTTCAGCCAGCAATCAATGTGGTCGTGCTTGCCCACATGGACCGCCGTTGGCTGCGGGCCAGCGTCATGCCGAAGGTCCACATCGTTCTCCCATCCCCTCCTACCACGGTGAGCTCGCTGATGGAGAACGTCGTTGCAGTGGCGGTCAACCTTGCAAACCGAGGCTCAGGCCGGCGGAGAATGAGTCGGGAGTACGTCGTGACCGTTCGTGGGGCAATTCCTCCAGAGCTGCGTATGAGGATCGCTGCGCTACATGCTGCAGGAATTCTGGCTCGAGATCGTTCGTGACGCTCCGGTTCAGGAAATCACCATTGACCTGCCCGAGCACTGTGCAGGAGCTACGGAATGTTTTTCAATAAATACGCAAAAGTTACCCTGGACGACTATCTTCGTGAAGTAAAGGCCGGTGCTCGAACAAATCGTAGACGCCATGTTAGGCTGGGTCGATTCGCCCGTGACGCGGTGTTGTTGTGGGCCCTATCCCAGCGTTACAGCTGCTATCGCATCGTCAAAACGCTGCACATCTCGCCAAATACGTTCATCGCTCGAAGGAGATTCTACGATGACCATCCGTCGGCTCTCTTCAAGTTCCCAGTGATGCGATTTACCCTTCGAGGATTCCGGTGTGGTTTCTGTGGATTGCTGCTGCAGACCAAAGGGCGTCATCCCCGTAAAGACGTCATTCGCGCCCGCATGCACGTGGCGCTGCATGTGGTGAGTAGGTCGCATATTGACCTCGCGGGCGGTGTGCTTGAGCGGGACGAGGAAGAGGCGTTGCGGGAATTTGGCGCGTTGATCTAAAGCCTGGGCCAGTCGCGACGGCCATTTAAGTGAGATCATCCTGTTTCGGCCCCAACTCCCCGGTTGTCATAACTGGATAGTTGCTTGGGTTGGAGTTGACCCGTTTTAGGTGGCAGTTCTAGATTCGGTGTCTGGCTAGAGTACCTAAGCGCTATCGAGCAGGCCGCCGCCCTTCAAATGCGGATGGGCTCAGATAGCCCAAGGTGGAATGATGCTGATGCCATTGGGGGAGCCCTCGACTTCAGATGGGTTGAACGCCGAGGTGTTCAACCCTGTTCAATTGAACGCCTGCGTTGAGCCGGTGCTTCGACGGCTCGCCAAAGCATCCCGTGTATAGGCGCGGGGTATACTACCGGCATCTCGGCTTCAGAGGTGGGTAATGGCTATCTACGAATTCCGCTGCAGCAAATGTGGTCATGTCTTTGAAGTCTTTCGGCCCATGAGCGAGTTCAATAAGCCAGCCAAGTGTCCCAAGTGCGGCAGCAGGGGCGAGCGCCTGGTTTCGGACTTCGCCTCTAACCAGGAGTCGTCGATGCAAGTGCCGACAGGAGAAGTGCTTCGTGAACCGCCACCCAGCGTGACAGGACCTGCCCCTCACCCGTCCCGACCAAAGAGCAAGGCAATGACAAAACGTCCCAGCCCTCGGAGCAAGCCTCGCAAGAAGCGGTCCAAGGTGACGCCTAACAAGAAACGTTCAGCCAAACGAAAGTAGTCCTGCCTCATGAAGGGTTGGCGGAAGGTCCTTGGGTATTGCGCCTCTTTGTCGCGTCGCTGCCGTAAAATGTGACGGTCTCGCAGTACGTCTGAGCACGCTCCATCAACATGTGCGGACGATACACGCTCTACAGCGACATGACCGCGATGGAGGCCCGCTTCGAGTTTCGAGGCGAGGGGCTATCCTATCGCCCCAGCTACAACATCGCGCCTACCCAAGAAGTCCTTACCGTCGTCAACGACGGGATGCGCCATGGCCGGATGATGAAGTGGGGCCTTATCCCATCATGGTCGAAGGACGGCAGGCCCTCATACTCCACGATTAACGCCAAGGCCGAGACCCTGGCGACCTCCAGGCTCTACGCCCCCGCCTACAAGAAGCGCCGGTGCCTCGTCCTCGCGAGCGGCTTCTACGAGTGGCGCAAAGAGGGCGCGACCAAGACGCCGGTGCACATCCGTCTGAAATCGGACAAGCCCTTCGCCTTCGCTGGCCTGTGGGACTTCTGGAAGTCGCCTGAAGACAAGGGCGTCTTTTCCTGCACCATCGTCACAACGACGCCCAATGCCGTTGTCCGGCCCATCCATGACCGGATGCCGGTGATCCTGTCGCGAGAGGCCGAGGCGCTCTGGCTGGACCCGATGACGAGCGACGCCAAGGTTTTGGACAGGCTGCTCATCCCCTTCACAGACGAGCCGATGGTGGCCTATGAAGTGCCACTGGCCGTCGGCAACGTGAGGAACAACACCCCCGACCTAGTCAAGCCAGCTTCCTAGGCGAGTCCTTCTGGGCCGCCTCCTTCGATCCTCTTCTGTCGCCTATCTGACGAATCTATGTTGACGGCATAGAACGTCTGTTCTATCCTTGCTCTCCGCCCGCTTACCTAGGTGAGGCTAGGGGGAGGCTATGTCCATTGCCTGTGTCCTGCTTACCCATTTCGCCGTCAAATTCGAGCTCCTGAGGCGTCCCGAGCTGCAGGGACGGCCTTTCCTAATCGCCAGCACGGAGGGACAGCCGTCGACCGTCATCGCCCGGTCTATCGAGGCGAAGGGCATCGATGCGGGGATGAAACTCGACCATGCCATGGCCCGTTGCCCGCAGGCGGCCGTCCTCAAAGCCGACACGGGGGCCTACCGCGAGGCCTGGGATAGGGTCCTGGATGCCCTGGAGCAGCGCAGCCCCGCCGTTGAGGACGCCGGGACCGGGACGGCATATGTGAACATGCAGGGCCTCGACATGCTCTACGGCACTGACGCCAACCTGGTGCATGCCCTCCTTGCCTCTGCGCCAGGGGCCTACAACCCCCGCATCGGCATCGCCAAGGGGAAGTTCCCTGCGATGGTGGCGGCCCTCAAGGCCCAGGCCTCCGGCGCATACCGGGCCGTAGACGATGTAGCCGCCTTCCTCGCCCCACTCCACGTCCGCCTGCTCCCGACATCGCTCGCCATCAAAGACAGGCTCGTCGGCTTCGGGCTTCATAGCCTCGGCAGCATCGCCGCCATAGGCTTTGGGAAGATGCAGGCGCAGTTCGGGCACGAGGGGGCGCGGCTCTGGCTTCTCGCGAACGGGATCGACGAGACGCCGGTCAGCGCCAGGGCGCACGAGAAGGTCTTCTCCTGTTACCTCGATTTCGCCGTGCCAACCGCCTCCCTCCAGGCGCTAACCGCCGCCGTTGAGGACCTGATCCAGCGTGCCTTCAAGAGCGCCGACCTGGCTGGCCGCCACGTGCGGAAGGGCCGACTTTCGGGCGACGTAGAGGGAGGCGTGCCGTGGGTCAAACCCCTGCCGTTCCGTGAGCCGGTGAACAGCCCGACGGAGGCCATGCGCCGTGTCCGCTATCTCTTTGAGGGGGTATCCCTACCCGGCCCGCTCCTCAACCTTACCCTGACGCTTACCGGCGTGACCGGCGAAGCGGGCAAACAGGGCAGCCTCTTCCCGGAGGCGCGTGTCATCGAGCAAATCGACGAAGAGTTGCGCCAGTACAGAGCGAGGCAGGGAGAGCCAGCCCCAATCTTCCACTACCGCGAGGTCGATCCATGGTCGCGACTGCCAGAGCGCCGGAACGCGCTCATTCCATACGTCCCGTAAATGAGCCAGTCAAGGTCTCTCTGCGCCTCGGGCACGACCGGAAGCCGAAGGCCGTGCTACATGACGGCCGCTGGCGCCCTGTTGTCCAGGTCAGGGATGCTTGGAAAGTGAAAGAAGGCTGGTGGGCAGGCAAAGAGGTGGCGCGGCTCTACTTCGAACTGCACTTGAGGGACGGCTCAACCATAGCCGTCTTTCAAGACATGGACAGCAGGCAGTGGTACAGCCAGCGCCTGTGAGCCGTCCCATGTACACAGAGCTTCACCTGCATACGAACTACAGCTTCCACGACGGGGCCTCCCGCATCGATGAACTGGTGCAGCAGGCGAAGGCCTACGGCTATGCCGCCCTGGCCGCGACCGACCACGACAACCTGTGTGGAGCGATGGAGTTTGCCCTCGCCTGCCGTGACGCGGGCATCCAGCCCGTCACCGGCTGCGAAGTCACCCTGACGAACGGCTTCCACCTCACGCTCCTTGCCGAGAGCCGCACGGGCTACGGCAATCTCTCCTGGCTTATCTCCCAGGCCCATCAGCAGGACAGGCAGCATCCCGCACTTGACCCGAGCCTCATCGAGGGACACACGGATGGCCTGATCGCTCTCTCCGGCTGTCGTAAGGGCGAAGTGGCAACCCTCATAGGGCATGGCCAGTACGACCAAGCCCAACGAGTCGCGACGAGGTACCGTGAACTCTTTGGGCGGGAGAGCTACTTCGTCGAGCTTCAGCACCACCGGATGCGCGGCGATACGGAGCGGAATCGCCGTCTGGCCGCCCTCGCGGAGGCCATCGAGGTCGGCACCGTCGCGACAGGCAACGTCCACTACCACGAGCCGTCCCGCCACCGCCTCCACGACTGCCTGACGGCCATCAGGCACAACCAATCCGTCGTGGAAGCCTACCGGCACCTGTGGCCGAACGACGAACTCAGCCTCAAACGCCCCAGCGACATGCTGCGCCCCTTCCAGCCGCATGGTGGGGCCGTTGCCAACACCGTCCTGATCGCCGAGCGGTGCAAGGCCTTCGACCTCGTGCGTGACCTCGCCTATAAGTTCCCCGACTACCGCGCTCCCGACAGACTGACCCCCCAGGCATATCTCGAAAAGCTGTGCACAGAGGCGGCCATGCGCCGCTACGGCTCATTGACCCCCAAAGTCAGGCAACGCCTGGAGCACGAGTTCCGGCTTATCAAGAAGCACGACCTGGCGGGCTTCCTGCTGATCTACCGCGACATCATCCTGCTTGCCCATGAAGTGGCGGTTGACCTGGGCATCAGCGACCCTGAGATGCCTGTGGAGATGCAGCCGCCGTGCAGAGGGCGCGGCTCGTCCGTGGCGATGCTGGTGGGCTATCTCCTGGGCATGTCCCACATCGACCCGCTCCACTACGACCTTACCCTGGAGCGATTCCTGCCCGAAGACGCCCTCCCAAGCGTGCCGGATATCGACCTCGACTTCCCCCGGAATATCCGTGAGGAGCTGATCCTGCGCATCCACCAGAAGTACGGGTGGGAGCGGGCAGCCCTCACGGGCATGATCGACACCTACAGGGTCAAAGGCGCAGTCCGCGATATCGGCAAGGCCCTGGGCATCCCTCAAGACCAGATCGACAAGCTGGCGAAAGACGTGGACGATTCGAACGCGGCAGCGCTTCGCGACCAGATGCGCCTGCACCCGGCATGGAAGGACAGAGCGGACAAGCACCCTTGGAACGAGCTCATATGCCTCTCCAGCCAGATCGCGGGCTTCCCCCGCCAGCTCGCCCAGCACCCGGGCGGCATGGTGATCAGCGACAGGCCCCTGACTGAGGTGGTCCCCATCCAGCCGAGCGCGATAGGGGGGCGCTACGTCATGCAATGGGACAAGGACTCGATAGACGAGGCCCGGTTCGTCAAGATCGACCTCCTGGCCCTTGGGGTCCTCTCGCAGTTCCAGCACTGCCCCAAGGTCATCGAGCGCCAGGCGGGACGGTGGATCGACCTCTCCCGCATCGACTTCAGCGACCCCGAGGTGTACAAGCTCCTGCACAGCGGCGAGACCGTGGGCATCTTCCAGGTGGAGTCCAGCGCACAGATACAGACCCTCCCCCGCCTCCGGCCCCAGAACCTCATCGACATGGCCCATGAGGTCGGGGCCGTCCGGCCCGGCGTGGGGGCCAACAACGGCGTCCGCCACTATATCCGCAGGCGGAGCGGAGAGGAGCCGGTGACGTTCAACCACCCGCTGGAGCGGAGGGCTTTGGAGCGCACTCTGGGCATCGTGCTCTTCCAAGACCAGCTCGTCCAGCTGGGCGTGGACGTGGCGGGCTTCACCCCGTCCGAAGCCGACAAGCTGCGCCGCGCCTTCGGGAAGCGCAACGCGGACGCCCTCATCCCCAAGTGGTGGGAACGGTTCCGTGACGGAGCGGCGAAAAAGGGCGTAGACGAGGCGACGGCGAAGCGCATATTCAGCGTTTATAACGGGATGTACCAGTTTCCGGAGGCCCACGCCTTCGCGTTCGGCGTCACGGCCTACCAGAGTGCGTGGCTGAAGTGGTACTACCCCCTGGCCTTCTACATCGGCCTCTTCAACGAGCAGCCGATGGGCTTCTACTCCCCTGAATCGCTCAAGGAGGATGCCCGGCGCTTCGGCGTGACGGTGCTAAACCCGGACGTGAACAGGAGCGAGGTCCTCTGCGTGGACGAGGGGGATGCCATCCGCCTGGGCGTCGGCTATGTGGAGCATATCGGGGCGGCCTCGGCGAAGGCCATCGTCAAGGCGAGAAGAGAGCGGCCGTACGAGAGCCTTGCCGACTTCATGCAGCGCGCTGGCCTCGTCCAGCGCCAAGTCGAGTGCCTCATCGACGCAGGGGCGATGGACAGCCTCTGCCAGGACCGCAGGCAGGCGCGATGGGAAGCCGGGCTCCGGTACAGGCCGGTGACCGCCCAGTTCTCCTTCGCCCTGCCAGTCGAACAGGACATGCCCAAGCTGCCGCAAACGACCGCCTTCGAAGAGATGACCCGCGAGTACCAGGCGATGGGCATCCATCCAAAGGGCCACGTGATGGCCTACGTGCGCTCACAGCTGCCTAAGAGAGTCCTGACCAGCACACAGGCCCTGGAAATCGCTGAAGGCGCTACAGTGACCGTAGCGGGGCTCATCACGCACAAGCAGCGGCCCTTAGCGGAGGCCGTCTTTGTGAACGTGGAAGATGAGTTCGGCACGGTGCGGCTCATCGTCTGGGCGAAGACCTACGAACGGTTCAAGGCCCCGCTGAACAGCCCCTTCGTGATCGTGCGCGGGAGGGTTTCAAGGCGCGAGAACACCTTCAACGTCATCCTGGAGAGCGCCTGGCCTCTACAGGTCACAGAGCATACGCCTCGGTCCAGGGACTTCAGATAGGGAAACCTAGGCGGCCGGGTATCCAGCCCCCTGCCACGCACCCCTTGCGCGGAGAGCCCGCCTGCATATACTGCGATTGGTAGGCGTTGGGGACGGGCTGCGCTCCAAAACCCTCCACGCAAGGCCCTTCAGTCACCCGCTCGAATCCCCGGCGCTCCAGAAGGACTCCCTTTTGACCGTACAGGTGCACTCTACAAAAGATGGAAGCGTGGCGTGGCGCTATAGTGCAGAGATGACGGGGCCCCTTGGTATGAGGAAGGGAAGATGTGAGATGAAGATTATCAAGCCGCTAGTGTGCCTAGCGAATTCACGCAGGCTTCAGGGACGCTGCGTTGCTGGCCGTGAGATTATTGGGGTGGAGAGAGGTGGCTCCGTTTATCTGAACAGCCGGGCCCTGTGCGACAAGTGGAATCATGCTGCGGTGTTGTGGGTTGCCGCGGGCGCCGGCAACGACCTCGCATAGCGCTCGTCCGGGGTCATCCCGCCGAGACTCGAATGGGGCCGCCGGCTATTGTAGAACACGAAGTACC
>Ga0194132_10002313_pt1 | contig 36130 bp, 30 predicted proteins | sample TA2KigOf80mmetaG_FD_148612 | JGI IMG/M metagenome (GOLD analysis project Ga0194132, IMG submission 148612) | Freshwater microbial communities from Lake Tanganyika, Tanzania - TA2015054 Kigoma Offshore 80m | ecosystem: Environmental > Aquatic > Freshwater > Lake | place: Tanzania: Lake...
GGGCACATCGGCGAACTTGGCTTCCATGCCCCCGCATCAGATCACAGATGATCCGACGACTCAACAGGTTTTAGGATCGGCTCTTACTCGCCCGGGCGGCTCTGCGATGACCGGCGGCGTGCAGGCTCCTGAAAGCGGCTACGGCTCCCAGTACTCACCCGGCCGGTAGTTGCCGAAGTACCACAGGTGCCCCTCAGGGTCCCGCGCCATGTAGCCGCGGGCGCCGTAGTCCTCGGTCTGGAGCGGACGGACGATGCGGGCGCCCTCCGCCACCGCCTGCGCGTGGTGGGCATCGGGCTCGGCCACGAACACGCTGAGTGCCTGCGCCTGGCCCGCGAGGTGTCTGGGGCTGACGCGGCCGTCGTCCGGCTTCGGCGAGCTCACCATCACGACGCCCGTGCCAAGGGTCAGCTCGGAGTGTTCGACCCGGTTGCCCTCGCCCGGCACGACGAACCGCTTCGTGAAGCCGAAGGCCCGGCACAGCCACTCGATCGCCGCAGGGGCGTCGTCATACGTCAGGCTCGGATGGATGTCGGAAGGCGTACGTTCGTTCGATGGCATGGTCGGCTCTCCGCATGGCAGGAGTTGTCTCCGAGGTCCCGGTCTCTTCGATTGCCGTCCTCGGGCCTGGGTTCCGGGCTCCAGGCGTCTGCACGCCCTATTCGTACCGCAGCGCCTCGATCGGGTCCAGCTTCGCGGCGCGCATGGCCGGATACATCCCGAAGAACACGCCGACGGACGTCGAGAAGCCGAGGCCGATGGCGAACGACCACCAGGGGAGCGACAGCGGAAACCCGGTTGCCAGGTGCACGGCCACGCCCAGCGCGGCGCCCAGGACGACGCCGATGAGCCCGCCGGCCGAGGTCAGCACGGCCGCCTCGGTCAGGAACTGCGTGAGCACCTCCCGCCGACGGGCGCCCAGCGCCTTGCGCACGCCGATCTCGCGCGTCCGCTCGGTCACCGAGATCATCATGATCGCCATGACGCCGATGCCGCCGACGAGCAGCGCGATCGACGAGATGACGAGCAGCGAGAGGAACGTGGCCTGGCTGATCTGATCGAACATCGTCAGCACGGCGTCCTGCGTGATCACGTCGAAGTCGTTCGGCTCGTCCAGGCGGAGCCCGTGCCGGATCCGCATCGTCGTCTCGACCTCACGCATCGCGTCGGCCAGCTCGACGCCTTCGTGCGGCAGGACACCGATCATCATGCTCTGCACCATGAGCCCGGCACTCCGGCCCCGCCGGCCGAAGAACCCGCCGCCGCGGAGGCCGAACTGCTTCCGGTAGGCGCTCTCGGGCACGATGACCACGTCGTCCTGGCCGGCGTTGAAGCCGCCGGGTGACGGGCGCGGCGCGGAGACGCCGATCACGCGGTAGTCGCGCGCACCGACGCGCACGGTCTTGCCGATCGGATCGATGCCGCGATCGGCGAAGAGCACCTGGAACGGCGTCTGTCCCAGCACGGCGACGGCCCGCGAGCGCTGCACTTCACCCGAGGTGAAGTAGCGGCCCATGTCGAGCTTCACCACGCTGACGACGGGGAAGTTCTCCGTGGTGCCGATGATCTGCAGCGGCTTCGTGCGCTCGCCGCGGTACGACGCCCGCTCCTCGGTGCGCGGCAGGCTCATGCCGAACGACACGTCCACGGCGTCCACGCCGGGGATGCGCTCGAGCGCGCGGGCGTCTTCGATCGTCAGGTTCGGGCGCCGCAGGAGACGCAGGAAATCGGTGCCGCTCCCGAGACTCATGCCGCTGAAACGTGCCACGAAGATCGTTCGCGGCCCCAGCTCCTCGATGGCCGCCCGGAGCGACGTGTCCAGCCCGCGGACGAGAGAGGTCACGCCCACGATCGACGTCACGCCGATCACGACACCCAGCACGGTCAGCGCCGAACGCGTCGCGTTCACGCGCAGGGTGTCCATCGCCATCCGGACGGTTTCGGCGAGCAGCCCGCGTTTCATCTCACTCGCGCCTCAGCGCCTCGACCGGATCCAGGCGCGACGCCTGGAGCGCCGGGTAGGCGCCGAAGAACAGGCCGACGGCCGCGGTGACCCCGATACCGAGGACGACCGACCACCACTCGAGCTGCGCGGTGATGGGCGAGAGCGCCGTCATCGCGCGGCCGGCCAGGTAGCCGAGCACGATGCCGACCACGCCGCCGAACGTCGAGAGCGTGACCGATTCGGTCAGCACCTGCGTCATGATGTCGCGCCGCTTGGCGCCCAGCGCCTTGCGGAGGCCGATCTCCCGCGTCCGCTCGCTCACGACCATCAACATGATGTTCATGATGACGATGCCGCCCACGAGCAGCGAGAGCGCGACCACGCCGATCAGCACGGCGAAGACCCCTTCCGTGGCCTGCTGGTAGATCCCCATGATCGTGCCCGACGAAAAGATGCCGAAGTTGTCCGGCTCGGCCGGCTTCAGCCGGCGCCGGACGCGCAAGGCGACCGTGGCGTCGTCCATCGCGTCAGGCATGAGCTCCGGTACTTCCGGCTTGACCAGCAGCGAGAGCGACTGCCGCAGGCCGAAGATCTTCTCGTAGGCGCCGAGCGGGATGACCACGAACTCGTCCTGCGACGCGCCCATCATGCCGCCCTTGCGCGCGCTCACGCCGACCACGCGGAACGGCCGGCCCACGATCTGGATCTCCTTTTCCAGCGGGTCCACGGCGCCGAACAGCCGCTCGGCCGTGTCGTAGCCGATGATCGCCACCGGACGCTCGCGATCGACTTCGGCCGTCGTGATCATCCGGCCGCGCTCGGCGTCGAACGTGGAGAACTGGGCGAAGTCGCGGCTGACGCCCTGGATCTGCGCCTGCTCCAGTTCGGTGCCACGATAGGCGACGGCGCCGCGCGTCTGCGCCTGCGCCATCACGGCCGACACGATCGGGCTGAACCGGGTGATGTACCGCGCTTCGTCCAGGGTCAGGCGGGGGTTGTTCCGGGCGCGCTCGATCTCCTCGTCGGTCGTGGTGATGCCGACACGCTGCACCATGAAGGAGTCGGCGCCCACTTCCGACACGATCGTGTCGCCGATGAAGGCGTTCATCCCCTGAATCAGCGACACGACGGTGACGATCGCGGTGACGGCCACGATGTTGCCCAGCACCGTCATGAACGACCGGAGCGTGTTGGCGCGAATCGCCTGCAGCGCCAGCAGCGCCGACTCGAGGATCTGGGCCACGGCTAGCGTCCCTGGGCGGTTCCTTCAGGAGCGACGGCTTCGCCGTCCGCCAGCTGACGCACGGATGTGAACGGGCCGGTGATGACCAGGTCACCCGGCTGGATGCCGTCCAGCACCTCGAAGTACCGCTCGCCCGCGATCCCGGTCCGCACGGGTGTGAAGACGGCGCGCGTGCCGCGGAACAGGAACACGCCTTCGGTCTCGCGGCGCGTGTGGCCCGGCGGCTCCGCAGCGGTGACGGTTGGCGTGACGACGCTGCCGCCCCGTTCGCGCGAGGGCGGCGGCTCGCGCACGAGGTCGCCGCGGACGTTGTAGAGCATCTCGCGGACGGTCAGCGCCTGAATCGGAACCGCTAACACCTGCGCGCGGGTGGCGGTGATGATCTCGGCCGTGCAGGTGAAGCCGGGCCGCACGTCGGGCACGGCTTCGTCGAGCGTGATCACGACCTTGAAGCTGGTCGCGCGCTGCGACCCGGCCGTCTGGCCGCTCGTCCCCTGGATGGGGCTGCTGCCAATCTCGGTCACCGTCCCGCGGAAGGTGCGATCGGGGACCGCGTCGATGCCGACGCGCGCGTCCTGCCCCACCGCGACCGTGGGGATGTCGGTCTCGTCCACCTCGATCTCGGCCTCGATCACCGACATGTCGGCAATCGTCAGCAGCACGGTGCCGGCGTTGTTCATCGTCCCGACGACGGCCGTCTCCCCTTCCTCGATGTTGCGGCGGGTCACGATGCCGTCCATCGGCGCGTTGATGATCACCTGGCTCAGGTTGTAGCGCGTGGTGGCCAGGCTGGCCTGCTCCTGCCGGATCTGCTGCTCGCGGGTCTGGATCTCCTGCTCGCGGGCCGCCAGGTCGGCCTCGCGGAGCTTCACGTCGTTCTGGGCCTTTTCCAGGTTCTCGCGCGTGGTCAGGCCGTCTTTCCAGAGTTCCTGCTGGCGGTTGAGCGTCTGGCGGGAGAGGTCGAGCGTGGCGCGCGCCTGCTGGACGGCCGTGCGGGCCTGCCGCAGGCTGGACCGCGCGGCGGCCACCGCGGCCTCGCCGCGCTCGAGCTGGCCCGACAGCGACTTGGGATCGATCTCGAGCAGGAACTGCCCGGCCGTGACCGTCTCGCCCTCGGCGACGGCCAGCCGGGTCACGCGGCCCATGGTGTTGGCGCTGATGTTCACCTGCCGCTTCGGCTGGATGGTGCCCGACGCGGACACCAGGGCTTCGAGATTCCGCGTGGCCACGGCTTCCAGCGTGACCGTGAGATCCGGCACGCGGCGGAAGTACCACCATCCGGCGGCCGCAGCGGCTGCCAGGACCACGATGACCCCGAGGGCGACGAGACGACGAGACATTGCTTCTCCTGACTACGCCGTGGCCCGGCTACCCGTTGGCGAGCACGCCAACCAGCGCCAGCACGCCACCGAAGGCCACGTACGCCGAGCAGTACGCGGCGACGACCGGCTGGAGCCGCCACCCGGCCACGATCGTCGTGGCCAGGGCCAGCAGCACGAGCCACCACACCACGAACAGGTCGATGGCGAACAGGAAGCGGGTAGCAGCCGCCCCCTCGTCCATCATCGGGAAGAACGTGCCCAGCGTCAGCGGGCTGGCGATCGCCTCGCGCGCGTAGTTCAGCGGCGCGGCGAGGACATCGCGGGTCACCAGCACCAGGTTCGCGTGGGCGGCAAGCGCCAGCGGCGCCCCCCTGGGTGCAGCCGTTCGCGCAACCAGCCTGAGCCCGGCCGCCACGGCGAGCGGCAGGACCAGGCCGGATCCGACACTCGTCACCAGAGCCCACGCCACGCCCAGGTCCGACAGCTCCAGGAGCCGGGCGTACTGGTCGTCTGACAACTCGATGCCGAGGCCCTCTGCCTGGCGCACCCACTGGTCGACCAGCGCCAGGCGCCCGACGCCCGTTGCCATGACGCTGCCCCGCGCCAGCACCAGCAGCAGGGCCCCGCCCAGCAGCACCGCGCGCCACCTGGGGGCCGCCGCCACCGCGCGCAGTGTTGGCAGCGGACGGAGAAAGAGCCCGTGGGTCAGCCGCGGGAACGACTGGTGCTCATGTGAGTCCCCGGAGCTGCCCACTAGACTCCCTGATACGATGGCCCTTCGCCGAGAGTTCACCGCGCCCCCGTTGGATTCCTGGCGCCTGCTGACGATCATACCGATGCTTCGACGACGCTTTCCGGCACGGGCGCTCGGCTTCGTGCTGGCCTTCCTGTGGCTGACCCTGCCGGGCACGGCCGGTTCGGCGTTTGCCCAAATCACCGAGTCCGTTGGCGTTCGGGCGCTCGGGATGGGTGGTGCGTTCGTGGCGGTCGCCGACGACAGCAGCGCGGTCTGGTGGAATCCGGGCGCGCTGGCCGCCGGTCCCGTCGTGGACGTGTCGTTCTCGCGGCTGGTGGTGGATGGGGGCACGGGACTGGCCGCGGGCAGGGATCGCACGACCCTGGTGGCCCTGACGATTCCGGTCTTTGGCATCAGCTATGCGAAGGTCCGGACCACGGAAGCGGGCGTGCCGGCCGGGGTGGGTCCGCTGACGTCCCGGGTGACCGTGCGCAGCCTCGATGCCAGCCAGCTCGGCATCACGCTGGTGCAGACGGTCACGACCGGCGTACACGTGGGGACCACGCTCAAGGCGATGAGCGGCGCGGTGCGGACGGGGTCGGCCGATGGCCTGGCCATCGGCGACGCGGCTCTGGACGCGGGGGAGGGGTTGGAGGTCGGAGACGGCCAGCGCCGCTTCGACCTGGACGTCGGGGCGCTGGCGGTGGCTGGCCCGGTGCGCCTCGGGCTGCTGGTGCGGAATCTCACCACGCCGGAGTTCGGCGAGGGCGCGGCGGTGGTGGAACTCCCGCGGCAGGTACGTCTCGGCTTCGCCTTCAGCGCCGGGGAGATCGGCGGCCCGCCGCTGGTGGTGTCGATGGACGTCGACGCGACGCGTGTGGCCGCTGCGGACGGTGAGCGGCGTGGCGTGGCGTTCGGCGCCGAGCACTGGCTGTTCGGGACGCGCGTCGGCGTTCGTGGCGGTCTGCGGCTGAACACGGTGGGGCGCGAAGAACGTGTGGTCGCGGGCGGCGTCAGCGTGGCGTTGACCTCCAGCCTGCTCGTCGAGACCTACGGGACTCGCGGCAGGGAGGACGACGACCGCGGGTGGGGGCTCGGCGGCAGGTTGTCGTTCTAGGAAGCGGGCGGTCAGGTTTCGAACCCTCCGGCCCCCCGGTTCCCCGGGGTGGCGATGACATCTCCATCGGTTCCATCGGGCCAGTGGACGCTGGGCGAGTTCGACGTCGATCCGGCAGGCATCACGCTGATGCCGGCGGACACGACTCGAAGGGGCGCGGGTGACCATGCGCCGGTCGTGAGCCTGGTGTCCCGCATCCTCGCGTCAGCGGTGCAGAAGGGCGCGAGCGACATCCACATCGAGCCCTACGATCAGGTGCTTCGGGTCCGGTTTCGCATCGACGGCGTGCTGTACCCGGTGCTCCGTCCGCCGGTGGCCCTGCGCGACGCGATCGTGTCGCGCATCAAGATCATGGCGCACCTCGACATCGCCGAGCGCCGCCTGCCGCAGGATGGCCGGATCACCGTTCGCGTGCGGCAGGGCAGCTCGGTCCGCGAGGTGGACTTCCGGGTGTCGTGCCTGCCCACCCTTGGCGGCGAGACGGTCGTGCTCCGGCTGCTGGACCGCGCGGCGCTGCTGCTCGATCTGCAGCAACTGGGGTTCGAGGCCGAGGCGCTCGCGCGGTACGAGGCGGCGATCGCCCGGCCGTGGGGCCTGGTGCTCGTGACCGGCCCGACCGGGAGCGGCAAGACCAGCACGCTGTATGCCTCGATCGCCCGGCTCGACACGCCGGGGACCAACATCCTCACGGCCGAAGATCCGGTGGAGTTCAACCTGGCCGGCGTGAACCAGCTCCAGGTGCGGGACGGCATCGGCCTGACCTTCGCCGCCGCGCTGCGCAGTTTCCTGCGCCAGGACCCGAACGTCATCCTCGTTGGCGAGATCCGCGACACCGAGACGGCCTCGATGGCGGTCCGGGCCGCCCTCACCGGGCACCTGGTGTTGTCGACGCTCCACACCAACGACGCCCCCGGCACGATCACGCGGCTGACCGACATGGGGGTCGAGCCGTACCTGGTGTCCAGCTCACTGGCGCTGGTCTGCGCACAGCGGCTGGTCCGGCGGATCTGTCTCCGGTGCGCGGAGCCGGAGGAGGCGTCGCCGGGCGTGTTGGCGGCCGCCGGATTCGGTCCCGAGGACGCGGCGGCGGTCGAACTGCGTCGGGGGCGCGGGTGCGAGTCTTGCAACCGCACCGGGTTCAAGGGCCGCGTGGGGCTCTTCGAGGTAATGGAGGTCACCGACCACCTGCGCGAGATGGTGGTGGCGGGCGCCTCGCCCGTGCAGATTCGCGCGCGCGCCGTCGAGGCCGGCATGCGGACGCTGCGCCAGAGCGGCCTGGCGAAGGTGCGCGCGGGGATGACGACGCTGGATGAAGTGGTGCGCGAGACGATGGCCTGAAGGAGCGTGCGACGTGACGCTGGCGGACCTGCTCGTACAGACCGTGGCGATGAACGGCTCGGACCTGCACCTGACGGAGGGGTCGCCGCCCCGGGTGCGGGTGGACGGCGAGCTGCAGGTGCTGCGCGAGGCACCGCTGACGGCGGCGGACACCAGGGACCTCGTGTTGAGTGCGCTCACCGATGCGCAGCAGGCTCGCCTCCAGTCGGTGATGGAACTCGATGCCGCGTGTCAGGTGGAGGGGCTGGGCCGGTTCCGCTGCAACGCGTTTCACCAGCGCGGCACGCTGGCGGCGGTCTACCGCCACATTCCTGACCAGGTGTGCTCGCTGGCGGAGCTGGGGTTGCCGCCGGTCCTCTCGGACCTCGCTCGGCGGCCGAGGGGGCTGGTGCTGGTCACGGGCCCGACGGGCAGCGGGAAGTCCACCACGCTCGCGGCGATGGTCAGCCAGATCAACGGGGAGCGGCGGGGACACATCCTGACGATCGAGGATCCGATCGAGTTCGTGCACGCGCACGGGCAGAGCGTGGTCAACCAGCGCGAGGTCGGGCGCGACACGCCGACGTTCACGGCAGCGCTCCGGGCGGCGCTGCGCGAGGATCCCGACGTGGTGCTGGTCGGCGAGATGCGGGATCTCGAGTCGGTGGAGGCGGCGTTGCGCATCGCGGAGACAGGCCACCTGACGCTGGCCACGCTGCACACCAGCTCCGCCGCACAGACCATCACGCGGATCATCGACGTGTGTCCTGCCGGACAGCAGGAGCGCGTCCGGACGCAGGTGTCACTGGTCCTCGAGGGTGTGGTGTGCCAGGCGCTGCTCCCGCGGGCGGGTGGCGGGCGGGTGGCGGCCCTGGAGGTGCTGATCCCGACACCGGCCATCAGGAACCTGATTCGCGAGAACAAGGTGCACCAGATCTACGCCGCCATGCAGGCGGGACGCGGGCGGTCCGGGATGCAGACGATGAACCACGCGCTGGCCGCACTCTGCCGGCGCGGGTCGACCACCCGGGACGCCGCGGTCGCCGTGTCGTCGCTCCCCGAGGAGCTGATCGCGATGCTGGCCCGGCCGGAGGCCGTCGCGGGACGTTGGGCGGCAGCCCGCGAGCCGTAGGCCCTCTCTCCATGCCCCTCTTCGCCTACGCCGGCCGGACCCGTTCTGGTGAGCGCGTGCAGGGGGAGCGGACTGCCGACTCGATCGATCTGGCTGTTGCCGCGCTCCGGGGCGAGGCGATCGTCGTCACGCGAATCAACGCGGTGGCCCGGCCTCCACGAAACATCCTGGCGGTGTGGCGCGTCCGCCAGGTCGCTCCACGCACCCTGGCGCAGTTCACGCGCCAGTTGTCCGTGATGATCGACGCGGGCCTGCCGCTGGTACGCGCGCTCGACCTTCTCGCGGACCAGGAGACCGATCCGCGCTTCGCGCGCGTGATCGTGGCCGCCCGCGCCGACGTGGAGCGTGGGCTGTCGCTCGCAGACGCGCTGCGGGGGCACCCGGACGTATTCGACGCGCTGTTCACCGGCATGGTGGCGGCCGGCGAAGCCGGCGGCGTGCTGGATGTCATCCTGGCGCGGCTGGCCGGACACGTCGAGGGCGCGGCCAGGCTGCAGAGCCGCGTCCGGGCGGCGATGGCGTATCCGGCGCTGGTGCTCGGGATGGCCGGCGTCGTGATCGTCGTGGTGCTCTGGACGGTCGTTCCGGCGTTCGCCGGGCTCTTTGCCGGCCTCGGTGCTGAACTCCCGCTGCCGACGCGCGCCGTCATCGCGCTCGGCGAGAGCGTCGTGCGGCTGTCGCCCGTGGCGCTCGTGGGCACCGTGGCCCTCCTCGTCGCGTGGAAGCGCTGGTACCGTTCGGATCGCGGCCGGCGGTTCGTTGACGGCGCCCTGCTCCGGACGGCCGTGGTGGGACCGCTCCTGCGGAAGGTGGCGGTGGCCAGGTTCTGCCGGACGCTGGGGACGCTGCTGGCCTCCGGCGTGGCGATTCTGGACGCCCTCGACATCACCGCCCGGTCGGCGGGGAACGCCGTCGTCGAGGCGGCCGTTCGGACCGTGCGGGCGCGGATCGAGCGGGGCGAGTCGCTGGCCGGGCCGATCGGCGAAACCGGGGTCTTTCCATCCATGGTGGCGCAGATGGTCGGAGTGGGCGAGGTGACCGGCGCGCTCGACACGATGCTGGTCCGGATCGCGGATGTCTTCGAAGACGAGGTGGACGTGGCGGTGGCAGGCCTGCTGACGCTGCTCGAGCCGCTGATGATCGCGGTGCTCGGGGTCGTGGTGGGCGGCATCGTGATCGCGATGTACATGCCGATTGTCGGCCTGATTGCCGGGCTGGCGGGTACTTGACCTTTCACATGTCGTCGGGGAAAGTGGATCAAGGTGGGCCGGACGGCGGGCGCGGCCGGTCAGGGAGCAGGCACGATGACGACGAGCAGGACGGCACAGGCGGGGTTCACCCTCATTGAACTGCTGATCGTGGTGGCGATCATCGGTGTGATCGGGGCGATGGCCATGCCGCAGTACGGCAGGGTGCGCATGTCGGGCAACGAGACGGCGGCCATTGCGTCGCTCCGGGCGCTCGGTGCCGCGCAGGCGTCCTTCTACGGGAGCTGCGGTGGCCAGGGCTTCGCGCCCTCGCTCCAGGCGCTCACCACGCCGCCCCCCAACAGCGCCGTGGCGTTCGTGTCCGAGGACCTCGCGTCAGGCACCAAGCAGGGCTACTCGTTCACCATCTCGGACGGCGGCGCCCCCCAGGTGCTGCCGCAGGCGTCCACGTGCAACAACGTCGCGAACTCGCACGCGGGGTACTTCATGAGTGCCCAGCCGCAGGACCCCGGCTCGTCGGGGGTGCGCTACTTCGCCACGAATCACACCGGCGTCATCAAGGAAAGCAACGACGCGATCACGGTGGCGAACTTCGCCTCGGCCCGCGTGTCCCAGTAGCGCGACCGCTGCCAGCCCTGATGTGCCCCCGCCGCGGCAAGCCCGTGGGGCCGGCCGATGGGGTGGCGATCTATCGCAACTCCTGCATGGGACACATCCCCGTAGTGAAACGAAACGGAAGGGAGCAGGACGCTGGCTGCCAGAGAGTGGCAGGGGTGGTTTCTGCGTGGTCATTTCTTCACCGCGAAGTAGACTAGGCGGCGTCTAGGCCACAGGTGACCGGGGTCCGGAGTCGCCTCGGGACAGGTGGCCGCTTCCGCAGGGTCCCATGAACAGAACCCGCGTTCTGCTGCTGCTGTTCTCGGCCATTGCCCTCGCCACCTCGGTCGCGTCCCTCTACGTCCACTACCAGCTGCTGGCCGACAGCTCCTACACCAGCTTCTGCGACGTCAGCGCCACGGTCAGCTGTGAAGCCGTCTATCTGAGCGAATACGGTGCCATCGGCGGCGTGCCGGTCGCCGTCGGCGGCGTGATCTGGGCCGCGGCGGTCATGCTGCTCGTCTACCGGGGCATGCGCGAGCCGATGTCGGCGGTGGCGGCCAACGTCGCCGAGTACGTGTTCGTGCTCTCGGTCATCGGCCTCGCCGCCGTGTTGTACCTCGGCTACGCCTCGTACTTCGTCCTGCAGAAGGTCTGCCTCCTCTGCGTGGCCACCTACGTCGGCGTCTTCGGCGTGTTCTTCGTGGCGGCCGGGGCGACCACCATGCCGTTCGGCACGCTGCCGGCACGGCTCTTCAGGGACCTGCGCGGTCTCCCGTCCAGCCCGGCGGCCCTCGTCCTGGCGCTCGTGTGGCTGGTGGGATCGGGCGCCCTGGTCGTGCTCTTCCCGGGTGAGGAGGCGGGTACGACATCGGGCGAGGCTGCGGCGGAGGTCGAGTCCACCGAGGACGCGGGCGGCGGCTCCACGCAGGCGGCGGCTCCCGCGGCGGGCGGCATCACGGATCAGCAGCGCGCGGAGTTCGGCCGCTGGTATTCCGCCCAGCCGTACGTGCCGGTCGCCGTCGAGGCCGACGGCGCGCAGGTGGTCGTCGTCAAGTTCAACGACTACCAGTGCCCACCGTGCCGGCAGACGTTCCTGAGCTACAAGCCGGTGCTCGACAAGTTCGCCGAGTCGCATCCCGGCGCCGTGAAGTTCGTGACGCGGGACTTCCCGCTCGATCCCGAGTGCAACTCCGGCGGAGGCCATACGGCAGGCTGCGAGGCCGCGGCGGCGGTGCGCATGGCCCGCGACGCGGGCCGCGCGGACGCGATGGAGGACTGGCTGTTCAACAACCAGCCGTCGATGTCGCCGGATCTCGTCCGCCAGGGCGTGCAGCAGGTGGCCGGGGTCGCCGACTTCGACACCCGCTATCCGAAGGTGCTCGAGCTGGTCAGAGCCGACGTCCGCTACGGCCAGACGATCGGCGTGAACCGCACGCCGACCTTCTTCATCAACGGCCGGAAGATCGAAGGTGCGCTGGAGCCGCAGTTCTTCGAGATGGCCATCGAGTTCGAGCTGGCGCGCCAGGGCGGCACGCCGTGAGGCATGCCGCCCTTCGGACCTGATCTCGCGCTTGCCGCTGCAGCCGGCCTGGCGGTCGGCAGCTTCCTGAACGTCGCCATCCACCGTCTGCCGCTGGAGGCGTCCGTCGTGGCTCCTCCCTCCAGCTGTCCCGCGTGCGGCCGCTCCCTGCGTTGGTTCGAGAACATTCCCGTAGCGAGCTGGGTGGCGCTTGGAGGGCGGTGCCGCACGTGCCGTGCGCCGATCGCCGGCACGTATCCGCTCGTCGAGCTGGCCACGGCGACCCTCTTCGTGGCTGCGTGGGCGGTGTACGGGTGGCAGCCGCTGCTGCTGGTGCGCCTGGCGTTCGCTTGCGCGATGGTCGTGCTGTTCGTCGTGGACCTGAGGCACTACCTGCTGCCCGACGCGATCACGCTGCCGGGGATCGTCGCCGGCCTTGCCTCCAGCGCGTTTGTGCCCCCCGGGCTTCTGCCATCGCTCATGGGCGCGGCGCTGGGAGGCGGGCTGCTGCTGGCCCTGGCGGCGACATGGCGCCGGGTGCGCGGCGTCGACGGCCTCGGGATGGGGGACGTGAAGATGCTGGCGATGGTCGGCGCCTTCCTCGGGTGGCAGCAGATGCTGGTCACCTTGTTCCTGGCGTCAGTCGCTGGCTCGCTGGTGGGGATCGGCCTGATCGTGGCCCGGCGCGGGAACCTGCAGTCGCGACTGCCGCTCGGCAGCTTCCTCGCCGCGGGCGCCCTCGTCGCCAGCCTCGCGGGCGACCGGCTGCTCGATCTGTACCTCTCCCTCTACTGACCTGCCAGGGCCACCGGGTACGCAGTTCCTGCGCCCCTGCGGTCACGCCGACCCGGCAGAAACTGCACCCTCCATCGCAGCACCTGCCCGAAACCGGCGTGTGTGATTGAGGCCCGCCACTTGCACCGTGTGGGACGTGCGCCCACGGCCTGCTGCCGGTCTCTCACTGGTCGAAGTGCTCGTTGCGATGTTCCTGGCGCTGGCAGGGCTCCTGGGGATCGCCAGGGTGCTGGCGCCGACGCTCCTGCTGTACGCACGTGCTGCAGGATCGGGCGCCGCCGTGGCGCTGGCCGAGAGCCGGATGGAATCGCTGCGCGTGCAGCCGCCACCCGAGCCGCCGTGGCCGGACCACGCGGCCTGTCTCGCTGCGGGCGTGGCGCCCTATGTCGACGAGCCGCGCGCCGGCGTGAGCCGGCGCTGGTGCTGGCAGGCAGGCCCGGCTCCCGGAACGGCGGTCCTGACGGTGCGCGTGACCCGGGCCGGTCACATGCCAGTCGATCTCACGACCGTGGTGGCGTCGTGGTAGGCGAGGGTTGTGGCAGGTCCCGCTCGCGCGGCGGCGCCGGGTTCACGCTCGTCGAAGTCCTGATTGCAGCCGCCTTGACGGTGGCGGTTCTGGGTGCAGCGCTGGGTGTGTCGGCGGACGTGCGCCGCGCGCTGTCGCACGCGATCGACGACGCGGCGGTGGAGCAGGAAGCGCGCGCGGCCCTGGCCTGGATCGCGCGGACGGTGTCGGTGGCCGGCAGCAACCCGTACGGCGCGGATCTCACACCGTGCGCGGCTGACGCGACGCCGTTCGAAGCCCTGCGTCTCGACGCGGATGGCAACGGCGTGGACGACGACGTGCGCGTGCAGGCGGACGTGAACCCGCCGAACGGCATGCTGGCCGGCCGGGCCGGCGAGTGTGACGAGGCGGGCGAGGACGTCACGATCGCCCATGACGCGGGGGCGCGGACGCTGACGCGGCGTGACGCCGCCCGCGACGCTGCGCCGGTGGCGCTGACCAGCGCGATCGTGACCGGTCTCGCCTTCACCGGCTTCGACGCCGCCGGAGCCCCGACGCGTGCGTTTCGCGAGATCGCGCTGATCCGCGTCGCGCTGACCACCGAGTCGCGGGCGCGGCACAGCGTGCTCGGCGGACCGGTCCGGGCCACGCACACGATGGACGTGCATCTGAGGGTTCGGTGAGGCAGCAGACCGGAGTGGCCCTCGTCACTGTCGTGCTCCTGCTCGGCGTGCTGGGCGTGCTCAGCGCCGCGCTGGTGCTCGGGGCGATCACCGACACGCTGGTCGCGCGCAACCTGCGCTCGGCGTCCGAGGTTCGCGCCGCCGCGGATGCGGGCGTCAGCCACGCGCTGGCGCTGGTGATGCCGGCGTTGAACCGCTGGCAGGAGTCCGGGTTCGTCTCGCCAGGCGCCGCGATGTCGGCCCTGCTGGCCGGTCCCGACGGCTCGCCCGGTCCTGGAGCCGCCGCAGCCGACAACGGCAGCCTCGAGGCGCTGGGAATCCCGCGTCCCCCGGCTCGCCTGGCGCTGGGCTCGCCCGGAATCGAATACGAGGTGCAGCTCGTCGATGACGATGATCCGCAACGTGGGCTGGCGCTCGACTCGAGCGAAGTCGCGCGCATCGGCGAGAACGGGTTGGACAGCGTGGACGCCAACACGCGGATCGCGGTCCGTGCCACCGGCTACGGCCCCGCCGGAGCACGGGCGTTTGCCGAGGCCACGCTCGGTCCCGCCCCCGCGCCGGCGCTCGTCACGGCCGGGGCGCTGACGCTTGGCGATGCCGTCACGGTGACCGGCTCGCACGGGAGCGTTCACGTCAACGGCGACCTGGTGGTGGCTGGCGGTGTGTCGGTGGCGGGAGACGTGACGGCAACTGGCCAGCTGGCGGTGGCGGCTCCGGTCGCGATCGGGGGCAGGGCGGAAGGCGGCGTCCCGTCCGTGGCGATCCCGGAGACCCTGCCGCTGGTGTACCGGCACACGGCAGATGTCGTGCTGGGTGCGGAGGGCCTCATGCGGTCGGCGGCCGGGTCCGTGCTGTGCGATGCCAGCCTGGTCCCGGATGCCTGCCCGGGGTGGCTCTTCTCCGCACCGGGATGGGTGCAGCAGGGCGCCGTGGCCGGCGGCGTGTACTACGTCGAAGGGAACCTCGATTTGGCCGGGGTGCTCGGGTCGGTTGCGGCGCCGGTGGCGCTGACCGCATTGGCGGACGGCTCGATCCTGGTCACCGGATCGCTGACGCTGCAGCCGGCGCTGCCGCGTGTGTTGCTGGTTGCCGGCGGCGACCTCGTCGTCAGTGGAAACCTGGTTGCTGACCGTGAGGAAGCGCTCGTGGCTGCTCGCGGCGGGGTCCTGATCGATGGGACCGCCCGCATGGCCGGACAGGTGGTAGCCGAGGGGGCTCAGGGTGTCGGCTCACTGGCGGCAGGCAGCGCCGTGACCGGCTCGCTCGCCCTTCGATACACCGGCCTCGTCGGCCATGCGGGTGATCGCGGTGTGGTTGTCGCCGGGTGGCGATGGGAGCCCTGAGGGGAGGCGAAACACGGTGACGATGAGCGCCGGCCCCAGGCGTTGGAGCGCGGCGGCCGTGGTGTGCGTGCTCCTGGGCGCGACCGGCTGGGCGCAGTCGCTGGGGGAACTCGCCCGGCGAGAGGCCGAGCGCCGAAGGGCGATCGAGAAGCCGGGCCGCGTCTACACGAACGACGACCTGGAGCCGACGCCGCCACCTGCCGCGCCCGCTGCGAGTCCGGGCCCGACGGCGCCGCCAGCCGCGCCCGCACCTGCTCCGGCGGTGGCGACCGAGGTCTCCGCGGAAGAGGAGGAGGACCGGGGCGAGGACTGGTGGCGCGAGCGCATCGCCACGCTGCGCCGGGATCTGGAGCGCGCCGTGCTGCTGCAGGACGCCCTGCAGAGCCGGATCAACGCGCTCACGACAGACTTCACGAACCGTGACGATCCGGCTGCGCGCGAGCTGATTGCAGCCGATCGCCGCCGTGCCATCGACGAGCTCGATCGGCTGTTCGACGAGGCGCGGGACCTGGAGCAGCAGGTGGCGGATCTCGAGGAGGAAGCGCGGCGGGACGCGATCCCGCCAGGCTGGCTGCGGCCGTAGCGGCGACCGTCAGGACGCGGCCGCCCCGATGCCGAGCGTGGCGAGCGCTGCGACGAGGTCGTCTTCGGTCACGTCGGTGACCACGTCGGTCGCGCCGATCGCCGTGCAGAGCACGAAGTGCAGGCGGCCGCTCACGACTTTCTTGTCCCGGCGCACGGCTTCCAGGATCTCCGTCGGCGACAGGTCCGTGACCCTCGGCAGCCGGCCCAGCCTGCGGATCAGCATGGCCAACGCGTCACGATCGCATGCGGACAGCGCTCCCCGTCCGACGGCGATCTCAGCGGCGGCCAGCATGCCGACGGCGATCGCTTCACCGTGGCGGAACCGGCGGTACCGGGTGACCGCTTCGAGCGCGTGGCCGACCGTGTGGCCGAAGTTCAGGATGCGGCGCAGGCCCGACTCGCGCTCATCCGCGCTCACCACATCGGCCTTGATGCGCGACGACCCGGTGATCGCCGGAAGCAGCACCGCCGGGTCACGTTTCAGGATGGCTGTGGTGTGGGTGGCGAGCGTGTCGAAGAGCGAGCGGCTCGCGATCATCCCGTACTTCACCACCTCATAGAGCCCGGAGCGGAACTCGCGCTTCGGGAGCGTGTCGAGAAGTGCGGGATCGCTGACGACGATCGCTGGCTGGTGGAAGGCACCGATCAGGTTCTTGCCGAGGGCGTGGTTCACGCCCACCTTGCCGCCGATGGCGCTGTCCACCTGCGCGAGCAGCGTGGTGGGCACGTGGGCGAGCGCGATGCCGCGCAGGTACGTTGCCGCGGCGAACCCCGCGATGTCGCCGACGACGCCGCCGCCGACCGCCACGACGGCGCTGGCGCGGTCGGCGCCCTTCCGGATCAGGCCTTCGTAGATGCGGCCGGTGGTCTGCAGCGTCTTGTGGCGTTCGCCGTCAGGAATCAGGATGACGCCGGCCGGATCGAGCGCCCGTTCGATCGTCTCGCCGTGCAGCCCCCACACGGTCGTGTTCGATACGACGAAGCGTCTCGGCGCGAGTCCCGCGTCGTCGAGCAGTGCGCGCAGGCGCGCGGTGAGGCCGTACCCGATGAAGATGCCGCACGTGTGCGCGCGGGTCCGGACGTCGATGCGGGCGGGGACCTGAGAGGCGGCGGGCTGCACGTGCGATCCACGATACGATAGCACCCGGTGGACGCTCGGAGCGATTTCCTCATCATCGGCAGCGGTATCGCCGGGCTGCGCGCGGCGATTGCGCTGGCCGATGCCGGGGACGTCGTGGTGCTGACGAAAGCCGACGCCTCGGAGAGCAACACCGGGTACGCGCAGGGCGGGATCGCCGCGGCGGTCGGCCCGGATGACTCGCCCGCGCTGCACATCGAGGATACGCTCGCGGCCGGAGACGGCCTGTGCGACGACGAGGCGGTCCGCGTGCTCATCGAGGACGGCCTGCGGTACGTGCGCGAGCTCGTCGAGTGGGGCGCCGCCTTCGACAGGGACTCCAGGGGGACGCTGGCGCTGACGCGCGAAGCCGCGCACCGCGTGCGGCGTGTGCTCCACGCGCAGGACGCGACCGGGCGGGAGATCGGGCGCGTGCTCTGGTCGCGCGTGGCCGGCAACCCGCGCATCCGGGTGCTCCAGGGCGCCGAGGCCGTGGAGCTGATCGTGTCGGGCGGCATCTGCATCGGGGCGGTGTTCGCGGACGCGGCGGGGTCCGGCTCTCGTGTGATCGCCGCCGCCACGCTGCTGGCGACCGGAGGAGCAGGACAGCTGTACCGGGACACGACGAACCCGGCCGTGGCCACCGGAGACGGCGTGGCGATGGCGTTTCTGGCCGGCGCGGCGGTGATGGATCTGGAGTTCGTGCAGTTCCATCCGACGGTGCTGAGCGTGGCTGGCGCCCCTCGGTTCCTGCTCTCGGAGGCGCTTCGCGGCGAAGGCGCCGTGCTCGTGAACGACGCCGGCGAGCCGTTCATGACGCGGTACGATCCCGCCGGCGACCTGGCGCCGCGCGACGTGGTGGCGCGGGGGTTGGCTGCGGAGATGGCGCGGACGGGGGCACCGGTCTGCCTGTCGATGGCGCACCTCGACGCCGGGTTCGTGCGCGGCAGGTTCCCGACAATCGCGGCCGTCTGCGCCAGGGCCGGACTGGACCTGGCGCGCGATCGGATCCCCGTCAGTCCCGCCGCGCACTACGTGATGGGCGGCGTGGAGACCGATCTCCACGGGCGGACGTCGCTGCCTGGCCTGTACGCGGCCGGCGAGGTGGCGTGTACAGGGGCGCACGGGGCGAACCGGCTGGCCAGCAACTCGCTGCTCGAAGGGCTGGTGTTCGGCGCACGGGCCGCCGCGGCGATGATCGCTTCGCCCGGCCCGCCGGTCCACCCGGCGCGACGCGCGGAGGTGATGTCGTTCGTGCGGTCGCAGGGCTCCCTGCCGGGGGGCTCGGATGTGCGCGAGCTGATGTGGCGCGACGTCGGGTTGCTGCGGACGGGGGACCGGCTTGCGGGTGCGGTCGAGACGCTCGGAGCGTGGGCGGGCGTGCTCGCGGGGGCGCGCGGGTTCGCGGCGGGGCACGTGGACGCGGCCGCCCGGCGCACGGCCAGTCTGGTACTGGTAGGGTTGCTGGTGGCCAGAGCGGCCCTGCGGCGCGAGGAGAGCCGCGGCGCGCACTTCAGGACCGATTGCCCTGCACGCGACGACGCCCGGTGGCGCACGCACGTAACGGATTCCCTGGCACGGTGACCATGGCCTCAGAGTCGGACATTCCGGATCTCCCCGCTGAAATCACGCCCCAGTCGCAGGACTTCGGGCGCTGGTACATCGACGTCGTGCGGCGCGCGGAGCTGGCCGACTACTCGCCGGTCAAGGGCTGCATGGTGATCCGCCCGTACGGCTACGCCATCTGGGAGCTGATGCAGCAGGCGCTGGATCGCCGCTTCAAGGCGACGGGTCACGTCAACGCGTACTTCCCGCTCTTCATCCCGGAGAGCCTGCTCCTGAAGGAGACGGAGCACGTCGAAGGGTTCGCGCCGCAGGTCGCCTGGGTGACGCGGGGGGGGACCGAGGAGCTCGAGGAGCGCCTTGTCGTGCGGCCGACGTCCGAGACGATCATCGGCACGATGTACGCCAAGTGGGTGCAGTCCTGGCGCGATCTGCCGATCCTGATCAACCAGTGGGCGAACGTCGTGCGCTGGGAGAAGGTCACGCGGCTGTTCCTGCGGACCACCGAGTTCCTCTGGCAGGAAGGGCACACCGCACACGAAACCGCGGAGGAAGCGCAGGAGGAGACGCTGCGCATGCTGGCGGTCTACAAGGACTTCGCCGAGACCGAGCTGGCGATGCCGGTGGTGGACGGCCGGAAGACCGAGAGCGAGAAGTTCGCGGGGGCCGAGCGGACGTATTCGATCGAGGCGCTGATGCGGGACGGCCGGGCGCTGCAGGCGGGGACGTCGCACAACCTCGGCCAGAACTTCGCGAAGGTGTTCGACATCACGTTCCAGGCGCGCGACAAGTCGCTCCAGTACGTCTACGGCACGTCGTGGGGCGTCTCGACGCGGATGATCGGCGGCGTGATCATGACGCACGGCGACGACGGCGGGCTGATCCTGCCGCCGCGGATCGCGCCGCACCAGGTCGTCATCGTGCCGATCTCGCGGGGCAACTGGAAGGAGACCGTGCTGCCGAAGGCGGTCGAGATCCGCGACCGGCTCGTGGCGCGGGGCGTGCGCGTGCTGCTGGACGATCGCGATTCGCAGACCCCAGGCTGGAAGTTCAACGAGTGGGAGATGCGCGGCGTGCCGCTCCGGCTCGAGATCGGTCCGAAGGACATCGAGAAGGCGCAGGTGGTGCTGGCCAGGCGCGACCTTCGCGAGAAGAGCTTCGCGCCGATGGAGGGGCTGGAGGCGCGCGTCGAGACGCTGCTGGCGGAGATTCAGCAGGCGCTGTTCGACCGTGCGAAGGCGTTCCGGGAGGAGCACACCTCCTCGACGACCTCCTGGGACGAGTTCCGGCAGATCATGGACGGCCGTCCCGGGTTCGTGATTGCGCCCTGGTGCGGCACGGCGGAGTGCGAGGCTCGGATCAAGACCGACACGCAGGCCACGATCCGGAACATCCCGTTCGGCAGCGAGACGCCCGCCGGGCAGGCGTGCGTGAAGTGCGGCCAGCCGGCGACCGCGTCCGCCTGGTTCGCGAAGTCGTACTGAACGGCTGCGCGCACGAAGGGCCGGCGGAAGCCGGGCCCCGGAGGTGTCAGCGCGGGTTCCGCCTCAGTCGGCCAGATCGTCGGCCTCGGCCTTCCGCTTCTTCCCGAAGATCCACGCCAGCAGGATGCTGATCAGGTAGAGCCCGATCATCGGCAGCGCGACGATCGTCTGGTTGAACACGTCGCCGGACGGTGTGATGACGGCCGAGACGATGAAGATCAGGAAGACGGCGTACTTGAAGCTCTTGAGCAGGAACCGCGCCGTCACCACGCCCATGCGAGCCAGGAAGAGCACCAGCGGCGGCATCTGGAACACCAGCCCGAAGGCCAGCAGCATCTTGATGTAAAGGCCGAATGCCGGCGCGATGCGCGGCATGAACTCCACGTAGTCGGCGGTGAACGAGATGAAGAACCGCCACATCTGCGGAAAGATCACGTAGTGCGAGAACGCGGCGCCGGCGACGAAGCACGCCGACGTGAGGATGACGAACGGGATCGCCATCCGCTTCTCGTGCACGTACAGGCCGGGCGCGATGAAGAGCCACACCTGGCTCATGATCACCGGCGACGCCATGAGCAGGCCCGTGAGCGCGGCGATCTGGATGTAGAGCGAGAACGATTCGGTCGGTTCGGTGAAGACGAGCGAACTGCCGGCCGGCAGGGCGTCGGCCAGCGGCTTCATCACGAAGTCGAAGACCGGGGTGATGAAGACCCAGGCGATGACGAAGCCGATGCCGATCGAGGCGGCCGACCAGATGATGCGCTTCCGGAGCTCGTCCAGGTGCTCCAGGAACGACATCTTGCCGCCGCTGTCACCGGGCCATTCGCTGTCGTCGTCTTCATCCGCAGATGCCGGGTCCGGCACCTGATTCGGGAAGGGCACGAGCGCCATGGACTACGCTCCGGCGCTGGTCTGTGAGGCGTCGCTGGGGCGTGCCTGCTCGGGCGTGGACGCGGAGGCGTTCGGGGGCGGTTTCGGCGCGGCGGTCGCGGACGCCGTGGCCTTCTCGCGGGACTCTTCGATGCGGATCTCCTCCTCGATCGTCGAACGCAGTTCGTTGGACGCCCGCTTGAACTCGCCGAGGCTCTTGCCGAGGGACCGGCCCAGCTCCGGGAGCTTCCGCGGGCCGAAGACGATCAGGGCGATCACCAGGATGATCACCAGCTCCGTCATTCCGATCGAACCAAACATCGTTCGTGCTCCAGACTCCCCCCGGCCAGGCCTGGCACGGCGGTCTTGAATGGCTGCAAATGCTTCATGCCATTATAGAAGCTCGAACGAACCGGTCAAGGAACCAGGGGGTGGGCGCAAAGGAGTGTCCCCGACGCCGGTTTCTGTCCGGAAAGGGGCGCCGGACCGGCCGTGTCTTCTGTTACAGTTCTGCCATGCGCAGCTACCGGACCTTCTCCGTCGCGTTGATTGCGGTCGCGGTGTCCGCCCTCGTGGGCGGGGTGTTCGGCAGGAGCGCCCTGGCGACCGAGGACCGCGTTTCCGAGCAGTACAAGCTCTTCACCGCGGCGCTGTCCGCCATAGAAGGGAACTACATCGGGACGGTCGAGTCCGACCGCCTCGTGTACAGCGGCATCACCGGGATGCTCCAGACGCTCGATCCCCACTCGAGCTTCATGGACCCGAAGGCCTACGCGCAGATGCGGGAACGGCAGGAAGGCCGCTACTACGGTCTTGGCGTCTCGATCACGGTGATCGACGGCGACATCACCGTGGTCCAGTTGTTCGAGGGGTCGCCCGCGCACCAGACCGGGCTGCGCCGCGGCGACGTGATCGCGCGCATCGAGGGCGAGGACACCAAGGGCTGGACGACGGAGCAGGCGGTGGCCCGGCTGAAGGGGCCGAAGGGCACGCAGGTGTCGATCGGGATCCGCCGGACCGGCTACGACGACCTGATCCCGCTCGACGTGACGCGCGACGAGGTGCAGATCACGACGGTGCGGGCCTCGTTCATGCTCGACGCGACGACGGGGTACATCCAGCTCGCCGAGTTCGCGGAGAACAGCAACCAGGAGGTGGGACGGGCGCTCGACGAGCTGCGCGCGCAGGGCATGCAGCGGCTGCTGTTCGACGTGCGGACCAATCCCGGCGGTCCGCTGGATCAGGCGATCCGCATCGCCAACCGGTTTCTCAGTCGCGGGGACCTGATCGTCTACACGCGCGGCCGCGTGGCCAACTCCGACCAGAACTACCGCGCCACCGAGGACAAGAACTTCGCCGGGCCGATGATCGTGCTCACCAACCGGAAGAGCGCCAGTGCGTCCGAGATCGTCGCGGGCGCCCTGCAGGATCACGACCGCGCGCTGATCGTCGGTGAGACCACCTTCGGCAAGGCCCTCGTGCAATCGGTGTACCGCGTCAGCCAGGGGGCTGGTCTCGCGGTGACCACGGCGCGCTACTACACGCCGAGCGGCCGACTGATCCAGCGGCCGTGGGACGGCAGCTTCGACGAGTACCTGACGTACGACCTGCGCGAGCAGGATCCTAACCGGGCGCACGCACCCGAGGACCTGAAGCTGACCGACGGCGGGCGCAAGGTGTACTCGGGTGGCGGGATCGAGCCGGATCGCCACGTCGACGGGCCGATCGACGGGTTCAGCCCGACGCTCTTCGGGCGCATGCTGTACAACCGGCAGCTCTTCGACGCGTTCTCGCAGCGGTTCTCCCGGCAGGGCGACACGCGGATCACCGTGGAGCCGAACACCACGCGCCGGGATCTCGGCCCGGGGTTCGTCGTGGACGAGGCGATGCTCGCCGAGTTCCGCGGCATGCTCGAGACCATGAAGGTGAACATCGACGAAACCGCGTGGCAGCAGGACGCCGGGTTCATCAAAGCGATGGTGCGCTACGAGATCGACTTCGATCTGTTCGGGGCCGCCGTCGCGCGTCATCACCTGTCCGAGCAGGATCCGCAGCTGCAGGCCGCCCTGTCGCTCTTCCCGGAGGCCGAAAAGCTGACCGAGCTGGGGAAGGGCGCCATCCGCCAGGCTCAGCGCTAGCCCTTCGACGCCACGCGCATCCCAACCACTTGCTTGGTCATTCGACCCCTTCGGCATCTCTCAAGCTTCAAGCGGGGTCAGACCCGGGTCTGACCCCGTCGGGGAGTTAGGCTCTCAACCCAAAATATTGTGGTCTGACTTTGCCCTTGCCACTATGGCTAGGCCTTGTTAGACTGGCGCCGGTTTTCGTCCGTCACTGACCTCCAGGTGGAACCGCGGGTGTCCGCGCAGGTCCGCCACGCCCGCGCGCGATCCCAGTCGCCCAGGTGAGTCTGCAGGTCGTGACCATCTCCCCCGACGGGAGCAAGGCCCATGCGTCTCGATCGCCTCGAAATCGTTGGATTCAAGTCATTTTCCGAAAGGGCGGAGCTTGCCTTCGACCAGGGCGTGACCGCCATCGTCGGTCCCAACGGCTGCGGCAAGAGCAACGTCGCCGACGCCATCACCTGGGTGCTCGGTGAGCAGAGCGCCAAGAGCCTCCGCGGCGACCGCATGGAGGACGTGATCTTCAACGGGAGCGACGCGCGAAAGGCGGGCGCCGCTGCGGAGGTTCGCCTCCGCCTGTCGGGCCTGCCCCAGCCCAGGGTTGGTGAGGCCGCCGTCCCCCAGGAACCCGCGGCGGGCGGGGCCGTCGGGGACGCCAACGGCCACGGCCGCAGCAGCCACGCCGCGAACGGCAACGGCAACGGTCACACCAACGGGAACGGCCACCACCTGACGGACGAGATCGAAGCGTTCGTGCGCGACGTGGACGTGACGCGGCGGCTGTATCGGTCGGGCGAAAGCGAGTACCTGATCAACGGCGAGGTCTGCCGGCTGCGCGACGTGCACGAGCTGCTGATGGACACGGGGCTCGGCGCCAAGGCCTACGCCATCATCGAGCAGGGCAAGATCGGGATGATCCTCAGCTCCCGGCCCGCCGATCGGCGCCAGCTGATCGAGGAAGCGGCCGGGGTGACCAAGTACCGCTCGCGTCGTCGTGCCGCGGAGCTGAAGCTCGACGCCGCCCAGCAGAACCTCACGCGGGTCGACGACATCGTCTTCGAAGTGGAGAAGCAGCGCGGCGTGCTGAAGCGGCAGGCGGCGAAGGCCCGCCGCTACACGCGGCTCCGCGACGAGCTGCGGCGCTGGGAGAAGGTGCTCCTGGCGCGGCGGTATCGCGAGCTGGCGGAGCACATTCGCGTGGCACGCGTCCGGCTCGAGGAGACGCGCGAGGAGGAACGCCTGGCCGCGGGCCGTGTGGCGGAAGCGGAAGCCACGCTGAGCCGCCTGCGGATCGAGCAGGCCGAGGCGGACGCGCGGGCAGGAGGCATCCGCGAGCGCGCGCACGCCGCCGAGCTCGACATCAACCGGCGCCAGCAGCAACTCGAGTTCGACCGGCAGCAGGTCGAGACGCTCGGGACGCGGCTCGAAGAGGTGGCGGCGGAAATCGACGACCTCGGTCAGCGGCGCGAGCCGAACCGGATTGCCCTGGAGGCCAGGCAGGCTGCGGTCGTCGAGGCTGAACGGGCGCGCGACGAGGCGGCGGCGGCGCTCGCGTCGGCCGGCGAGGCGCTGCGGGGGGCGCAGCAGCGGCTCGAGGTGCTCGAAGCCGACGTGGATGCGGCGCGGCAGGAGACGTTCAACGCGGCCAACGCGATCACGGCGATGCGGCATGCAGCGTCGCACGCAGAGGCGCAGCGTGCCGCCGTGGCCGAACGGCTCGGCCGGCTGGCCGTCGAGATCGCGGACCTCGACCGGGAGCGCACCGCGGCCGAGGCGCAGCACAGCGAGGCGACCGGCGCGCTGGTCCGGGCGCGCGACGCCATGCAGCAGGTCGATCTCGATCGCGCCGCGCGGGAATCGGCGCTGGCCACGGCCCGCACCGAGCTGGACGAGCGCCTGCGACGTCTCCGCGTCCGCGAGCAGGACCTGGCCGGACTCGGTGCCAGGCTGGCGTCGCTCGAAGAGCTGGCGGCGGGGCACGGCGACTTCGACGACGCCGCGCGTGTCGTGCTGGCCGAGGCGAACGGCAAGGTGAGCCAGCAGGGAGCGGTGGCCGACTACCTGGAGGTGGACGGGCCGTACGAACGTGCGGTCGAGGCGTGTCTCGGCGACCTGCTCCAGCACGTGATCGTCGAGCGGCACGATCAGGCGGCGGCGGGCCTGGCGCTGGTGCGCGAGGCGGACGCCGGGCGGTGTGGCTTCGTCGTGATCGACCCCGGCTCGAACGGCCATCACCCGGGCAGCGCGCTCGGGATTGCCGGGTCGACCCCGGTCTCGAGCCTGGTCCGGATCTCCGGTCCGTACGCCGCGACCATCCGGCAGGTGCTGCCGGAGGCCTACGTCGCCGACACCTTCGAGCAGGCCGCCGAAGTGGCGCGGCAGACGTCCGCACCCGTGGCCACGCTCGCCGGCGACGTCTTTCGCGGGCGCCACCTCGTGTCGGGCGGCGCCCGGGCCGCCGCGCGCGGGATCCTCCAGACGCGCCGGGAGATCAAGGAGCTCGGTGCCCGCGTGGCGGCCGAACGCGAGGCGCTGTCGCGGCTGGGCGTGGACGTGAGCGCGCTGGAGCTCGCGGTGGCCGAAGCCGCCAGCGCGATTGCCAACCTCGAGGCCGAGCACCATCGGCTGGAGAAGGTCATCATCGCGCACGAGGCGCAGGCGTCGCGCGCCGCCGACGACCGTGCCCGCCTCGGCCGCAAGGCGGACACGGTGGGCATGGAGCGCCGCCAGGCGGACGAGGAGCGCCGCGCGCTCGACGCACGGCTCGAAGAGACGGTGGCGTCGATCGAGCGACTGCAGGGCGAGCGCCAGGCAGCCGACGACCGGCTCGGCTCAGCGCAGCAGCGGCTGGCAACGGCGCGCGCCGAGGCCGAGGATCTCTCGAAGCAGGCGGCAGCCGCCGGTGCGGCGCACGCCGGGCTCGTGGAGCGCACGGCGGCGGTGGCGGCCGAGGTGCAGCGGCTGGAGGAGGGTGCCAGGGAACTCGAGCAGCGTATCGCGGCCCGCACGACCGAGATGGAGCAGACCCGCACCCGCCGCGCGGGCCTGCAGCAGGCGGTGGTGGACGGGCAGCGGTCCGTCGACGACGGCCTGTTCGCACTCGATGCGCTCCGGCAGGAGCTGCGCGGCGCCGACGAGGCGCTCGGCGGGCTGCGCGAGCAGGTGGAGACGCAGGAAGCGGGCATCCGCACCGCCCGGCAGGTGCTCGAGTCGGTTCGCGGGAGGCTCAGCGAGCTCGACGTCGTGCGCGCGACGGCCGAGAGTGACCTGTCGCACCTGGCGCAGACCGCGGTCGACACGGTGCAGGCGTCGCTGGACGAGGTGCTGGCGGCCGTCGAGGCGATGGAGGCGGCCGGGGAGACACAGCCCGACGCCGCGGCCATCCGTGCGGAGGAGCCGGACGCCGACGCGGACGAAGGCGAAACCGCCCAGGCCGGGGCGGTGCCCGCGGACGCGCCGCAGGCGTCAGCAGGCTCGATGAGTGCCGAGGAGGCGATCGTGGCGCTCAAGGGCAAGATCGACCGCCTCGGCCCGGTCAACATGATCGCCATCGAGCAATATGACGAACTGGAGACCCGTCACGCCTTCCTGACGACGCAGCGGCAGGACCTCGTCGATTCGATCGCGCAGACGTCCGAGGCAATCCGGCGGATCGACGAGACGACGAAGGCGCGGTTCCGCGAGGCGTTCGCGGCCATCCAGCACAACTTCCAGGAGACGTTCACCACGCTGTTCGGGGGCGGGCACGCGGGCCTGTCGCTGCTGGACGACAACGATCCGCTCGAGAGCGGCATCGACATCGTCGCCTCTCCTCCGGGCAAGCGGCTCCAGAGCGTGCAGCTGCTGTCGGGCGGCGAGAAGGCGCTGACCGCGATCGCGCTGATGTTCGCCATCTTCAAGTACAAGCCGAGCCCCTTTTGCGTGCTCGACGAGATCGACGCGCCCCTGGACGACGCGAACGTCGGCCGGTTCGTAGAGATGCTGCGGAAGATGCTGGACCGGACGCAGTTCATCCTGATCACGCACAACCGGCGCACGATGGAGATCGCGGACCGGCTGTACGGCGTGACGATGGAGGAGCCCGGCGTGTCGAAGCTGATCTCCCTGCAGTTGAACTAGGAACTGGTCGGGGGCGTCTGGTCGGCGACGTGTCCTGTAGCGGGTCCTGTCGCCGGGTTTCCCCACCCCGTGCTCGGTGCCAAGGGCACAGAGACGGGAGAGGCGCCTGCGGCGCGGGGTGGGGAGGCCCCTCCCGGCGCCATCCGCGTGAGGGTTCGTCGCCCCGTCTTGTTCGGGCATTCTGGTGCTGAAGGACGACAGGTGGGCCGGCTTCAGCCGCTCCACGTAACGTGGCCAACGAAGACAAGGCGACCCGCTATCACCGCCTGCGGCGCCGCGCCGCCCTGCTCGGCGCCGGCACGGGTCTCCTCGTGCTGGTGCTGCTGGTTCTCACCGGCGCGTCGGCTGCCCTCCGGGACCTGGCCGAAGGCGTCTCGGCCGGCTCATTCACGCTGACCGTCGTTGCCTACGTCGTCATCCTCCTGCTGATCGCGGAGCTGGTGCAGCTTCCGCTGGCGTTCTACCAGGGCGTTGCGCTCGAGCGGCGCTACGGGCTGTCGGTGCAGGCGACTGCCGCGTGGTGGCGCGATCAGGCCAAGGTCACCGGGCTATCGCTCGCGCTGGGGACGGTGGCGGCCCTCGTCACGCTGCACGCCATCCGGCTGTGGCCGGAGCGCTGGTGGCTGGTGGTGGCCGCCGTGTTCGGCGCCGGGATGGTCGTGATCGCCCGGCTGGCGCCGGTGGTGTTGCTGCCGCTCTTCTACGACCTCAAGCCGCTCGATCGACCCGCGCTGAGGGATCGCCTGGTGGCCCTGGCCGAGCGGGCCGGCGCGCCCGTGCTGGGCGTGTTCGAGTGGCGGCTGGGCGATCGCACCCGGCGTGCGAACGCGGCGCTGACCGGCCTCGGGCGGACGCGTCGGATTCTCCTCTCGGACACACTGCTCGCGGACCACTCGGACGACGAGGTGGAGGTGGTGCTCGCCCACGAGCTGGCGCACCACGTCCACCGCGACATCTGGAGCGGCCTGCTCCTGGAGCTGGCGGTGTTGACGACGGGCTTGTGGGCTGGTGCCTGGGCGCTCGAGGCCACCGAAGGGCTCTTTGGGTTGCGAGCCGGTGCCGATGTGGCCGCTCTGCCCGTGCTGCTGCTCGCCGGGGGTGCCGTGTCGCTGGCGCTGACGCCGATCGCGCGGGCCGTGTCGCGTGCGCACGAGCGCCGGGCCGATCGGTTCGCGCTCGACACGACGCGCAATCCAGGCGCGTTCGTGTCAGCGATGAAGCGCCTGGGCGCCTCGAACCTGGCCGAGGACCGCCCGTCCGGCCTGGTCCGGGTGTGGCTGTCACATCCGTCGCTCAGGGCAAGACTCGCTGCCGCGGAACAATGGTCTCGCACGAACGCCAACCGGGGCTAGCGGGCCGGCCGCGGCGAGGCTGGACGCCTCAGGACTGACGCGGGTGCACCACCAGCGTGCCGCGCGTGGCGCGGCAGCCGGGGTCGATCGTCAGGCTGCAGTAGTAGCTGAACGTGCCGGTCCGGTCGGCGCGGAACTCGAACGTCGTCGTCCCGCCCGCCGGCACCCGCTTCGCGATCCGGTACTCGTCGATCGTGAAGCTGTGCGCCTGATCGGCGCTCGTCACCGTCAGGCGGACGATGTCCTCCTGGGCCACCTCGATGCGGTCGGGGTCGAACGCGTAGTTGCGGACGGTGATCTCGAAGAGGCGCCTGTTCGGCGCCTGGTCCTGCGCGACGGCAGAGTGGAGCAGGGGACCGGCCAGGCCGAGGCCGGTCCCGCCGAGGAGGATCCCGAAGCGCCGTCGGGTCAGGCGCACCGTGACCTCTTCACACCGGGGTTCGCTGGCGGTGAAGAGCCCGAATCCGTTTGGAGGTGGCCGATCGCTGTCGCCTGACCGCGCGAGAAGGCTCGGGGGGCCAGCGAGGGTGAGCGCCCCACGACGGACACGGGGCGCGACCCGAGCGGCAAGCGGCCTGCTCCGCCATCCCGCCCCACCGCGCAGGCGTAGGCGGCGGGGACCCCGACGCAGCGCGGTCCGGCCACCGGAACCGGATTCGGGATGCTCACCGCAGGCGAACCCCGCTCCTATTCCTTCCGGCCGGCTCCTGCCGGCTGCGCAGCGCCGGGTTTCGCGGCCTCCTCCTGGAGCAGGGCCTTGCGGCTCAGGCGGATCTTGCCGGACGGGTCGATGTTGATCACCTTGACCATGATCTGCTGACCCTCGGTCAGCTCGTCCCGCACGTCCTTCACGCGGTGGTTGGCGATCTCGGACACGTGCAGCAGGCCGTCGGTGCCGGCCATGATCTCGACGAACGCACCGAAGTCGGTGATCCGCTGCACCTTGCCCAGGTAGGTCTTGTTCAGCTCGGGCGTGGCGGTCAGCTCCTGGATGATGTCGATCGCCTTCTGCGCCGAATCGCCGTCGGCCGACGCCACGTTCACGCGCCCGTCGTCCTCGACGTCGATCTTCACGCCCGTCCGCTCGATGATGCTCCGGATCATCTTGCCGCCCGGGCCGATCACGTCGCGGATCTTGTCCACCGGGATCCGGATGGTCACGATGCGCGGCGCGTAGGTGGACATGCTGCCGCGCGAAGCCTGCAGCGTCTTGCTCATTTCGCCCAGGATGTGCAGCCGGCCCGCCCGCGCCTGCTCGAGCGCGGCCCGCATGACGTCGGACGTCACGCCGGCCACCTTGATGTCCATCTGGAGTGCTGTGATCCCGTCGGCGGTGCCGGCGACCTTGAAGTCCATGTCGCCGTAGTGGTCCTCGGCCCCGGCGATGTCCGAGAGGACGGCGTACTTGCCGGTCGCCTCGTCCATGATCAGCCCCATCGCGATGCCCGCGACGGCGGTCCTGAGCGGCACCCCGGCGTCCATCATCGCCATCGAGCCGCCGCACACCGACGCCATCGACGACGAGCCGTTGGACTCGAGGATGTCCGACACGAGCCGGATCGTGTACGGGAACTTGTCGCTGCCGGGCACGAGCGGCGCCAGCGCGCGCTCGGCCAGCGCGCCGTGCCCCACTTCGCGGCGTCCCGGGCCGCGCAGGAACTGCACCTCGCCGACCGAGAAGGGCGGGAAGTTGTAGTGGAGCATGAAGCGCTTGTAGAACTCGCCGCTGACGTGCTCGATCTTCTGCTCGTCGTCCGCGGTTCCGAGCGTGCAGCTGACGAGCGCCTGCGTCTCGCCGCGCGTGAACACGACCGAGCCGTGGACGCGCGGCAGGACGCCGGTCTCGGTCCAGATCGGCCGGACCTCGTCGAACCGGCGCCCGTCGAGCCTGATGTTGCGGTTCAGGACCTCGTCGCGCAGGACCTTCTCCTTCAGCTCCTTGAAGATGGCCTTCGCTTCCGTTCGCCGCTCCACCTCGCCTTCAGGGATCGACGCGATCAGCTCCTCGAGCACCTGGTCCACGCGCTCGTAGCTCTCCAGCTTGCCGCGCAGCCGCATCGCCTCGCTGAGCGGCACGTACACCCGCTCCTCGACCTCGCGGTAGACGTCGTGGCCGAGGCTCTTCTTCGCCACGGCGACCTTCGGCCTGCCGGCTTCGGCCTTCAGCTCGTCGATCGCCGCGACGATCGTCTTGATCGCGTCGTGGGCCGCTTCCAGGGCGCCGACGACCTCGGCTTCGGTCACCTCGTGGGCGCCCGCTTCGACCATCACGATGCCCTCGCGGCTGCCCGCCACGACGAGATCGAGCCGGCTCTCCTTCCGCTGGGCGAACGTCGGATTGATGACGTAGTTGCCCCCGACCAGGCCGACGCGGACGCCGGCGATCGTGCGCTCCAGCGGAATCGACGACAGCGAGAGCGCCGCCGAGGCGCCCGTGATCGCCAGCACGTCGGAGTCGTTGTCCGTGTCGGCGGAGAGCAGCAGCGCGACGATCTGCGTCTCGTAGCGCCACCCCGACGCCAGCAGCGGCCGGACGGGCCGGTCGATCAGCCGGCTGGTCAGCACTTCCTTTTCGGACGGCTTGCCCTCGCGCTTGAAGAACCCGCCCGGGATGCGACCCGACGCGTAGGTGTACTCCCGGTAGTCGACCGTCAGCGGCAGGAAGTCGATGCCTTCGCGCGCCGTCGCCGCGTGACATGCGGTGACGAGCACCATGGTGTCACCGCTCCTGACGATGACCGAGCCGTCGGCCTGCTTGGCCAGCTTGCCGGTTTCAATGGAGATCGTGCGCGAGCCGATCCGGATCTCGCGCCGCCTGAGATTGACGTTGTGCATGTATGGATGTCCTGACTGCCGCCGCCGCTACTTGCGGATGCCGAGACGCTGAATCAGCTCAGCGTAGCGTTCCGAGTTGATGCGCTTCAGGTAGTCGAGCAGCCGCCGCCGCTGACCCACCAGACGCAGCAGGCCGCGCCGCGAATGATGATCCTTGGCGTGTGCCTTGAAATGTTCGGTGAGGTAGCTGATGCGCTCGCTGAGCAGGGCGACCTGAACTTCCGGCGAGCCGGTATCGCCGTCGTGCGTACGGTAGTCGCCGATGATGCCGATCTTGCGATCCTTGGTGAGTGGCACGGGTTCCTGTCCTCCACGAGCGGCCCAGTACCCCGCCAGGTTCCGGACCATGGCCCGGATGGGGAACCGCTCCGCCGTTGTACAGCGCGTAACTGCGCTAGTCAAAAAGACTTAGCATCTTACCCCAGAACGATGGCCGGATGCAAAGACCGCCCGTCATCGGCGGGCCAGCCCAGGGCGACGAGTGCACCGGCGTGGTCGGTGATACGTACCTGGTCCGGCAGGCGCTCCCCGGGAGTTCCGGCAACGGGCCAGGGCCCGATGGCGTGTTCGGGCCCGATGTCGCGGCCGTGCGACACCCGGGTCAGTCCCTCGGCGGTGACGGCCACCCCCGGAATCTCGGGCAGCAGCCGGTCGAGCGGGATGAAGTACGCCCAGGCGCTCCCGGGCTCCTCCTGCAGCGCCGTCAGGCTGACGGCGTCGGTCAGGGTGAAGCTGCCGCTCCGCCGCCGCTCCAGCGCCTGCAGGCACGCCCCGCTGCCACAGCGTGCCCCCAGTTCGTGGGCGAACGAACGCACGTAGAAGCCGGCCGAGCAGACGAGCCGCACCACGGCGACCCCGCGGTCGTACGCGTGCAGGTCGACGACACTCGCGCGGACCCTCACCGCAGCGGGCTGGACGGGCGTCCCCGCCCTGGCCAGCGCGTACGCGCGCTGCCCCTGGATCTTCTTGGCAGATACCGGGGGCGGGAGCTGCAGCCGCTCGCCCCTCAGGGCCCGCGCCTCCCGCTCCACGACGGCGCGTTCGGGCACCTCGCCGCTCCGCGAGGTCTCCAGCCCGGTGATGTCATAGGAATCGGTGGTGAGGCCGAAGCGGATCTCCGCGAGGTACTCCTTCTCCGATCCCGACAGGAGCGGCGCCAGCCGCGTGGCTCGCCCGCACGCCAGCGCGAGCACCCCGGTCGCCAGTGGATCGAGGGTGCCGGTGTGCCCGATGCGCCGTTCGCCGAGGGCGCGACGGGCGAGCGCCACGACGTCGTGGGACGTCAGGCCCTGCGGCTTGTCGACGACGAGAACGCCGTCCATCCGGAGCCAGGCTGGCTAGCCGACGGGCGCGGTGTCGCGCCTGGCCGGATCCATCTGCTCGAGGATGCTCGCCGCGAACCGGGCCTGCAGATCGGCGAGCCGCCCTTCCGCGCTGCACCCCGACGCGTTCCGGTGCCCGCCGCCCCCGAAGCGCCCGGCCACCGCGCTGACGTCGATCGCGCCCTTCGAACGCAGGCTGACGCGCCAGTCTCCGGGCGCGTGCTCCTTGAAGAACACCACGGCCTGGATGGTCTGGACGGTCAGCGGCTGGTTGATGAGCCCGTCGGTGTCGTCGAGCGAGGCGCCGCACGCGGCCAGCAGCGCCTTGTCCACCGACAGGATCGCGATCCTCCCGTCGGCGGCCAGCTCCATGGCGTTCAGCACCGCACCGAACAGCTTCACGCGCCCGAGGGTGTTGCTGTCGTAGAGCCGCCGCGCCACCGCAGGCGGATCGACACCGGCGTCCATGCACCGCCGGCAGACGTCGAACGTGTGGGTCGAGATGGCGGAGTAGTGGAACGAGCCGGTGTCCGTCAGGATGGCCGCGTACACGTGCACGGCGATCTCGTACGACAGCGGGACGCCCAGCGCGTCGACGAGGTCGAACACCATCTGTCCGCAGGCGGCGGCGCCAAGGTCGATCCAGTTGAGGGCGCCGAAATTCGTGTTGCCGGGATGGTGGTCGATGTTGACGACGAACCCGGGATCGAGCCCGGCGACGCCAGTGCGGGCGAGGTTCCCGCACTCCATCACGATGACCGCTTCCCCCGGGTCCTCGATCCGATCGGTCACCTCGATGCGATCCACACCCGGGAAGTCGCGCATCGAGGGGGGCGGCGGATCGAGGTTCACCACGCGGACGGTCCTGCCGAGCGCTTCGAGCGCGAACGCCATCGCGAGCTCCGACCCGATGGCATCGGCGTCGGGCCTCACGTGCGACGTGATGACGAACCGGCGCCGGGCGCGAAGCTCGGCGGCGATGCGGGCCCGCGGGTCGGTGTCAGTCATCGTCGGTCCGGCCGGCGTCGATCGCCGTGTCCTCGGTGACCGGCGCCGCGGCATCCGGGAAGAGCGGTTCGGGCGGATGGTCGTGCAGATCCCGCAGGATCCGCTCGATGCGGTCCTGGTGTTCCACGCTGTCGTCGAACCGGAACTGGAACTCGGGGACGCGGCGGAGGCCGAGCTGTTCGCCCACGCGGCGCCGGACGAACGGCGTCGCCCGATCGAGGGCCCGCGCCGTGTCCGTGCGGGCGCGCTCGTCGCCCAGCATCGTGTAGTAGACGCGGGCGATCTGGAGGTCGGGGGTCATGGTGACGCGCGTCAGCGTGATGAAGCCGATCCCGGGGTCGTGCAGATCGCCCCGGGCCAGCATGTCGCTGATACCCCGGCGAATCTGGTCGCCGACACGGTCAGGCCGGAAGTGAGTCATGACCCCAGTGCGCCGCGGCGCCCGGGCCGGGCGGTCGCGGTCAGGCGATGACGGCGACCTTCTCGACCACGAACACTTCGATGACGTCGCCCGTCTTGATGTCGTTGAACCGCTCGAGCCCGATCCCGCACTCGAGCCCCGCCTTCACCTCGCCGGCGTCGTCCTTGAAGCGCCGGAGCGAGGTGATTCGGCCTTCGTAGACCACCACGTTGTCGCGCAGCAGCCGCACCTGCGCCTCGCCGGACCGCGTGATGCGGCCGTCGGTGACCATGCAACCGGCGATCGCGCCCACCTTCGGGATCCGGAAGACCTCGCGCACGGCCGCCGACCCCAGCCGCACTTCCTTGAAGGTCGGCTCGAGCAGCCCGGTCATGCCCTTCTTGATCTCCTCGGTCACGTTGTAGATGACCGAGTGCAGCCGGATGTCCACTTCCTCCCGCTCCGCCACGTCGGCGGCGTTCCGGTCCGGGCGCACGTTGAAGCCGACGATGATCGCGTTCGACGCCGACGCCAGCAGCACGTCGGACTCGTTGATGGCCCCGACACCGGAGTGGATGATGCGGATCTTCACCTTCTCGTCTGACAGCTTGACGAGCGTGTCCGCGAGCACTTCCGTCGAGCCCTGGACGTCCGCCTTGACGATGATCGGCAGCTCCTTGACGCTGCCCTCCGAAATCTGGACCTTCAGCGACTCCAGCGTCAGGCGGCCGCCCTTGGCGCCGAGCGCCCGCTCCTTCGCCTGTCCCTGCCGGAACGTGGCGATCTGACGCGCCTTCGCCGCGTCGGCCACCGCCTGGAACGTGTCGCCCGGCTGCGGCAGGCTCGTGAGGCCGAGCACCTCGACCGGCGTGGCCGGCGGAGCCTCCTTCACGTGGCGGCCGCGATCGTCGATGAGGGCGCGCACGCGGCCCACGACCGGGCCGGCGATGAAGTCGTCGCCCACGCGGAGCGTGCCATCCTGCACGAGCACCGTCGCGACGGGGCCCCGGCCCCGATCCAGCTTGGCTTCCAGCACCGCCCCGGACCCGGGACGCGTCGGGTTCGCCTTCAGCTCGAGGATGTCGCTCGACAGCAGGATCATCTCGAGGAGCTGGTCGAGGTTCTGGTGCTTCTTCGCCGAGACCGGCACCATGACCGTCTGGCCGCCCCAGTCCTCCGGCACGAGCCCCAGTTCCGCCAGCTCGCGCTTGACGTTGTCGGGGTTCGACTCCGGCTTGTCGATCTTGTTGATCGCCACGACGATCGGCACGCTGGCCGCCTTCGCGTGGTCCACGGCCTCGCGTGTCTGCGGCATGACGCCGTCGTCGGCCGCCACCACGAGCACGACGACGTCGGTGACCTTCGCCCCGCGGGCCCGCATGAGCGTGAACGCCTCGTGACCAGGCGTGTCCAGGAACACGACGCTGCGTCCGCCGACGTCCACGTTGTAGGCGCCGATGTGCTGGGTGATGCCGCCAGCCTCGCGCTCGGCGACGCGGGTTTCGCGGATCGCGTCCAGCAGCGACGTCTTCCCGTGGTCCACGTGACCCATGACCGTGACCACCGGGGCGCGCGGCGCGATGTCCTCGGGGCGTCCCTCTTCGACCTCGGTGTCGAGCAACTCCTCCTCGAAGCTGCGCATCTCGAGGTCGGCGCCGAACTCCCGGGCGATGTCGCGGGCCGTGTCGGTGTCGAGGGGGCTGTTGATGGTCATCATCATGCGCTTCATCAACAGCTTCGCCAGCACGTCCTTCACGCGGACGTCGAGCTTGTCCGCCAGGTCCTTGACGGTCATGCCCTCGGCCAGCGTGATCGACTTCGTGATCGGCGGCGGGGCGGTGACCACCGGCGCAGCCGGCGCCTGCGGCCGCTCGCGCTTCTGGCGCG
>Ga0194132_10002314_pt1 | contig 36128 bp, 35 predicted proteins | sample TA2KigOf80mmetaG_FD_148612 | JGI IMG/M metagenome (GOLD analysis project Ga0194132, IMG submission 148612) | Freshwater microbial communities from Lake Tanganyika, Tanzania - TA2015054 Kigoma Offshore 80m | ecosystem: Environmental > Aquatic > Freshwater > Lake | place: Tanzania: Lake...
CCGAAGGGCGAGCATGGCCTTCAGGCCCCTGCCTCAACGCCTCCGCCGCCCCTCCCGGAAGCCCGCTGTCCGAATCCATCGGACGGTCCCCCTCGGCGCTCCCTCACCGGAGCGTGACTCCCCTCCCCACGGGCCGCCTGCGCACCCTCTTCCAGAACAAACAACAAAACAGAAAGGAACCGAATCGCAAAGCTGAACCCAGGCGGTCACTGACCCGCCCCCTCCCAACCCCCGGCGCAGATGCGCCGGCCACATACCCACCGCCGCTTCGCGGCATTCCTGGTAGGGGTGCGCCCTAAGGGCCAACCCCCGTAGGGGCGGTCCGATTCCATCGGACGAACGCGGCGCGCGCCCCTCTGTCTCTCCGTGTGCCGCACCGGGAAGGGCCACCCGCTGTCACCCCAGGGCGCGCCCCGCGCCCCTACACGTCGGCGGGCGGCCTGAGGCCGCCCCCTACTCCCGCTCTGCGGGAAAGAGGACGACGTGGTCCGGCACGGCCCGGACGATGACCCGCTGGCCCACATCGAAGACGGCCAGGGAGGGCTGGATGCTGCGCACGGAAAGGCCCGATGGCAGGCCCACCGTGTACATATTGCCCGCCCCCTGAAACTCGCGGTGGACCACGATGCCCTGCCCGCCCGCATCCGGCGTGACGGCGATATCGTCCGGGCGGACCAGCAGGTCCACCGGCTCCGGCGGCGGCGTGCCGTGCAGGGGAAAGACGCCCAGCTCCGTCACTACGTGGTCTTCCAGTAGGCGCGCGGGGATGAAATCGGCCTTGCCCACAAAAGCGGCCACGAAGCGGCTCACCGGCCGGTGGTAGATCTCGTCGGGCGTGTCCAGCTGGGCCGCGCGCCCCCGGTTCAGGATAAGGACGCGGTCGGCCAGGCTCAGGGCCTCTTCCTGATCGTGCGTCACGATGATCGCCGTCGTCCTGGTCTGCTGGAGGATGGCCTTCACCTCGCGCCGCATCTCGGAGCGGAGGGCCGTGTCCAGGCTGCCGAAGGGCTCGTCCATCAGGAGGACCACGGGCTTCGGCGCAAGGGCGCGCGCCAGGGCGATGCGCTGCTGCTGGCCGCCCGAGAGCTGGTGCGGGTAGCGCTCACCGAAGCCGCTCATGCCCACCAGCTCCAGCATGTCGGCCATGCGCTCACGTCGTTCGCCGTTGCGCAGCCGTCGCAGGCCATAAGCGACGTTCTGCGCGACGGTGAGGTGCGGGAAGAGGGCGAAGTTCTGGAAGACCATCCCCATGCCGCGCTTCTCCGGGGCCACCCACGCCCTGGGTGAAGCGACGACTTTCTCCTGGAGGCGCACCTCGCCGGCGTCCGGCGCTTCGAATCCGGCCAGGAGCCGGAGCGTCGTCGTCTTGCCGCAGCCGCTGGGGCCAAGGAGCGCCAGCGTCTCGCCCTCCAGCACGTCGAAGGAGAGCTCGTTCACCACCGGCTCGGGACTGCCGGGGAAGCGCTTCACCAGGCCGCGGGCGGTGATGATGGGCGCCCCGGCTCGCTCGCCGGCGTCCGGCCTCCACGGAACGTCCTCGGCCTTGGCGCCGTTGGCCGGGATCGCCGGCGCGGCGGGCTCCTTCTTCCCCAGGTGCACCGGCAGGGCGATCCGCTTCGGCGTCATGACTGCACCGCCGCATCGCCGCGCTGCTCGCGCCGGAGGAGGATGGCCACAGGGATCGCGGAGACGCCCACCAGGAGGAGCGCGGGAATGGCGGCTTTGGCGTAGAAGCCGGAGGAGGTGGCCGACCACATCTCCGTCGCCAGGGTGCGAAAGCCGATGGGCGCCAGGAGCAGCGTCGCCGGGAGCTCCTTCATCGCCGTCAGGAAGACCATGGCGAAGGCGACGACGATGCCGGGCCGCACCAGGGGCAGGGTCACCGTCGCCAGCACTTGGAGAGAGCCGCGGCCCAGACTGCGCGCCGCCTCTTCCACGGCAGGATTCACCTGCAGGAGGGAGGCGCGCACGGAGCCCACAGCCATGGAGAGATAGAGGACGCTATAGGCGAAGACGAGCATCGCGAGGGTCTGATAGAGAACTGGGGCGTAGTTCGCGCCGAGGAAGACGAGGGAGAGGGCGACGACGATGCCGGGCATCGCGAAGCCTGCGTAGCTCGCCGTCTCCAGGAAGCGCGAGAAGCGACCAGAGTGGCGGACGGCCAGCACCGTGACCGGGATGGCGGCGACGACGGCGAGGAGAGCCGCGAGGGCGGAGGCATAGACGGCGTTGGTCATCGCGCTCCCCAGGAAATCCACCTCCACGTTGTTGGCCAGGCCCTGGGCCAGCCAGTAGAGGAGGACGGAGGCGGGCAGGCCGAGGGAGGCAAGTACCACAAGCGTGAGGAAGGCCAAGGCGGGCCATTTCCACCTTCCCAGCCGGACCAGGGGCAAGCGGCGGGTGGCGGCGGTGGAATGATATTTCGCCTTGCCCCGCCCGCGCTGCTCCACGATAAGGATGAGGAGGGTGAAGGCGACGAGCATCAGCGCAAGCACAGAGGCGAGGATGCGGTCGAAGGAGGCTTCGTACTGCAGGTAGATGACCCGGGTGAAGGAGTTGAATTGCAGGAGGGTCACCGCGCCGAAATCGCTGAGGGTATAGAGGGCCACCAGCAGTCCCCCGGCGGCGATGGCGGGCCGCAGCTGCGGCAGCGTCACGCGAAAGAAGGTGCGACCTGCGCCGTGGCCCAGGCTACGGCTGGCCTCTTCCTGCGCGCCGTCCATGCCCCAGAGGGCCGCGCGGACGCTCAAGAGGATGTAGGGGAAGGTGAAAAGGGTGAGGCAGAGCCACGCGCCAAGGAAGCCGTAAATCTCCGGCAGGCGCTCCACGCCGAAGGGGCGCTCCAGCACCTGTTGGAGAAGGCCCCGCGGCCCCAGGGCGGAGACGAAGGCGAAGCCGCCGACGTAGCTCGGGACAACGAGGGGGAGGGCCGTGAGGACACTCCACACGCGCTGTAGGGGTAGGTCTGTGCGCACGGTAAGCCAGGCGATGGGCACCGCTATAACCGTCGCCGTTCCCACAACGGCCGCAGCAAGGAGGGCGCTCCTCGCAAGGATCTGGAGCGTGCGAGCTTCAGACAAAAGGTCCCAGGCACTGCCGCCGGCGTCGGCGGTGCGGAGGATGAGATAGACGAGGGGCAGAAGGACAGCGGCGACGATAAGAAGGGCGGCCAGGAAGAGATAGGGCGGCGCCCCACGTCGCATGGGGGTCCATCGCAACAATCGAAGTGTCGCGGCGCGAGCTGTTGCCAAGGCTGGGCCTGCTTATAGCAGATGGGAGGAAGTGGGATTATGTATAGCGAACGCGCTCAACTAAGTGTATACATAGTCAGTGACTACGTCAATACGAAGTCAACAGAGGAAAAAGAGGCTCAAGGAGCAGGGGGTCAAGAGCAAAAATCAGTTCCTGGAGGGCGTGGGGCTGTGGACGACGATGGAAGGGGCCACGTGGACGCCGACGACGACCTCTTTGCCGTTCACATCGAGGGTGATGGTGCCCTTGAAGGCGGCGACCTCCCGGACGGTGAGGCGCTGGCCGCGGACGACACCGCTGGTCACCAGGTACTGGACGAGCCGGGGGTCGTACTCCGGGATGCGCTCCACCACAACCGTGGTGTTGGGCTGGACTTTGTTGAGCCGGACGGCGCTGGCGGGCGGGCGATAGCCGTTCCCCGGTATCGGATGGCCGAAGGGACAGGTGAGGGGATTGCCCAGGCGCTCCACCAGCTTGGCCTCCACATCCGGAGAGATGGCGTGCTCCCAGCGGTGCGCCTCCGCGTGGACCTTGTGGAGCTCCATCCCCAGCATGTCCACAAGCATGCGCTCGGCCAGCTGGTGCCTGCGCATGATCTGCTCGGCGAGCCTGCGCCCCGCTTCGGAGAAGGCGATGTGCTTCTCCTTGGTGATCTCCAGGAGGCCATCGCGCTGCATGCGGCGCACCATGGCGGTGACGGAGGCGATGGAGGTGCCCAGGTGCTCCGTGATAGGGGATTTGGCGAGCTGTTCCGCCAGGCGGCTGGCCGTGGGGGGCATATCTTGGTCATCCCCCAGCATGTAGAGGGTGATGAGGTAGTTCTGGGCCAGGGGAGAGACCTGGTCGAGCGTCAGTTCCTTTGGGATCTTCTTAGGCATGGGCGGCTCCACGGGGAATTGTAGCGGATGGCGTACACAAGGAACAACGCTCCGAGGGGAAAGAAGAAACCCGCCCTGCAAGAGGCGGGTTTCTAGGGTCAACTATGGAACCGGAATCTAGGCCTTGGCGGCGGCGACGATCTTTTCGAAGGCGCCCGGGTCGCGGACGGCGAGATCGGCCATGAGCTTGCGGTCAATGGCGACACCCGCCTTGGCCAGCCCGGCGATGAGCTTGCTGTAGGTGATGCCGTGCTTACGGGCGGCGGCGTTGATGCGCGCGATCCAGAGGCGGCGCATATCGCGCTTGCGCTCGCGGCGGTGGCGCGTGGAGTAGCTGGCCGCCTTCATGAAGGACTCATGGGCGCGGCGATAGAGCTCGTGCTTGGTGCCGCGGTGGCCCTTGGTAAGCTTGAGGATCTTCTTGTGGCGTGCCCGTGCGGTAACGCCGCGTTTGACTCTAGGCATGGTGGTTCTCCTGTATCAGGTTCACGGAGCAGGGTTCAGGAAGCAGGCGCAACTAGACGCCGGGAAGGAGGCGCTTGATCTGCTCCACGTTGACCTTGTTCACTTCCAGCTTGTTGTCATAGAGACGCCGGGCGGTCTTGCTGCGGTTGCGGCGGAAGTGGGTCTTGCCGCCCTTGGTGCGCATAATCTTGCCCTTGGCGGTGATGAAGAAGCGGGACTTGGCCCCTTTATGGGTCTTAAGCTTTGGCACTGGTTTCCTCCTCAGCCTTTCCTGAACCCGATTTCTTGGCGGCGCCGCTGATGGGCGCCAGCATCATGGTCATGGCGCGCCCTTCCATGGCGGGCGGCTTCTCCAGCTTGGCCTGCTGGGCGAACTCTTCGGCGACGCGCCGCATCAGGGTGATGGCCTGCTCCGGGTGGGTGATTTCCCGTCCGCGGAAGAGGACCGTCATCTTCACCTTATGGCCTTCGTCCAGGAAGCGCTGAACCATCTTGGACTTGAAGGCGATGTCGTGGTCGTCAATGCGCGGGCGCATGCGGACTTCGCGCACTTCGCTGGTCTTCTGGCCCTTCCGCGCCTCCTTCTCCTTCTTACTCTGCTCATAGCGGAACTTGCCGAAGTTCAGGATGCGGCAGACGGGAGGCACCGAGCTTGAGGAGACTTCCACCAGGTCCATCTCCTGATCGAGCGCGGCCTTGATGGCATCGGACAGGCTTATCACGCCCAGCTGTTCGCCATCGGCGCCGATGACGCGAACTTCCCGAGCGCGTATCTGATGGTTGATGCGGTATTCGCGAATTATGGCTAGCTAGCCCTCCGCACAAAAATATCCCCAACGGTCCGGGGGAACAGAAGGACTATAGCATATCTGGGGCGACAGAGGCAAGGAGAAGCCGGCGGGAGAGGAGGTTCAGGGAGCAGGGGACAATCTTCCACGGAAGAGCCCGCAGAGACGAGAACGAAAGGCCACACTCAACCGACCTAACCAGAATCCTTGCCGGTGTGAGCCTCCTTCAGCGCGCGGCTTGGTAGATGGCAGGGCGGTATCGAGGCTTTGGGATGGGCTTCCCGGCTTTCCGGGCCGCCGCAAGCCAGGCCCGCTTCGCCCGCTCGACTTCGGCCAGGGCCGACTCGGGCGTTTTGCCGAATGCCGAACAGGAGGCCAAATCAGGTATATCTGCGATGTACCCGCTGTCTTTCTGACTGTAAAAGATGTTGATGTGATAATCGCTCATCGGTCCTCCTCCAGTTGGAGGTTATAGCGCTCAACGATCCGTATGAACTGCCGAATCTGATTGAGTTTGGCTTGGCCTTGGTCTGATTGTAAGTATCAGTTCCGGGATATAACGGTGCGCAAAGATATGGTGGCTTCCCGATACTCTTGCTTGATAGAACCCCAAGCCCTCAACCAGGTCCATCACGTCGGCAAAGGCGACATTACGCAAGGCCCCCTGAGAGATCCGCCGCAACAATCACCTGCGGTTCACACGCACCTCGCTTGGGGCCAAAACCGTACGGTTGGAGAGCCGTTCTACCCTCTGCTAGCGAGCTGGGCCTGCATGACGGCTAACTGATCGGCGATGGGCTTGACGCCAAGGTTCTCCCCGGTGCGAGAGCGGACGGCGACGGCGCGATCGGCCTGCTCCTTATCGCCCACCACCAGCATGTAGGGGGCCTTTTGGAGCTGGGCTTCCCGGATCTTGAGGTTCATGCGCTCGTTGCGCTCGTCCACGTAGCAGCGGAGGCCGGCGGCGCGCAGGGCGGATTCGACCTCTTTGGCGTAGGGGATGTGGCGATCGGCGATGGGAACGACGACGGCCTGGACAGGGGCGAGCCAGAGAGGAAAGGCCCCGGCCGTGTGCTCGATGAGGATGCCCAGGAAACGCTCCAGGGAGCCCAGCCAGGCGCGGTGGATGACGACGGGGCGGGCCTTTTCGCCGTTCTCCGCGATATATGTGAGGTCGAAACGCTCCGGGAGGGAGTAATCGAGCTGGAGGGTGCCCATCTGCCATTCGCGGCCGATGGCGTCCTTCACCAGGAAATCAAGCTTGGGGCCGTAGAAGGCGCCTTCTCCGGGAGCGGGCGTATAGGCGAGGGTGTTGGCCTTGAGGGCGTTCTCCAGGGCGACTTCGGCCTTGTCCCACATGTCGTCCGTGCCCACGCGCTTGTCCGGCCGCAGGGAGAGGCGAATATCTATATTGCCGAAGCCGAACATGCGGTAGGTCTCCATGAACTGGTTCAGAAAGACGGTGATCTCGTCCTGGATCTGGTCGGGCCGGCAGAAGATGTGGGCATCGTCCTGGGTGAAGCTGCGGACGCGGGTGAGGCCGTGGGTGACGCCGGAGCGCTCGTAGCGGTGGAGGCGGGCGAAATCGGCGTAGCGGATGGGGAGATCTCGGTAGGAGTAGAGCCTGGCGCCGTACATCAGGGCGTGGCCGGGGCAGTTCATGGGCTTCACGCCGAACTCGCGCTCGTCAATCTTGGTGAAGAACATGTTCTCAATGTAGTTATCGTAGTGGCCGGAGCGCTTCCAGAGGTCGGTGGACATGATGAGGGGGGTGATGACTTCCGTATAGCCGTACTTTACGTAGAGACCGCGGATGTAATCCACCAAGAGGTTGTAGACCAGGGCGCCCTTGGGGAAGAAGAAGGGGCTGGCGGGAGCGATGGGGTCGAACATGAAGAGTTCGAGCTCACGGCCCAGCTTGCGGTGATCGCGCTTGGCGGCCTCTTCCAGCATCTTGAGGTGCTCGTCCATGGCTCCGGCCGATTCGAAGGCGGTGCCGTAGATGCGCTGGAGCTGGGGGTTGGACTCATCGCCCTTCCAATAGGCGCCGGCGACGCTGAGGAGTTTCACGGCCTTGATGCGCCCGGTGTAGTCCACGTGGGGGCCTTCGCAGAGATCGGTGAAGGGTCCCTGGCTGTAGGTGGTGATCTTTTCGCCGGGCGGGATGCTTTCGATGGTCTCCACCTTGTAGCGGTTGCTCTTGAACTGCTCGACGGCTTCGCCCTTGGTGAGCTCCTTGACCAGCATGCGGTCGTTGCGCTTGATGATCTCCTTCATCTTGGCTTCGATCTTCGTCAGATCGTCGGGCGTGACGGGGCGGGAGATCTCGATATCGTAGTAGAAGCCGTCGTCTGTCGCGGGGCCGTGGGCGAGCTTGGCGTCCGGGAAGTAGAAGAGAACGGCCTCCGCCATGACATGGGCTGCAGTGTGGCGCAGGCGGCTGCGCAGGGCTTTGAGGGCGTCTTTATCGGCGGGGGTGGTGGTCACGAGCGGGTTCCTCTGCAAGATTGGGACGCGGTCATGTGGGCACCGAACGATTATAGCGCGACGGCGTGAAAAAGGCGCGACGGTTCCCGATGCAGTCCCTGGACAGCGGCGGTACAATGGCGGTGCGTTGCACAACCTCACCAGGGAGACCAGCTATGCGCGCATATGTGCTGATCGAGGCGACCATCGGCAAGGCGAGGGACGTGGCGAAGGCGCTCAAAGGGACGCCGGGCGTGCAGGAGTGTTATCTCGTGACCGGGCCATACGACATCGTGGCCATCGTTGAGGGGAAGGACGCGAACACGGTGGGCAAGACGGTGGCGGAGCGGGTGCACAACGTGCCGGGCATCGCGCGGACGGTGACGTGCCTGGCGCTGGGGATATAAAGAGGAGCAAGGGCGGAGAGCAGGGGACAGGGAAGAGCCTAGTACTTTGAGGAGCCGATCTCCTCGCGCTTGCCGGTGACGATGAAAACGACTTGCTCCGCGATGTTGGTGGAGCGGTCCGCGATGCGCTCCAGGTTGTGAGCGACCCAGGTGAGGTAGGTGGCCTGCTGGATCGTGCGCGGGTCCTGGAGCATGTAGGTGAGCAACTCCCTATAGATCTGCTCGTGAAGGGCGTCTATCTCATCGTCCTCCTGGCAGACGCGGGTGGCGGCGGCGGAATCGCGGTGGGTGAAGGCATCCAGGGCGCGGCGGAGCATCCCCAGGGCCAGGTCCGTCATGCGCGGGATGTCTATGAGGGGCTTGATGAGGGGGTCATCGCCGATGCGGATGCTGACGCGGGCGATGCCTTCGGCATGATCGCCCATGCGCTCCAGGTCCACGGTGGTATGCAGGACGGCGACGATGATGCGCAGGTCCTGGGCCATGGGCTGCTGAGTGGCCAGGAGCTTGAGGCAGCGCTCTTCGATGGCGAAGCGCTTGTGGTTGATGAACTTGTCCTCTTCCACCACCGTTCTGGCCAGGGCGAGATCGCGGCGCTTGAGGGAGTCGATGGACTTGATGACAGCCTTTTCCACCATGCTGCCGAGCGCAAGAAGCTCGTCCTGGAGCTGTTTAAGCTCATGATCGAAACCGATGCGTGTCATGGCTGACCTCCTGCCTTACCCGAACCGGCCGGTGATGTAGTCCTGGGTCCGCTGGTCGCGAGGGTTGGTGAAGATGACGTCCTTGGGGCCGAACTCGACGAGCTTGCCGGGAGCGCCGCCACCCTCCGTGGTGAGGAAGGCAGTATAGTCGGAAACACGGGCGGCCTGCTGCATATTATGCGTCACGATGACAATGGTGTAATCCTTGGCCAGCTCCTGCATCAGGTCTTCTATCTTAAGGGTGGCAAGGGGATCGAGGGCGGAGGCCGGCTCATCCATCAGGATGACCTCCGGCGCGACGGCGAGGGCGCGGGCGATGCAGAGGCGCTGCTGCTGGCCGCCGGATAGCTCCAGGGCGCTCTTCTTCAGGCGGTCCTTGACCTCATCCCAGAGCGCGGCGCGGCGGAGGGACTGTTCCACCAGCTCGTCCAGATTGCCCTTGTTCCCGTTGATCCGCGGGCCGAAGGCGACGTTGTCATAGATGGACTTGGGGAAGGGATTGGGCTTCTGGAAGACCATGCCGATGCGGTAGCGGACCTCCGTGGGGTCAACATCGCGGGCGTAGAGGTCTTCGCCCATGAAGAGGACTTCCCCGGCGATGCGCGCGCCTTGCAGGAGCTCGTTCATGCGGTTGAAGCAGCGCAGGAGGGTGCTTTTGCCGCAACCGGAAGGGCCGATGATGGCAGTGATGCGGCGCGCCGCAACCTTCATGGAGATGCCGTCCAGGGCAAGGCGGCTGCCGTAGAAGACCTGAAGGCTCTTGGTCTCTAGGGCGATGGTCTCGGAGGCCATGGGGTCGGCGTTCTCCGGCTCATCGCCGATGGGCATGGGCGGAACTTCGAGGTGCTTGGACGGTCTGATGTTCACTGGGGCTTGCGCCATGGGCCACTCTCCTAGGTCGTCGCGCTAATCCTGGATCTTTTTCTGGAAGCGGTCGCGGAGGAAGATCGCCAAGCCGTTCATAGCCAGCAGGACGATGAGGAGGACGATGATGCCGGTGGCGGCGATCTCCTGAAAGCCTGCCTGGGGGCGCGAGGTCCAGTTGAAGATCTGGATGGGCAGGGCGGTGAACGGGTCAAGGGGGGCGTTGAGCAGGCCATCGCTGCCGGGGACGAAGGCGATATAGGTCAAGGCGCCGATCATGATGAGGGGGGCAGTCTCGCCGATGGCGCGGGACATAGAGAGGATGACGCCGGTGAGGATGCCGGGGAAGGCATAGGGCAAGATGACGCGGCGGATGGTCTGCCACTTGCCCGCGCCGAGGGCGTAGGAGGCGGTGGCGAGAGAGGAGGGGGTGGCGCGCAAAGCTTCGTTGGTGGCAATGATGGTGATGGGCAGAACGAGGAGGGTCATGGTGAGGGAGCCGGCGAAAACACTGCGATCGAGGGACATCCAGCGGACGAAGACGGTGAGACCCAGGAGTCCATAGACGATGGAGGGGACGCCCGCGAGGTTGGAGATGTTGGTCTGGACCATGTCTGTCCAGCGGTTCTTGGGAGCGTAGTACTCCAGGTAGAGGGCCGCGCCGACGCCGAGAGGAACGGAGAAGACGAGGGTGAAGCCCATCATCCACAGGGTACCCATGAGGGCGGACCAGATGCCCGCCTGCTCGGGGAAACGCGAGGGGAAGCTAGTGATGAACTGCCAATCAAGATGGCCGATGCCGACGACGAAGATGCGGACGAGAAGGGTGACAAGAACGACGATGCCCAGGAGCGTGGCGGCGATGAGGACGCCCGCATAGAGCTTGCCTTTGAGCTTCCGCTTTTGCAGGTTGGCGGGAGGCGTGAGACGCATTTTAATACTTCTCCCGGAAGCGCTTGACGACCCAATGGCCGACGAGATTCATGGCCAAGGTCATGAGGAAGAGCATGAGGCCGACGACAAAGATGGTCTTGTATTCGATGGTGCCGTGGGGCGTATCGCCGAGGCTGACCTGGACGATGTAGCCGGTCATGGTCTGGATGCTCTCGAGCGGCGTCGCTTCAATGTTGGGAGTCGCACCTGCGGCGATAGCGACGATCATCGTCTCGCCTGCGGCGCGGGCGAGGGCGAGGATGAAGGAGGCGATGATGCCGGAGAGGGCGGCCGGGACAACGACGCGGGTGGCGACTTCGAAGCGCGTCGCGCCGAGGGCACGGGCGCCGTCGCGGAGGGACTTGGGAACGGCGAGCATGGCGTCCTCACTGAGGGAGGCGACCATAGGGATAATCATGACGCCGACGACGAGGCCTGCGCTAAGGGCGTTGAAGATGTTGGCATCGGCGAAGGGGCCTGGAAGGTTGCGGATGATGTGGGGCGTGACGAAGGTGAGGGCGAAGTAACCGTAGACGACGGTGGGGATGCCCGCCAACACTTCGAGGGTGGGCTTCAGCGCACGGCGAAGGCCGTTGGGGGCGTATTCGCTAAGGAAGATGGCCGTGGCGAGGCCGACGGGGATGGCAACGACGGCGGCGATGGCGGCGACCATCAGCGTGCCGGTGATAAGGGGCCAAATGCCGAAGTGCTGAGGATCGAACAGGGGCGCCCACCTGGTATCGAAGAAGAATTGCTTGAGGGAGACTTCGCCGAAGAAGCTGACCGCCTCCGTGAGCAGGGTGACGACGATGCCGATGGTGGTGAGGATGGAGACGAGGCCGCAGAGGAACAGGAGCTTGGGCATAAGCGCGTCATCCCAGCGCTTCCCGGCTCTCCGGCTGAGGAGTCGGCCCGGCTGCGGGGGCGGCCTGTCCACTATCTCGGTTGCTTGCGCCATCTACGACCTTCTATGCCAGGGAAAGCGTTTTGCGAACCTGCTCGATATCTTCCAGGAAGTCCGGTAGGGGGACCTGGATATAGCCCACCTCGTCAACCAGAGCGGGCGATTGATTCAGATAGAACTTCACGAACTCGCGGACTGCGTCCTTTTCGCGCAGGGACTTCACGTTGACGTAGATAAGGAGCGGGCGCGAAAGCGGCTTGTACGCGCCGATGGAGATGGAGTCATGCGAGGGGGCGACGGGTGTCCCAGCGCCCACGGCAATGGGGACGGCGCGCAGTTTGTCCTTGTTCTCCACATAGTAGGCATAGCCGAAATAGCCGAGGGCGTTTCGCTGGCCGGCGATGCCCTGGATGAGGACGTTATCGTCCTCGCTGGCCGTATAGTCGGACCGGGATGCGCGGGCCTTGCCGACGATGGCCTCCGTGAAGTAATCGAAGGTGCCCGAATCGGTGCCGGGGCCGAAGAGGGCGATGGATTGATCGGGCCAGTTGGGACGCACCTGGTTCCAGCGGCTGACGGCGGAGCCGGGCTCCCAGATGCGCTTGAGCTCATCCACGGTGAAGTAGTCCACGAAGGTGTTGGCAGGATTCACGAGGATGGAAAGGCCATCGAAGGCGATGCGCAACTCCAGATAGGCGATGCCTCGCTTCAGGCATTCCTGTTTCTCCGTGTCCTTGATAGCGCGTGAGGCGTTGGAGATATCGGTCTCGCCGGTGCAGAAGCGTTTGAAGCCGCCGCCGGTTCCGGAGACGCCGACGGTGACGCGGACCCTGGGGGCTATGCCGCCGAACTCTTCGGCCGCGGCCTCCGTGATGGGGAAGACGGTGCTGGAGCCATCCACAGAGACGGTGCCGTTCATGCGTCGGATGCCGGAGGAAGGGGTCAGCGTGGGGTAGGGGGTGAGCTGGGGGGCGGAGGTGGGCCGACCCCCCAGATCGCCGGAACAGGCGGTGAGGAGCAGAAGCACTACAAGGACAAGCGCCACAGGGCCGAGGGCCGTGAGATGTCTTGTACCGAGAGCGCTTCGCACGCGATGTGCAACCCCGCATCCATATTGTCCGAGTCACCGGATGCCGCACCACAACGATAGTGCGCCGCCGCTGACGCCACAACGGAGCAATGTTTAAGAGAGTGTTAATGTTGCGGACTTGCGATGGCGGCGCGCCCTGCCATGAATTCCTTGACACCCTTTACCGGGGCGGCCTAGGATAGCGCTACTGTGGCTGAACGCATCACTTCGGCAAAGGGAAAACAGGACGAGACAGCGCTGGAGACGAGCCTGCGCCCGCGCAAGCTCGATGAGTACGTGGGCCAGGGGAAGACCAAGGAGAATCTCAAGATCGCCATAGACGCGGCGAAGAAGCGGGATGAGGCACTGGACCACATCCTGCTGTACGGGCCGCCGGGGCTGGGGAAGACGACGCTGGCGAATATCGTGGCGGCGGAGATGGGCGTCAACATCCGCATCACGTCCGGCCCGGCCATCGAGCGTCCCGGGGACATGGCGGCGATCCTCACGAACCTGAAGGCGCGAGACATCCTGTTCATTGACGAGATCCACCGTTTGGGGCGAGGCATCGAAGAGGTGCTGTACCCGGCGATGGAGGACTTCGCGCTGGACATCGTGATCGGCAAAGGGCCGACAGCGCGGAGCATCCGGCTGAAAATCCCGCGCTTCACGCTCATCGGCGCGACGACGCGCTACGCGATGATGAGCGCACCGCTCCGCGACCGATTCGGCTCGGTCTACCGCCTCGACTTCTACACACCAGGCGACCTGGAGGCGATCCTGGACCGCTCTTCCAAGCTGTTGAGCATCCCGATAGACAGGCAGGCGGTCACGGAAATCGCCAAGCGCTCGCGGGGGACGCCGCGGGTGGCGAACCGCTTGCTGAAGCGGGTGCGGGACTTCGGCGAGGTGGTGACGAAGGGTCGAGTGACGCAGGCGGTGGCGGTGGACGCCCTTTCGCGGCTGGAAGTGGACGAGCTGGGCCTGGACAAGATGGACCACCAGGTGCTGCAGGCGGTCATCGAGAAGTTCGGCGGCGGGCCGGTGGGGCTGGAGACGATCGCGACGTCCATCGCGGAAGAGGCGGACACGATCATGGACGTCTACGAGCCGTTCCTGATGCAGCTGGGCTTCCTTGGCCGCACACCGCGCGGGCGCGTGGCAACGAAGCGGGCCTACGAGTATCTGAAGATCCCCTACCCGCACAAGAACGGGCCGGACACGCTGCAGCCTTCGCTGCTGAACGATTAGCGCTCCATCTCCGGTTGACTCGTTATCCCGGCGCGTGCTAGATTCCTCCGGCTTGGCGCACGGCCCACGGCCGCGCCACCTCCGGAGATGCCCCATAGATGAGCGGCGCGCTGGACGGCCTGACGGTGCTGGACCTGACGCAAGCCATCGCCGGGCCCTTCGGCACGAAGCACCTGGCGGATTGCGGCGCGAAGGTCATCAAAATCGAGAAGCCTTCGGGCGACCCGGCGCGGCGTGCCCCGCCGTTCTACAAGGATAGGCCCCACCCTGAAGGAAGCGGCCTCTTCCTCTATCTCAACACCAACAAGCTCGGGATCACCCTTGATCTGAAGTCGGCGGAGGGACGCGCGCTGTTCAAGCGGCTGGCGCGGAAGGCGGACCTGGTGGTGGAGAGCTACCGCCCAGGAACGATGGAGCGGTTGGGGCTCAGCCACCGTGAACTGCTGCAAGAGAACCCGCGGCTGGGCATAATCTCCCTGAGCGATTTTGGGCAGACGGGGCCGTATCGCGAGTACCGCCTGACGGAGCTTGCGGCCTTCGGCCTGACGGGGCCGATGTTCGCGCTGGGCGCGCCGGGGAAGGAGCCGCAGAAGTTCGCGGAGAACTCGACGCTGGCTATCACGGGGCTTGCAGTGGGGAACGCGGCGATGGCGGCGGCGATCACCTCCCAGCGCACCGGCAAGGGCGTCTCTGTGGACCTCTCCATCGCCGAGAGTTTCCTGGCGACGACGGAGACGCAGATGATGTCCCACTTCTATAGCGGCGAGGTGGCCCAGCGGCTGGGAACGGCGATAAGGCCGCAGTTCCTCATCGGAAGCTACCCGTGCAAGGACGGCTATGTGGCGATCCAGGGCGTGGGGCGGGGCGAGAGCTGGTGGCCGCGGGTTTTCCAGATGATGGGAAAGCCGGAGCTTTCCAAGGACCCTCGCTTCAAGGACTCGCAGGCGATCATGGAGCATGGGGACGACTTCGACGCTATCTGGTACACATGGCTGATGGAGCATACGCGCAAGGAAATCTTCGACGCCGCAGGGGAGGCGCGGTTCCCCATCGCGCCGGTCTATTCATCGGAAGATATCTACAACGACCCGCACTTCAATGCGCGAGGCTTCTTCGCAACGATCAGGCACTCGCACACGGGGCCGATCCGCTACCCAACACGGCCCTTCCGCCTGCACGGGACGCCGAATCCTCCGCCGCAGCCCGCGCCAAGGCTGGGCCAGCATAACGCCAAGGTCTTTTGCGGGATGCTAGGGCTACCCAAGCGAGCGCTCGCAACACTCAAGAAGAAGGGAGTGGTGTAGATGGCTGCCCCACTTCCACTAGAGGGCATTCGCGTCCTGGAGCTGGCCGAAGGGTGGGCCGGGCCGATGACGGCGATGTGGCTCGGCGACCTGGGCGCGGAGGTCATCAAGATCGAGGCGATCCAGCGGTACGATCATGCGCGGGGACAGGTGAACGAATCGCGGGCGCTGCCGGGCTACCCGAACAAATCGCCGGGGGAGCGGCCGTATGACGTTGCGGCGGCCTACATCCAGGCGAACCGCAATAAGCTGGACGCCACGATTGACCTCTCCCGAACGCGGGGCGTGGCGCTGTTCAAGGAGCTCGTCGCCGTCAGCGATGTGGTGGTGACGAACATGGTGACAGGGGTGCCGGAGAAGATGGGGATCGGCTATGGCGACCTGGCGAAGATACGCCCCGACCTTATCATGCTCATCAGCTCAGGCTACGGAGCCTCCGGGCCGTACGCGCGACGGGTGACGATGGGCGGCGCGATGGACGGGATCGCGGGGTTCACATGGCTGAGGCACTACCCCGGCCAAACGCCGGACACGGCCACGTTCAGCATCCATACGGACGTAGTAACAGGGATGAACAATGCAATGGCAGTGCAGATGGCGCTCTTCCACCGCAATAGGACGGGAAGGGGACAGGTGATAGAGACGTCCGGAGTGGAGGCCTCTATCCACCAGATCCACGTCTCGCTGATGGACTATGCCCTGAACGGGCAGGTGCGAACGGCCCACGGCAACGGCCACGAGTCGCTCGCGCCCTATGGCTGTTACCCATGCGCCGGGAACGACAGGTGGCTCACCATCACGGTGTATAGCAAAGGGCAGTGGCGGGCGCTGTGCAATGCGATGGGCAACCCGGCGTGGTCGCGGGAGGCGCGCTTCGCCACCATGGCGGAGCGAGTGAAGCACCGGGAGGCGCTGCATGAGCGCATCGGGGAATGGACGAAGGGGCAGGAGCAGATGGAGCTGATGCACCGCCTCCAGCGAGCCGGAATTCCGGCCGGGGCGGTCTACGACCAGAGCCAGGTGGCGCGGGACCCGCACTACGCAGAGCGGGGGGCCTTCCAGCGGGTTACGCTGAAAGGGTATGGCGAGTACCCGATACCGACTTCGCCGTGGACGATAGCAGGCAGACACGCGGGAGCGCGGAGGCCCCCGCCTCGACTAGCGGAGCATAATGACTACGTCTTCCGTGAACTGCTACACTTGCGGCGCGAAACGATCGAAGGACTGCGACGGGAGGAGTACATAGGGGAGCGGCCGGTGCAGAAGGCGATCTAACAGCATCTCAGGAGAAATCATGGCAAAGCCACTAGACCCGGGAATGAGCGTGGAGGAGACGATCGAGACACGGCCCGGGATGGGCGTGAAGCATGTGGGGCCGGTGGAGATGCTCTCCACCCCGTCAATGATCGGGATGATGGAGGGCGTCTGCCTGAAGGTGCTTCAGCAATCGCTAGAGGGGAGCATCACCTCGGTGGGGTACCACGTGGATGTGAAACACCTGGCGCCGCACCCCGTGGGCAAGCCGGTACGTGTGAAGTCCACCTTTGTGAACAGCGACGGGCGCCGCTACACGTTCCAGGTCCAGGCCTATAGCGGCGAGGTGAAGATAGGCGAAGGAACACATACGCGGGTAGCCGTTGACCCGAGCAAGTTCAGACAGAGGCCGCCGGGCTCGTAGGAGATTTGTCCACGGATTTTCACAGATTGCACAGACAGGATCGGGTAAAGGGATTCGCAGAGCGAGATACAAATGCGCGTTCGTAGTACAATGCCCGTCGCTCACGAGCGACGACCGCTGACTTTCTGATGGAGGCCGCCATGTTCAAGACCCGGACCGTTGACCCATATCAAGCCAAGATTACCAGCGCCATCCTGCAGAAGTGGAACGGCGAGATACGGGTATGGGACGCGCCGAAGAGCGCCATCGAAGGGGCGGTGGTGGTGGACAAGATCACAGCGCCCGCCACGGCCACCGTTGTGGAGGAGCAGCTGGATATGTTCGGCTCCATCCCCCAGCGCGCCAAGATCAAGTATGGCAATGTTGAGGGCTGGGTCATCTACGACATGATCGAAAGGCCGAAGACGGCGGCGCCCAAGAAGGCCGCAGCGAAGAAAAAGAAGTAGCGCCTCCCCCTTCTCTCTTCCCGAGCGCCGTCTGTTGCAACAGCCTCCCAAAAGAGAGGGAGAGAAACCTCCCCCGAGGCCGAGTCCGCGTCAGCCTGAGGCCGTGGGCTGCGGATGCGCCCTTTCCGGACCCGGATTCGTCCTGCTTCTCCTCACCATCGTCCTAGCCCTGATCCTCGCCTCGCGGGAAGACCTGCGAGACTCGCCCCTCTGGCTCGTCCTTATCCCGCTTATCCTGGGCCTTGTGCTGCTGTACACCAAGGTGAAGGTAAAGAAGGACAAGTAGGGCGCAGCGGCCTCGGCTGACGCCGGATTGACGCAGGCAAGCGCAGGGGCTATCGTTGCGCGCACGAAAGGCCATCCCTGGAGAAGAGGTTGCCCTATGCCAGCTTGGGAGCTGAAGGACAAGGTCGCCATAGTCGGCATCGGCGAGACGGAGTACACGCGGTGGGGCAAGGCGACGAAGAGCGAGCTCGCCCTGACGCTCGAAGCCATCGTCAAGGCGGTGAACGACGCGGGCATTGATATGAGCGAAGTGGACGGCTTCTGCTCGTATGCGAGCGAACGCCAGGAGCCGATCACGCTGGCGAACGCCTTGGGCATCAAGCAGCTGCGGTGGAACACGCTCCACTGGGGCGGCGGAGGAGGCGGCTCGGCGGGAGGCGTGATGGACGCGATGCTGGCCGTGGCGACGGGTGTAGCGAACTATGTGGTGGCATACCGATCGCTGGCGCAGGGGCAGTTCTACCGGTTCGGGATGGCGAAGGGGCCCAGCGTGGCCAGCGGCAACAGCGCCTTTTCGAACTGCTTCGGCCTGCTGACGCCGGCGATGACCTTCGCGCTCCAGGCAAGACGCCATATGCACGAATACGGAACGACGAGCCTCCAGATGGGGGCGGTGGCCGTCGCGAGCTACAAGCATGCGCAGAACAACCCCCGCGCCGTGATGCGCGGCCGCCCCATCACGCTGTCTGATCATCAAGCCTCGCGGATGATCGCAGACCCGTTCCACCTCTACGATTGCTGTCAGGAAAACGACGGCGCATGCGCAGTGGTGCTGACGACGGCGGCGCGGGCGAAGCACCTGAAGCAGAAGCCCGTCTACATCATGTCGGCCTCGCAGGGGTCCGGCTACCGCGAGGGCGTGAGCGGACACAACAAGCTGCAGTACACCACGGCGAACTTCGGCGCAGTGGCGAAGGACCTGTACGCGCGGGCGGGCATCACGCCGAAGGATGTGGACGTGGCGCAGATCTACGAGAACTTCACCGGCATGGTCATCATGTCCATCGAAGACCACGGCTTCTGCAAGCGTGGCGAGGGAGGGCCCTTCGTGGAGGGAGGGCGCATCGAGATCGGCGGGGAGCTGCCGATCAACACGAGCGGCGGGAACCTAGCGGAGGCGTACATCCACGGGTTCGAGCTGGTGATCGAGGGCGTGCGGCAGATGCGCGGCACGTCTGTGAACCAAGTGAAGGACGCTGAAATCTGTCTCGTCGCCGGCGGGCCGGGCGTGGCCCCGTGCAGCGACCTGCTTATCAGGAGATAGCGATGCCGTACCTTCCAGAGGCGCCGATCCCCGACCTGAAGGACTGGATCTCCGGCGAGTGGTGGCAGCGCGTGAAGCGCCACGAGCTGACGGTGCAGCGGTGCAGCGCATGCAAGACGTTCCGCCATCCCCCAAGCCCCATCTGCTACGTCTGCCGCTCCTTTGAATCCGAATGGGTTCCGGTGAGCGGGAAGGGCCTCATCTACAGCTACACGATCGCGTACCATCCGCCGAACCCGGGCTTCGCGCAACGGGTGCCGTACGGCGTGATCCTGGTGGAGCTGGCGGACGGCGGAAAGGTGCGTATGCTGGGGAACCTGCTGGATACGCCTGTAAACCAGATCAAGATCGGGACGCCGGTGGAGGTCGTCTTCGACGACATCTCACCGGAGATCACGCTGCCGCAGTGGCGCAGGGCTACGAAGTAGGGGGAGGGGCTGGGTCCGCGGTCACTGCTCGTGATGGGGGAGAGCCAGCAGGCAACATTCGTTCCGTACAAAAGAAATTTCATCGCTTGCGTTTCCAATTCGATAACTTAGAGATTGCCAGATATACCAGGCAGATCATGAACACTACATTAGCGATGTGCCTACCTATCCAATACATCTGGTAGTCTCTAAGATCAAACATTTCTATTCGTTCACGTAAACTGATGCGCCATGAAATGCGATCTCACTTTTATTGACAAAGCCGGGATCGTCCCATCCATCATCGTTCTCGATTTCAATACGCACCCCACAGCCTAGATAGAGTGGATTCGGAAGATACCCGGAAGGGCCGCCTGTTGCCACATACGCAACACTAATTCCGTTGACAAGAAATTCTGTAGCCCCATCACCGAAACTTACAGCCGTTAGTGTATAGTTGCTAGAGTAGTAATTCACACCAGAGGGCGGCGGTATAGCAACTAACACAGACTCCAATCCATTCACTAACGATCCGCCAGCATGTGCTAACCCGTAACAGGTATGTGGTAGCGTTCCGCCTTGCTTCAACAAGAACCCTATCCCTTGCATATTCGGAGGGATGGGGCCGAAACCTACCAGATTCGATTTTCCTAGGGTAAGTCTAGCATTGAAGTAACTTTGTATATGCAGGCTAACCCGAAAGTTGATCACAATCAGTTTAGACCAATTCATCTGGAAATTGTGAAATCCTAGCCCGGTATCTTCGGACGTTCTGATATAGCGAGATTTTTTCCGTCCGCACGTTTCCGTGGCATGAACAGTTTGGCGGCTTTCTCTAGCTACAGATGGTGTATACAAACCATCTTCCGTTTCCCAAGCTAAACCAGGATCAAGATACACCCAAGATTCAGGTCTGAATATGGCGTGATCAGGATCGCGCTTCCGTAGCGTTTGACGTAGAGTAGCGTAGCGGCTATTAGACGTGGTAAAAACTTCTTCAACGCCTAATACCGGCTTTGATAGGACAAAACTGCCTACCAAACCTACCGCGCCGCGCTTTAGAAAAGCGCTACGTTTCATTTTCTACCATGCCGGGATGTATCTAGTTGTGCTGTTGTCATCTATGGCGATCCATTTTGTCGGATTACCTGCACTTGGGCCGTTTGTTAGTGTGCCTGTTGACGCGCCACTACCATCAGCCAGGGTAGTACCTGTGTGAATCAGTGTTGTATCGCCTGTGATTTTAAACCTCCGCTACCATCTACTACAACCGTTCCAGTAGGGGTTTTTAGAACAACGTTGCTAGGGGTGTCTAACGTAATGTTGTCTGCCTTTATGTCGAGATCGGTAGTCCTAGTTGTTTTGATAGTGGTTCTTCCCGATGTTGTTTCTATTTGTAGTGTTTCACTACCGAATACGGAAATCTCTAGCACTATTCCATAATTGCCAACACGTTTGATAAAACCTGTAAGTTCATTTGTGCTTTGAAAATTGAACGCATTTCCGCTACTGCTAGCGTCTCCAAAAAATGCATAATCTCCGGAGGATTTAGACGTTATCCCTCTACCGTTTCCGTTATCAATATTCAACCGACTGTCTCTGGAGTTGTCATTATCGTTTTCTTTTCCTCGCGAACGAGCACCACGTGTCCGGCGATGCGGTCGTACCAGGTCTGCTTTTTCGGGTAGGCCTGAAGAATAAGGAAGCCTACGCCGACGGCGGCAATTGCCAGGGGCCGCACTATCAGCCGCAGCAACGAGGATCGCAGAGGGACGCGCCGGCCACTCAAATCAGTGACCCTAAGTCCGACGGCTTGCTTACCCAGCGTTCCCTGCCACCGGGAGGCGTCCATCCACAGGTAATAGACCGCTAGGATGGCAAGCCACACTACGTACTGGCCAGGCCCGGTGGGTAGCGGATCGCTAGACTCGGGATCGAAGGATTCTCCAAACAGAAGATGGACGAGGGCAAGGAGGCCAAAGGCAAGTATCAAATCAATCTGAAGCGCCGCGAACCGAAGCCAGATATTGGCAAAGGCGTAGCCCTCAAGGGGCGCCTTGACATCAGGGCTTGCTGCCGGAGGGGACTCGCTCTCCTGGAGCAACCGGACCGCGTGAGTCCCAGCGCCACAGCGCCTGCAGAAGAGGTCGCCGACCGGATGAGGCGTGCCGCAGGCGGTGCAGAACATCCACGCCTACTACGACTTTTTCTCGTTGACGACGAGGGTGCCTGCCATGATGTCATGCAGGCCCTGTTTCTTTTCCGTCCAGGCGACCATCAGGTATCCGATGAGGAGGATGACAACAGAAATGAGTTTGCCGAAATAGCGGCCTGTCGCCTTTGCAAAAGTGATTTGCTTTCCATCGTAGTCGGTCACCGCGATGCCGAGGGCCATCTTGCCGAGGGTGGCCTTGCGCGGCGAGCTCTCCATGAGGGCATAGTAGAGCCAGCCGCCGAAGAAGGCGATGAGCCGGGCGACGGCATCCAGCTTCGTGAATCCGCCATCGTCTTCCACATCATTGCCTGTAGCGGCAACGATGATGTCCCCCGCCCTAGGATTTTCTTGGACACGGAATTGGGGCATGATGCCACAAACTCAAGGAGGTGTCCATGATGGATGGAAAGGGCGAGGGAGCACTTGATCGAGGCGGCGTTGCCACAGGCGGTTGCGGCTGGGCAGCAACGGGGGCGCTGATATTGTGGCCGCACTTCCCGCAGAATGCCGCCGTATCTTCGTTCGCTGTGCCACATTTAGGGCAGAACATTTGCCGGCTCCTTAAATGGGGTGGTGTGTGCAGATGCCTCTAAGACCAGGGTCCTGGCAAACACGTCATGCAACGCCTGACGGCGGTCTGACCAGAAGGCCATCAGATAACCTATCAAAACAAGGCTAGCGGAAATCGCCTTCGCGAAGTAGCGGGCCGTGGCGCGACCGAAGCCGATGTGGCCGCCATCCTCATTGGTGACGACAAGGCCCAGGAGCATCTTCCCTGGAGTGGCCCTCCGTTTTGAGGACTCAAAGCCTGCGAAGTAGAGCCACGGGCCGGCAAAGCCCAGCACAAGCAAGAAAGCGGCCAGGCCCGAATAGCTCTCGGAGTAATCGATATCGAAGTTCTCAAGGGTTGCAGCCTCTGCCACATCGGGGCTCAGGACGGCATACGCAATCGAAAGGGCTATGACGGGTGTCAAAACAATCAGCCAGTCAACGATAAAGGCGGCGACCCGCCTGCCCGGATCTGCGTACGGCAAGGGCGCCGGCGCGGGCCGTGGAACCACAATCTCAACGGGAGAGGCGAAGTGCTGGCCGCACCGGGTGCAATAAACGGCCTCATCGGCCCGCTGGACGCCGCACTTAGGGCAATACACCCGCCGACCTCCGCACAGTGAGCTTAGACGCCGACCTTCGCGCGCTCTTCGATGGGCCAGTTGACGATGCCGCGGGTCTTCAGGTCATCCTGCTGTGAGGTGGTGTAGCCCAGCTCCGCGAGGATGTCCCGCGTGTGCTGGCCTGCCAGCGGCGCTGGCCCCCAGATGTTGCCCGGCGTCTCCGAGAGGCGGATGATCTGGCCCACCTCTCGCATGGTGCCGAACTGGGAATGGGGGTAGACGGAGACGAGACCGCTCTGGACGTGCTCCGGGTTGCCGAAGAGCTTATCGGGGCCTTTCATCTCGGAGATCTCACAGGGGACGCCTGCGGCATCAAGGGCCTTGAACCACTCGGCGGCGGTGCGCGCCAGAAAGAGTTTCTCCAACTCGGCGGAGAGGGAGTCGGCGTTCTTCTTGCGGGCCTCTTTGGTGGCGAAGCGAAGGTCCGAGGATAGTCCAGGCGCGCCGACGGTCTTGCACAGCGCTTGGAAGTCCTTCTCCTTTGCGACCACGACACATATCCATTCCTCGCTCTTCGTCGGGTAGATACGGCAGAGTGGGCCATAGCCGGTCTGCTTTTGATCCAGCTGGAACCACTCGGAGAGGGTGCCGTCCTTTTTCCAATGGAGCTCCGACGTGGTAATCATGCCGGAGACCATCTGCGGACATTCGATCTTCTGGCCCTGGCCGGTCTTAGCCCTATGGATAAGGGCCATGAGGAGGCCAATGGCGCCGAGCTGGCCGTTGCCGTAGTCCATGTTGGCGACGCTGTTCACGGGGTTATTGCCCTTGCCCGCGCTCATGATGGCCATCCCGACCATCGCGCCGACGAGGGGCTCGAAGCCGGGCTGGTCCTTGCGCGGGCCAATCGTGCCGAAGGAGGGCGAGTGCATGTAGATGACGCCGGGGTTGAACTTTTTCACGTCTTCGTAGCCGATGCCCAGGCGCTCGGCGACGCCCGGGCGCATGTTGTGGCAGACGATGTCCGTCTGCTTGAAGAGCTTGTGGACGATGGCCTGGCCATCCGGGTTCTTGAGGTCCACGGCGAGAGAGCGTTTGTTGCGCTGGCAGCCGATGAAGGGGCCCATGCTGCGGCGCATAGGGTCGCCGGTGACGGCTTCCACCTTGATGACGTCTGCGCCGAGATCGGCAAGGAGCTTCGCGGCATAAGGGCCTGCGAAGAAGATACCGAAGTCTACGATCTTGATGCCTTGGAGCGCGTACATGGCGTCCTCCTTAGATGACGGCGGCGGCGCGCAGCTTCGCGATATCGTTCTTGGTGTAGCCTGCGGCGGAAAGCAGCTCTTCCGTGTGCTGGCCCTTCTTGGGAGCGGAGCCACGGATGGCGGTGGGAGCCTTTTCGAAACGGAGGCTGAGGCCGATCTCTTCGATGGGGCCGATCTCCGGGTCGTCAACGGTTTCGACGAACTTCATGGCGTAGGCCTGGGCGTCATGAAGGGCGCCGCCAGGGGGCAGGACCGGCAGAGAGGGAACATCTGCGCGCTTCAGCATGGCGAGGCCCTCATCCCGGGAGTGCTCCAGGAACCACCGCTTGGTGCGTTTCTCCATCTCGGGCCAGCTTTCGCCGGTCATGGGAACGCCCACATACTCCTTAAAGCCGATATGCTCCATCATCCGGTCGAAGGCGCCCTGCGCGCCGGTGTGAAGCTGGAGCCATTCTCCTTTGGCGCATTCGAAGAGCTCGACGAGGAGGCGCTTCTGCCAGGGGGTGATGTTGAACTTGTCCGCGCCGCGCTCCGTGCGCCACCAGTTCATATTGAGCATGGCGAGGGCGCCATCGCGGAGGGAGGTGTCCACATGCTGGCCATTGCCGGTCTTGGTATCGCGGACGTAGAGGGCGGTGAGCGCGCCGATGACGACGTTAAAGGCGGTGGAATAGCTGGGCATGGCGAGGCCGGCGTAGATGGGCCCCTTGCGGTGGCCTGTCTGCTGGCCGTGGATACCGACGCGGGCCTGGACGAGGCCGTCATACCCGGGGCGGTCACGGTCGCTGCCCTTCTGGCCATAGGCGGAGATGGAGGTATAGACCAGACGGGGGAACTTCTTGTGAACGGCCTCGTAGCCGATCCCGAGCGCATCGGCGACGCCGGGGGAGAAGCTTTCGACAAGGACATCGGCCTTGGCCAGCAGCTTCTCGAGAACGTGCTTCCCTTCGGGCTTCTTGAGGTCGAGGGTCACGCTCTTTTTGCCTCGATTCCAGACGCGATAGCCGGGGTGGGTGACGACATCGCCGCCGGGCGGGACGATACGTATGACCTCGGCCCCGTAATCGGCCATGAGCATGGCGGCAAGGGGGCCGGGGATGCCCCAGGTGAGATCGAGAACGGTGTAGCCGGTCAGCGGTCCTGCCATAGTGGCCTCCTGAATCGGGAAAGCGGCCCAATCCTACCAAAGTATGGGCGGTTGCGCCACCAAAGGAGGAACGGGAAGGGAAAGCGGTCATCCACTGAAGAGACTGAAGGATGCCGATATCACTTGGTGGATTTGCCACCGGGAACAGCGGGTACGCACGTTATGCCATTTGACGCCTCTCTTTGGCCTTCTGTATCCTGTTCACCAGATTTATCGAGGCTCCCCTCTCCATGCAGGAACAACTTACCCATCTGCGCGCCGAAGCCCTTGCCGCCTTGGAAAAGGTCTCCAACGCCAAGGAGCTTGAGGAGTGGCGCATCGCTTACCTTGGGCGCAAGGGGCAGATGACCCAGGTCCTTCGGGGCCTTGGGGCGCTTTCGCCGGAGGATCGCCGGGCGGCTGGAGCGCAATCGAACGAGCTGAAGGCGCTCCTGGAGCAGCGCTTCGCCGAGCGGGAGGCCGCCCTGCAAGCAGGGTCGGCTGAGGCGATAGCAGCCAGCGAGGCGATTGATGTGACCCTGCCGGGGAGGCCCGTCCAGATAGGACGGCTGCACCCAATCACGCAAGTGATCCGGGAAATCACAGGCGCTTTCACCGCGATGGGCTTCCAGGTCGTGGAAGGGCCGGAAGTGGAGTGGGACTACTACAACTTCGAGACGCTGAACATCCCGAAGGGCCACCCGGCTCGGGATATGTGGGACACGATGTGGATAGACCAGAAGAACAAGGACGGCGAACGTCCGCTGCTTCTGCGCACGCATACCTCGCCCATGCAGATACGCTACATGGAGAGGCACAAGCCGCCGGTCCGCGTCGTGGTCCCCGGCAAGGTCTATCGCTATGAGGCGACAGATGCGACCCACGAGTGGCACTTTCACCAAATCGAAGGGTTGGTGGTGGACAAGGGCGTAAGCTTCGCGCAGTTGAAGGGGACGCTCGAAGAGTTCGCGAAGCGGCTCTTCGGCATCGAGCGGAAGGTGCGCTTCCGCTGCGACTACTTCCCCTTCGTGGAGCCCGGCGCGGAGATGGCGATTGACTGGCAGGGGCGCTGGCTGGAAATCCTGGGCGCGGGGATGGTGCATCCGGTTGTGTTGAAGAATATGGGGTGTGACCCTCAAGTCTATTCCGGTTTCGCTTTTGGTATGGGCGTGGAGCGCATCGCGATGCTGAAGTACGGGATAGACGATATCCGGCATTTCTATACGAACGACCTAAGATTCCTGAAGCAGTTCTAAGCCATGAAAGCTCCCCTCTCCTGGCTGAAGTGGTACGTTCCGTTTGAGCTTGACCCGCACACGCTGGGCCACCGGATGACGCTTGCCGGCGTTGAGGCGGACAAGATCGAAGTGCGCGGCGGCTGGGATGGCGTCGTCGTCGGCCTGGTGAAGGCGGTCAACCCGCACCCGAACGCCGACCGCCTGCGCCTGGCGACGGTGGACTACGGCGCAGGGGAGATGACGGTGGTCTGCGGCGCGCCGAACGTGGCAGCGGGGCAGAAGATTGCCTTTGCGCGAGCAGGGGCGAAACTCATTGACGGGCACACGGGCAAGCCTGCCGTGCTGAAGCCCGCAAAGATCCGGGGCGTTGAATCGCAGGGGATGGTCTGCTCCGAAAAAGAGCTTGGCCTTTCGCAGGAGCATGAAGGCATCCTGGTGCTGCCATCGGAGGCGGCTATCGGAACACCGCTGGACGCCGTCCTGGGCGATGCCGTCATTGACTTCGCGGTGACTGCCAACCGGCCGGACTGCCTCTCCATGCTGGGGCTGGCGCACGAAGTGGCGGCGCTGACGGGCGGCAAGGTGCGGGAGCCGACGCTGCGCTACCCGGAGACGGGCGAGGCGATCCAGAAGAAGACACGGGTCGAAATCCTCGATGCCGACCTCTGCCCGCGCTATATCGCGGGCTTGGCCACCGGCGTCAAGATCGGCCCCTCGCCGAAGTGGATGCAGGACCGCCTGACGGCGGCCGGGATGCGTCCCATCAACAATATCGTGGATATCACGAACTACGTCATGCTCGAGTTCGGCCAGCCGCTCCACGCCTTTGACTACGACCTGCTGACAGAGCACCGGATCGTGGTGCGACGGGCGAAGGCGGGCGAGACCATCACCACGATAGACGGCCAGGAGCGGAAGCTGACGCCCAGCATACTCCTCATCGCGGACGCGGCGCGGCCGGTGGCGCTGGCGGGCGTGATGGGCGGCGCGCGCAGCGAAGTGAGCGAGCGCACGACGAACGTGCTGCTGGAATCGGCGGCCTTCAACAATATCAACATCCGTCGAACGTCCAGAGATATCGGCCTGCGGAGCGAGGCATCGTCGCGCTTCGAAAAGGGCCTTTCGGCGGAGCTGCCCATCTACGCGGCGCGCCGGGCGATGCAGCTCTTTGTGGAGCTGTGCGGCGGGACGGCGGCGCAGGGGCTTGTGGATGTCTACCCAGGAAAGGCGCCGCAGCGGAGGGTGCGGGTGACGGGCCATCGGGCGAGTGCGCTGCTGGGCGTCCGACTCACTTCAAGCGACCTGACGCCGGTGCTGAGGTCGCTCGGCTGTGATATCCATCACGCAAGCGACGACGCGTTGGAGGTCACACCACCCTACTGGCGGATGGACTTGAATATCGAGGACGACCTGGTAGAGGAGTATGTGCGCATCAAAGGCTTCGACTCGATCCCGACGGCAAAGCTCTCAGGGGCTGTGCCAGCCTTCGAGCCATCGCCGCTCCTGGCGCTCAAGGAGAGCCTGCGCGATTTGCTGGCGGGAGCGGGACTGCAAGAGGTCATCACCTATTCGCTGACGAACCAGGCCGGGCAAGCGCTCTCCGGGGGCGGCAACGGCCTGCGCATCCTGAATCCCCTGGCGAGTGACCAGGAGGAGCTGCGCCTGAACCTGCGCCACGGGCTGCTGAAGACACTGGCGATCAACCAGAGGAACCAGGAGAACGGTGTGCGTCTCTTCGAGCTGGGGCGCATCTACATCCCACGCTCGGAAGAGCTTCCGGACGAGCGGGAAATCCTTGGGGTGCTCCTCTCCGGGCCGCGGGATGACCTGCACTGGAGGCGAACAGAGGAGAGCCTGGACTTCTTCGACGCGAAGGGGCTGATCGAAAGCCTCCTGGCTGAGTTACTCCTGAAGGGAACCTTCGATCCCACAAAGGACGCCGTCCTGCACCCTGGGAAGACGGCGGCGATTACCCTCGGGAAGACGCAGGTGGGTGTCGTTGGCGAAGTGCATCCTAAATTCGCGCGCGCCTTCGACCTTTTAGAAAGATCTGCGGCCTATTTCGAGATTGATCTTCAAGCGCTGCTTGAAGCGATGCCGAAGGATGAGCGACGCTACCAGGCGGTCGGGCGCTTCCCCAGCGTCCTGCGGGACCTGGCTATCGTGGTAGACAGGGCGCTGCCGGCGGAGCAGGTGGCGGCGCTGATCCGGTCCGGGGAGATGGTGGCGGGGGTAACACCGTTTGATGTTTACACGGGCAAGAATATCGCCCCGGACAAGAAGTCGTTGGCTTACCGGGTGGTCTTCCAGTCACCGTCCAAGACACTCACGACGGAAGAGGCGGATGGACTACAGGAACGCCTGCTGTCGCGCCTCGCAAAGGAATTTGGGGCGACGCTCCGGGGTTAGCAAAAAGCCCGTGGTACAATCGGTGACGGTGCGGCGGTAACTCAGTCTGGTAGAGTTCCTGCCTTCCAAGCAGGTTGTCGCGGGTTCAAATCCCGTCCGCCGCTCCAGCGTTTTCCCCCGAAGTCCCCTTGTTTACCCTGCACTTAGGAGGCAGGTCTTTTTGAGGCTTCAAGCGGACCAAGCAGGTTGTCGCAGGGACAAATCCCGTCCGCCGCTCCAGCGTTTTTCCACTCCTTCGCTAGCTTGCTCGTTGCTTGGAAGGCAGGTCTCTTTTGGGGCCTCTGGCGGGCCAAGCAGGTGGTCGCAGGTCAAATCCCGTCCGCCGCTCCAGCGCTTTCCCCCTAAGTCCCCTTGTTTACCCTGCACTTAGGAGGCAGGTCTTTTTGAGGCTTCAAGCGGACCAAGCAGGTGGTCGCGGGGACAAGTCGCTTCCCACCCTTTGTGGATGAGTGAACCAGCCCAGTAGCTTACAAGCCAGTAGTTCTTGCTTTCTTCTGTTGGATTATGTAAAATGTACGCAAATCTGATAGCTCCCTCAGTTATTAACTCCAAATCTGGAGCAGTCGGGGTTCCACATCTTGTTTATTGCCCTCCTCAGGAGGTACGATTTCTTTCTGGACACCGAAAGCTGAGGGGGCTCTACTTCCTGTGTCCGGCAGCAGTAGAGTGACCCATATCTGTGTTAGGGGAGTAGACTAAGCGATTTGGTCATCCTAGCTCTGGGCTTTGCAGGATTTCAGACCAACATGAATCGCCCTTACCGGCAAGAGGAAGCCCCCTTTTGAACGTCCACTTAGACCAACAGGCAATTCGCCCTGAACCTCACGGAGGATGCCAGTGAGTCTTCAGTGGTATGTGATTCGAAGCAAGCCGCAGAAGGAGTACACGACCCGAAATCGTCTCCTTCGGCTTGGTTTTGAAGTTTTTCTCCCTGTTGCCCGGACAGCGATGTCGAACGGTGAGCGCAAGGAGCGTCCTCTGTTCCCCGGATATCTTTTCCTCCGATGCAACCTCGGCGAACTCAAGTGGGCTCCTCTAGGTCAGTTCTCAGACTTCCTAGGCTTTGTGCAGTTCGAAAGCGTTTCCCCTCCTGTCCCTGATTCATTAATCGGTGACCTCCGCGGACGCGTCCATCGCCTTGAGCAACAGGGGGGCCTGTGGCATGCTCCCCAGTTGGGCGACCGTGTTCGGGTAAAGATCGGGAAACTGGAGAACCTGGGCGAAGTACTTAACACCCCGCAAACGCCCGACGAGCGCGTATGGGTCCTGCTTCAGTTCCTTGGTTCCCTTGTGCGAGCTCAGGTAAGACAACAGGACATCATCCCGGACTCAAAAGTCTCCACCACGCCGCTTGGCCCATTTGTGACACGCCCGCCAAGGCGCACGAGGGGCGGAGGACGTTGGATCCAGACGCCGAGCGCACTTGAGAAACACACGCCCGGCTTTGCCGTCTCTTAGCTGCAGAAAAAACGAATTGCCTGCGTCGTAGCCGCTGCTCCGGGGCAGTTCGTCAAAAGAGCCAGTTCGCTCAGGATCCAGGGGGTCTTGGGCAGGGCAACTATTTGGAAAATCCACAGCTCCCGGCAGATTTGCTGGGAGGAAGTTCCCACACAGCGCACAGGAGCGTCATTGAATATCGCAATCATCGGCACGGGGTACGTCGGGCTCGTTACTGGGACATGCCTCGCAGAAACGGGGAACCAGGTAGTCTGTGTTGACAACAACCCTGAAAAGATCACCCAACTACAGAAGGGCGCTGTCCCTTTCTATGAGCCGGGCCTGGAGGAGCTCGTCCACCGACATTCGGCGAGCGGGTCTCTTTGCTTTAGCACAGATCTTGCCGAAGCAGTGGCCAAGGCATTAATCATCTTCATCTGTGTAGGGACCCCGCCAGGACAGGAGGGCGCGGCTGACCTTACAGCTGTGGAATCGGTCGCCAAGGATATTGCCAGGGCGATGAACGGGTACAAGGTCATCGTCACGAAAAGCACCGTGCCGGTAGGAACAACTGATGCCCTGGCAAAGAAGATCGCCCTTTTCACAACGCAGCCGTTCGATATGGTTTCCAACCCCGAATTCCTAAAGCAAGGCGATGCGGTGCATGATTTCCTCAAGCCGGACCACATCGTTATTGGGACCACAAGCGCGAAGGCTGCGGAGACGATGCGCGAGCTCTACGCCCCCTTCGTCCGAACCGGAAGTCCGGTCCTTCTCACCGATACACGCAGCTCAGAAATGACAAAGTACGCCACAAACGCCATGCTCGCGGCACGGATCTCCTTCATGAATGAAATTGCCAACCTTTGCGAACTTGTCGGAGCCGACGTTGAAATTGTGCGAAAAGGACTCGGCGCAGACAAACGGATAGGTAGCTCATTCATATTCCCTGGGGTAGGCTACGGCGGAAGCTGTTTGCCTAAGGACGTGAAAGCACTAGCCCAGATGGGACGCCAAAATGGCTATACGCTTCGTCTCTGTGAGGCCGTTGATTATGTTAATCATAGTCAAGCTGACCGATTCTTCAAAAAAATCGAGCAGCATTTCGGCTCGCTGGCAGGAGTGAAAATCGCACTTTGGGGGCTCTCCTTCAAACCGAGGACCGACGATCTGCGAGAGGCTCCGTCTATCCGGCTCATCCAGCGGTTGCTCAGTGCTGGAGCGCAAATCAGCGCACATGACCCGCAGGCGATGGGCCTCGTAGCGAAGGCCTACCCAAGCGGCATCAGGTTCTCGCATGACGCCTACGATGCTGCCGCAGGTGCCCAAGCTATCGCTCTTATCACTGAGTGGAATGAGTTTCGGAATCCCGACTTTGCACGTGTCAAAAAGACGATGCAGTCACCTATTATTTTCGACGGCAGGAACATTTACGACGGCACAAAGCTGAGGCAGATGGGCTTCACATACTACGGCATAGGGCGCCCCTGATGCCTCGATCTCTAGTCACCGGCGGCGCAGGATTTATCGGTTCCCATCTCTGTGAACGGCTCGTGGCGGCCGGGCATGACGTTGTCTGCGTTGACAATTTTATCACTGGGCGATCCGCCAATGTTCAGCACCTCGCGGGGCAGAAGCGCTTTACGCTACTGGAATCGGACATTCGAAAGCCGCTTCACGTGCCAGGCCGCCTTGATCATATCTTCCATCTTGCAAGCCTCGCGAGCCCCAAGGATTATGTCCGCCATCCATTGGAAACGCTCGAGGCCGGTTCCATCGGCTCCACACACACCCTTGAATTAGCCCGCAACTCCGGTGCCACCTTCCTTTTCACATCTTCCTCTGAGGTCTACGGTGACCCCTTGGTCCATCCACAGCGGGAAGATTACTGGGGCAACGTCAATCCAAACGGGCCGCGCAGTATGTACGATGAATCGAAGCGGTTTGGTGAGGCCATCGCGATGGCATACCACCGACAATACGGAGTTTCAATCCGTATCGCCCGCATCTTCAATACCTATGGCCCACGGATGCGCATTGGAGACGGGCGGGTCATACCGGCGTTTGTGACACAGGCACTGCAAGAGAGGCCGCTTACCGTTTATGGAGACGGCACTCAGACTCGGTCACTTTGCTATGTAGACGACACAGTGGAGGCTCTTTTTCTTCTCGGCACTAAGACCTTCCCGAAAGATGTGCAAGGCGTGGGGTTGGTGATCAATATCGGCAACCCGAATGAGTTAACGATGCTGGATCTAGCTAGATTGGTACTTAAGGCTACCGGAAGCAAGAGCCCTATCATCCACGAGCCATTGCCGGAAGACGACCCAAAGAAACGACGGCCGGATATATCTCGAGCCAGAGCGTCACTAAGCTGGGAGCCTCGAGTCCCTCTCCGGGAGGGGATCAAGAGCACTATCCCCTACTTCAAAGCCGCTTCAATGACGAAGGCTTCCTAGCGGCTTATGAGCACATCGCCAAGCACAAAGGTCGCCGTTGTTGGACTGGGCTACGTCGGCCTACCTTTAGCCATCCACTTCGGACGCTCAGTCTCGACACTAGGCTTTGACATCAACCCAAAGAGAATCGAATCACTAACCCGCGGCGAAGACCTCAACGGAGAAGTCTCGAAGGTAGATCTCGCCATACCTTTCCTTCGCTTCTCCGCAAACCCTGAAGACTTGGCAGATGCAAACGCTTTTATCGTTGCAGTTCCAACGCCCGTTGATAAAGCAAATCGCCCGGACCTAACACCACTGATCCATGCCAGTCGACTCGTAGGGCGAGCGTTACGCTCCCGGAGAGATGGCAACGAAGGCAATAACACACCTCCACTGGTCATCTACGAGTCCACAGTTTATCCCGGCTGCACTGAGGAGATCTGCCTCCCAATCCTTGAGGAAGAGTCTCAGCTCCTGCGCGGGAAGGCGTTCAAGATCGGCTATTCCCCAGAGCGCATCAACCCCGGCGATACGGAGCATACGCTCGACAAGGTGGTAAAGATCGTTTCAGGAGAGGATCGCGAGACTCTAGAGCGGATAGCTGCGCTTTATTCCGTAGTGGCGAAGGCGGGGGTGCATCGCGCCCCAACTATCCGAACTGCGGAAGCCGCCAAGGTAATCGAGAACATCCAACGCGACCTCAACATCGCCTTGGTGAATGAACTCTCGATGCTCTTCCACCAGATTGGCCTTAGCACAAAGGACGTACTTGAAGCCGCAGGTACGAAGTGGAACTTCCTTCCATTCTGGCCTGGTCTCGTGGGCGGGCACTGCATCCCTGTCGACCCCTATTATCTTACCCATAAAGCAGAAGAGATAGGGTTCCACCCTCAAGTGATTCTTGCAGGGCGGCGAGTCAACGATTCCATGGGGAAATACGTCGCCGACCAGACCGTTAAGCTTTTGATCCAGACGGGCGCGGCGGTACGCAACGCTAAGGCACTGGTGCTGGGTATCACCTTCAAAGAAGGTGTGCGGGATATTAGAAATAGCAAGGTTTTGGACCTTATTAATACGCTTTCATCCTATGGCGTCCATGTCGAGGTGTACGACCCCTTGGTGGAAGCCATCGCCATCAAGCGCCTAGGCTTCACTGCAACACCCGACCCGTTCAAGAACGCGAACAGGTACGCAGCCGTGATTGTGGCAGTAGCCCATAAAGAATTCCTCGCGCAACCAGGGCAGCGGTATGTTGACCTCCTTCAGGACAACACGGGCCACAGCCTGATCATAGACATAAAGGGCGCCCTGACCGGCCGAATAGCCGAGGGTAAAGCGCTTTACTGGAGCCTATAGGTTTGGGGACTTCAGACGTCCAGCAACAAGGGCACCAGCCACACACCCCGCCCACCCACGTGATCAAGCCATCACGGGGCTGGTTCGCCTTAAACCTGCGAGAGCTCTGGGCATATCGGGAGTTGCTTTATTTTTTCATCTGGCGGGATATCAAAGTCCGCTATAAGCAGACAGTTGTCGGAGCAGCGTGGGTAATCATCCAGCCCTTCTCGCAGATGGTGATCTTCAGTGTTGTCTTTGGCCACCTTGCCGACCTGCCGTCGGACGAGATTCCCTATCCGGTCTTCACCTACACTGCCCTGGTCCCTTGGATCTACTTCGCAAACTCTCTTACAAACTCGTCGAATGCCGTGGTGGACCAGGCGAGAGTCATCACGAAGGTCTATTTCCCCCGTGTCCTGCTCCCTGCCGGAGGGGTCATAGGCGGTCTGCTGGACTTCGGCATCGCTTTCCTGGTGCTCATTGGGATGATGCTCTATTTCGGTATCTCTCCGGGCTGGGCGATCCTCACACTCCCACTTTTCCTTCTGCTTGCCATGGCAACGGCACTGGCAGTTGGACTTTGGCTCTCCGCGCTCAATGCCGTCTATCGAGACGTGCGCTATGCATTAACGTTCCTGATCCAATTCTGGATGTTTGCAACTCCAGTGGCGTATTCAAGCGGCCTCATCCCAGATAGCTGGAAGCCTCTATACGGAATCAATCCGATGGCCGGAGTAGTAGATGGGTTTCGCTGGGCGCTCCTGGGCAAGGCAGAAGCGCCCGGCCCGATGCTCGCCGTCTCCGCAGCGGTAGTCGTTTTGCTCCTGGTAACGGGCGCGCTCTACTTCAAACGAATGGAGCGCTACTTCGCCGATATCGTTTGAGCCACTTCTATGTCTCAGCCAGTGATTGAGCTTAACGGCATCGGCAAGCGGTTCCGCCTCGGGGAACGGGAGCGGTACCTCGCGCTTCGAGACATTCTCTCGCGCTCCATAGAGGCGCCACTGCAACGCATCCGAGGAAGAAAGGCACCTCAAGAAAAACGGCGCGACTTAATATGGGCTCTCAAGAACATCTCCTTCCACGTGAAGCATGGCGAGGCTATCGGGATCATCGGAAGGAACGGTGCGGGGAAAAGCACCCTGCTGAAAATCCTTTCGCGGGTAACGGAACCGACGGCGGGTGAGGGCGAAGTGCTGGGACGTGTCGGCTCTCTACTGGAAGTCGGCACGGGTTTTCACCCGGAATTGACCGGCAGGGAAAACCTCTATCTTAGCGGCGCAATTCTTGGGATGACCAAGGCGGACATCAACCGCCGCTTCAATGACATCGTCGGCTTTGCTGAGCTTGAGCGGTTCATCGATACGCCGGTGAAATACTACTCCAGCGGTATGTACATCCGGCTGGCTTTTTCCGTGGCAGCCCATATGGAGCCTGACATCCTCCTAGTAGATGAAGTGCTTGCCGTCGGTGATTCAGAGTTTCAAAAGCGCTGCCTTGGCCGCATGGGCGATATCGCGAGCGGAGGGAGAACCGTTCTTTTTGTCAGTCACAACATGGCCATCATCAAGGCGCTCACAGAAAAAACAATTTGGCTGGAGAAAGGAGAAATCAAGGGAATCGGGCCCTCATCCGAGGTCGTAGACAAGTATCTCGCATTGTCTTCCGGGAAAGTTCGCCGTGGTTCCGTTGATGACCATGATCTGGATCTGAATCGAGTCAAGGGCTCTCAGTACCTACACGATGTGGTTATTAAGAAGGTGGACCTTAAGAACAGTTCTGGGGAAATTTGTGGAGCTTTCCCAGAGAATGCAGATCTCTCAATCGAAATCTACATAGAATGCATCCGTGACATAAATCGGTTCAATGTTAGAGTTCCCATCACTACTCCAGAAGGCCTGCTTGTTTTCGAGCTCGTACCGGGCATGAGAGCAGTGCATCTCTGTCCAGGTGTGTATCGCACATCACTCGACTTGAATCTTTCTCCACTACTACCAGGGGTATTTCAAGGGGAAATCGTCCTTGAGACAAAAGATCTTCAGGATCGTGTGCGGCCAGCTTTTGAGTTCGAAGTCACGCCATCACCAGGGAAGAGTGCTGATATGTACACCCTCAGCAACTACCCATCAGGAGAATCTCTACTGACTCGAACTGAGGTAGGGATGATTCGTGTTCCTTGTAG
>Ga0194132_10002317_pt1 | contig 36083 bp, 43 predicted proteins | sample TA2KigOf80mmetaG_FD_148612 | JGI IMG/M metagenome (GOLD analysis project Ga0194132, IMG submission 148612) | Freshwater microbial communities from Lake Tanganyika, Tanzania - TA2015054 Kigoma Offshore 80m | ecosystem: Environmental > Aquatic > Freshwater > Lake | place: Tanzania: Lake...
AGAGCCTGTGTCAAAAGGGTCGAATCTTGCTGGGTCGCACTATGAGCGCCACGTGTCGAGAGTTGCTACCTTGAAGGCATGCATAGAAAACCTTACCCAAGCGACCCGACCGATGCCCAGTGGGAGGAACTGGCGGCTCTGCTTCCTTCCGCCAAGCCAGGAGGCCGTCCCCGCGCCGTTGACATGCGCGAGGTCATGAACGCCATCCTGTACGTGCTGCGTAGCGGCTGCACCTGGCGTATGGCGCCCCAAGGTGCGGGAAATGGAGGGGAGAGATCCCACGCCCTCAGCAGCCATCATAGACAGCCAAAGCGTGAAGACCACTGAAAAAGGGGATCTCGTGGCTATGACGCTGGCAAGAAGGTGAAGGGACGCAAGCGTCATATCGTGGTTGACACTATGGGGTTGCTGTTGGCCGTGGTGGTCCTTGCTGCGGACATTCAAGGCCGGGAGGGAGCCAAGCTGGTGTTGCGCAAGCTTCTGGGGCGATTCCCCAGGCTCCGTCTGATTTGGGCCGATGGCGCCGCTGGGCAACTGGTGGACTGGGCTTCCGCCTTGGGAGGCTGGCTGATCCAAGTGGTCAAGCACGCCAAGAACCTCCATAGCTTCCAGGTGCTGCCCCGCCGCTGGATGGTGGAGCGCACCTTCGCCTGGCTGGGCCGCAACCGGAGGCTCAGCAAAGACTACGAAGAGTTGACTGAGACCACCGAAACATGGATCTACACCGCCATGACCGGACTGATGTTACGACGCTTGGCATACCCAAGAGCTTTTTAGACACCCTCTTAGAGGGTGTGTGACAATTCCCGCTCATGGTTCGACAAGCTCAGGATGAGCGGGCTGGGTAGACGGCATTTCTCACACAGGCTCTAACAAAATGAAAGATGAGTAGTGTATCAGTTTGCTTAAGGACTCAACTCGTCGCACCCCGACTTGTCGGGGTGCCCAGATAGGGACATGGCTGATACGCACCCCTGGGTTCCGGCTTGCGCCGGAACGACGAAGGGCTAATTGATACACTACAGAAAGGTGTCATTCTGAGAAGTCCCGATGATATCGGGACTACTAAGAATCTGGGGTGAGGCAAACGCCCACCCCCCAGACCCTTCGTCCTTCAGCCGAAGGACTCAGGGTGACAGCTTCAGCATTTTGTTAAGGGTTTTAAAAAGTGCCAATTTGTCATTGCGGGCGCAAGCGAAGCAGTCCCTTCACAACAGTGGTATTGCTTCGTCCCGATTGCATCGGGACGAAGCAATAACCTTTTAAGCACATTCTCAGAAATTGCGCTCGCCGCCGTTGATGTGGAAGGTCTGACCAGTGATAAAACCCGCAGCGTCGGAGCAAAGGTACACGCACATTCCCGCAATGTCCTCGGGCGTCCCCAAGCGGCCCACTGGAATTTCCGCAGTTCGTCCTGCAGGCCGGGTTGCGCGGCCAGGCCGCACGGTGTCAATGGCCCCCGGCACTATGCAGTTGACCAGGATGCCCTTGGGGGCCAGTTCCGTGCCCAAAGCGCGGGTAAGACCAATCATGCCCACCTTGGCCGCCGATATATGCGCCCCGCCGTGGCGGCCCTGGAAAGCCTGCAACCCGCTGAAGTTGATAACGCGTCCCCAATGCCGCTCCAGCATCCCCGGCAGCGCCGCCTTGGCGCACAAGAAGGCCGCATCCAGGTCAGTGGCCAGCACATTGCGCCAGTCCTCATAGGTCATGTCAGCAAAACTGCAGCCAGGCCGTATGGCGGCATTGTTCACCACAATGTCAATATGCCCAAACTCATCCAGCGCAGTTTGCAGCATCCGTTCCAACTGACCCCGGTCGCCTACGTCAGCCAGCAGAGGCAGGGCCTTCACCTCAAACTGGCGGGCTTCCTGGGCCACTGCTTCCACCTCTTGCCGGTTAGAGCGGGCATTGACAATCACGTCGGCGCCCTCCCGGGCCAGCGCCAGGGCAATACCCCGGCCAATATTCCTGCCGGAACCGGTAACCAATGCCACTTTGCCTTGCAGGCCCATAGTCCCTCCGCGGCTGACCCAAGTACTGCGGACTTATTTGGCCGTCCAGTCAGCCGCCGGTATTGTACAACACTAAAAGCAGCGATGAACGTGAAACAGAGTAGTTGAGAATAAGCCTTGCCCTTAATCTTCGTGAAACCGCGCGCCAGCAGCATGTAACACTAAGGTAATGGTGATGCTGGAAAACTGAAAATTGAAAACTTCATGAAATTTAAACAATGTCTGCATAGGATGAAAATAGCGCCCGTGGGGTTGGAATATGGCGGCGGCGCAGTACTGGTTCCCCGCATTGCATACTTCTTTCACACTAATATCCAACCCCGGTTGGTTTCCTTGGTGACTGTTTGGTGTGCAGACCCGCGTATAGTCAGCGCTAGGCAACGGGATCAGTAGTTAGTGCAGGGGGGAAGAACATGTCCAAGAAAATAGCTTTCACATTAGCCACGGCAATAACGGTATTCGTGCTTGTTACGGTAACCGCCCTGGTAGCCACTCTAACTGCTTCGGCTGGAGTTTTCAAAGCATCTCAAGGTGGAGACATAACCGCCGCAGAAGTACCCCAGGAGGCCTTCATTGCAGCCTCCGCCCGGCCAGAGGCAGCGCTGCCCAACAACAGCGCCTCCAAACCAGTTAGCGGCGACGCCAGCGCCATGCTGGACAAGATGCAGTCGCAGGTACAAACACTCCTGGAGCGGGAGAAAATTTACCAGCAGCGGCTGAACGAGGCCAATAACGAGTGGGCTAAATCAGCGGATGGCCCCGCCGTAGAACAGCAAGCGCAAATTTACACCCACCAGTTGAATGAGGCGGCAACACAGCTGCAACAGGCTAATGACACGGTTCAGCAGCTACAGCAAGAGAACTTGGCCCTGGCAGCGGGAGAACAGCAGTATAGCCAGGAACTGACCAAGGCCAGCGATTTGCTGAAGCAAGCCTATGACCAGCTTGCGGCAAGCCAGTCCCAGATTAGCCAGTTGAAGGACCAGAATACGGCGCTGCTGCAACAGCAGCAGGCCAGCCCCACGCCCAGCGCTGGCGTGACAACCAGCAGCAGCAGCACGGCCTCCACTGCCACTACAACGCAGACCACTGTCAGCACAAAATCGCTGGAGCAGCAGATGGAACAGCAAAAGAAAGCCTTGAAACGGCAGCGGGAGGCAGCTAAGAAGGCGCTGGAGGCCGAGCACGAAGACCACGAGGAAGAAAAGGATCACTAAGGCAGTAGGATGTTTCCCGGGAAGTGCCCTTGCCCGCAGCTAATGAGGGCATGGGAGCGGAGGTTGTGAAGTTATGAAATCAGCCAACAACAACAGCACGAAAGCGGCTCTGGCGGCGCTCTCGGTAGCCTCTGTGGTGGGAGGATGGGCGGCGCTGGGCTTCGGCGACGAAAGCCAGGGGAGTGATGGGCAGAGCTGGGTAGGGGACACGAATGAATCCCAAATATTATCCCAAGCAGCGACGAATCAAGCAGCAATGCCGGAGACTCTCCCAGTAACCACACTACTGGACTCCGGAACCGCGTCCCTAACCCAAGTCCCTGATCTGACGCTAGCCCCCATACCGGAAGTAGTCAAACCGGCGCAACGCCTTAAGCTGGACCTTGCGCCATTGCCTGCCTCGGAATCCCAGAAGCCTGCCACCGGCGCCACTGCCGCTACTTTAAAGGCTGGTGCGTCGCAATCTAGCAACGCTTCGGTAGTAAAGAAACCAGCCCTTCCACCGCTGCCTACCCTCAGTCCGTTGCCAACACTGCCTGCATCTTCTTCGGGCGCAGGCCAAATACATTCATTGCCTTCGCCAACCACGCCTCCGGCAACGGCACAGCCCCAGAAGCCTGCCCCCGCCGTAAAGCCAGCCATCCGGACCAAGTCATCCAGGTAGGCGGCATGACCCAAATGGCGGCCTCTGTCCAAGACCAGGCTCTGGTGGCTGGATCCAAGCTGCACCGGCTGTGCTTCAAAGCCATGGGCTGCGGAATGTCCCTTTGGCTGGCAGGCTGCGAACCAGCAGTAGCTTATCCACACCTGCAAGCCGCCCGGCTGTCCATTGAACTGGCCGAGAACGAATTGAGCCGGTTCCGGCCAGCTAGCGGGCTAAGCCGCATGAACCGCCTTTCCGGCCAGCCAGTCCCAGTAAGCCCTATTCTTTGGGAGGTTATGAGTGCGGCGCTGGAGGCAGCCAAGGCTACCCACGGCCTGTACGACCCCACGGTGCTGCGGGCGCTGGAATCCGCCGGATACAAGACATCTTTTGAGACCTTGAAGGGCCAGCAAGCTGGTCAGAAAGGGCCAGGCGAGGGCACATACAATTACAGTTGGAAGGACATTTTGCTGGACCCCGTTGCCCGCACCGTCACTATACCGGTAGAAGCAGGCATTGACCTGGGCGGCATTGCCAAGGGCTGGACCGCCCGGCAGGTGGCCCAATCCCTTGGCGAAGCGGGGCCTTGCCTGGTGGACGCAGGCGGCGATATTGCCGCCCGGGGAGCGCCGCCCGGCATGGCTGGCTGGCCAGTGGGGGTGGCTAATCCACTCCAGCCGGAGCTGAACCTGACGGTGCTTACAGTATGCGATGGCGGCATGGCTACTTCCGGGATTGATTACCGCCGTTGGACAAGTAATGGGCATCTCCAGCACCATATTATTGACCCCCGAACCGGAAGCCCCGCAAGGACCGACTTGCTGGCAGTAACAGTCATGGCCCAAGACGTGGTCCACGCGGAAATCCATGCCAAGGCAGCCCTGATTTTAGGGGCGTCTGCCGGGTGGGATTACCTGTCCGGCCTGGACGGTGTGGAGGGTGTTCTGATGCTGCAGGATGGCAGCAATGTGATAACCCCAGGACTGGAGCATTATATTTGGAAGGACGCTTAACCAGCCTTGCACATATGTTCAACCGCTCATGGTGAGCTTGTCGAACCACGAACGAGGAAAGAGCCGCGCACCCTTCGACAGGCTCAGGGCGAGCGGCGAGACAGACCAGTCTAACAATCAATGCAAGTCTCTATAACTGCAGGGAGGCATCCCTTAACCAATGGCGCACAACTCTGACGACCTGCCGCCAATTTCACCGGCTTCGGCCCGGTGGCTGGTAATCACCGGCATTGTCCTGGGCCTTGGGCTGGCCCTAATGCTCCTGCCCTGGATGTTGCCGCCACTGCGGGACACCCTGCTGGGGCCTTCGCCAAAGGCGTACTGGTACCTGACGCGGGCGTCGGGGCTGGTGGCCTATGCCCTGCTCTGGGCGTCCACGGCCATGGGACTTCTCATTACAGGCCGCTTATCCCGCATATGGCCGGGCGGACCCGTCGCCATAGACTTGCACAACTTTCTAAGTATGCTGGGTCTTTCAGTGACCCTCTTTCACGTGTTCATCTTGTTGGGGGACCAGTATATTGGGTATAACCTTTTCAGCCTGCTGGCGCCCTTTGCCAGCCTTAACTACCGGCCAGTGGAGGTGGCCATGGGACAACTGGCCCTTTACCTGGGCTGGGCAGTGACGCTGAGTTTCTACATCCGGAAAAAGATTGGGCCGCGGACCTGGCGGCGGTTTCATTACGCCAGCTTTGTGGTTTACTTGCTGGCGCTAGCCCACGGCATGACCGCCGGGACCGACACCATGACAGTCCCTGTTGCCGCCATGTATATAATTACCTGGCTGGCTACCTTCTTCCTCATTGTTTACCGCATTCTGGCCACGATGAAAGCAGAAACCCTCCATACCACCGGCAGGAAGAGCACACCCCACGTGGCAACCCCTGTCTCTGGGCCAACCCGAGGTGCCGATGTCCCTGCGTCCAGCCACAATGGGGGCAGTACGTGAATCCTCCAACCACGAGGAGCGCCGGGCCATTTATAGGCTAACAGATACTGTCGGCCTGCCCAATACTTCAGTTTGAATATCTCGCAGGAGGTCTATGGGAGGTTCCCAACCAAAGCGACGGAACAATTCTAAAGCTGGCTTTAAGGCCAAATCTTTAGTCTCAGTAATCAACTGAAGTTGCGACAGATCAATTTTATAAGGCAACTCTGATATAGAAGCCTTTCTTTGATAGCGGAACCGTACCCGGCCCGGAAGATTGCAGAGAGTCCGACCCTGAAGCCCTTTGACATTCACTTCCAAGTGCATGTGCTGGTCTCCAGCGTGGGTGCGTGAGAGGCGAGCGGCAAACTCAAATATCTCGGTGTATCTGAACACGGCCTCGTGAACTCTAAAATCAGTCCCTGGGTGCCAATTGTTATCGGCGGGCCATAAAGTGGATTGATCTCTCCAATCATCGTACATGCCCGAGAAGTATGCCAGTTGGCCGCTCTGATAGAATCGCCATAACTCCAAGTAGTGCTCCCAGTCAAGCTCCTGACCCACCCAGTCCGGCCCAATTTCAGGCTTCACGCGGGTATCCAGGTGTGGGAAATCCCATCCTCCGAACTCGACAGAACTCTTTTGGAGAACAGAGTACAAATCTAGTATGTTAGGCACACGCTTCTCATTGAAGGTAGACGGGTGAATAATCACCTTCCAAAAGCCGCGGGATCGTATTTTCTCTAGCAGTTCACTCATTGTAAATCGCTCCGTCGCTGCTCAAACTGCTGAGTAGCTGCTACATGCGCCGCAGGCAGCACGATCACTCCAACGCGCTGAAGTCGGACCAATTCCTGCCTCAGCTTCTTTTCAGTCGCCAGGTCCAGCAAGTCTCGCATATCGGTTTGAGTCGGGATTTCGGAGGTTTCAGGTTTTCGGGGTGACCTAACGTAACATGCCCCTTGTCTTAACACACCCTGATAATCCTGCTTACATAGAACTGGTATGTCCGCGAATTCTTTAACTCGAAGCACTACGTATTTATTGCCATTATACTCTTTCACCTCCATGTCAAAGTCCACACTTGGATCAGCGTACACAGCAATACCAGCGGCTACGTCATCGTACCGCCAAGTTGAAAGGTCGTTTTCACCGAGACCAACTGCGTTAACCGCACCTTCGGAATCTGCAACACCAATTATTATCAAACCTCCAGCACGCCGATTAGCCATAGCCAAAGCTGTTCGCACTACTTGAGCAAAAAGTTGCCTGTTCGACCTCGAACCTGGGCCTTTGAACTCTATTCCGTTGGTCTCATGGCCGAGAGCAAGTATGGCTGCAAATTCTTGATCAGTCATATGAATTCTCCGACGGATATTATACTGAACTACTAAAGTTAGGACACCTTGCTATACTTTTTGCCTCATGCCCATATAGATAGGCTTTCCCTGACAAACCCGCTGGTCAAGAAAAAGGCATCCAGGTGCCAAATATGTTTGACTTTTTTCTGAATTTTTTAGTATAATCGGCCCGTAGCAAGCTGGCTCAGCCAATGGCCCCGCATCTACGGGGCCATTTTGTGGTCTCCCGTATTCCAGGGTTAACCACGCCCCTGTAGCTCAATTGGCAGAGCAGTCGATTTGTAATCGACAGGTTAGGGGTTCGAGTCCCCTCTGGGGCTCTTGAGCGGCTTCTGGCACTGCCAACACCAACCGCCCAGGTGTGGGCACATGCAGGCCGGTGGGCAGCAGCCACACATAAGGAGGGGTGGGTGAGTGGCTAAAGCCACCAGACTGTAAATCTGGCGCCCGGAAGGGCTTCGTAGGTTCGAATCCTACCCCCTCCACCAAAACTTCAACTAAAAATTGTTCTGGATTCTCAGTGCGGGCCCAGATAGCTCAGGGGTAGAGCACGTTCTTGGTAAGAACGGGGTCGGCGGTTCGATCCCGCCTCTGGGCTCCAGCAACAGACAGAGAGGAGACTCAAATGGCCAAGCAGCGTTTCGACAGGACCAAACCCCACGTTAACGTCGGCACCATCGGGCACGTGGCCCACGGCAAGACCACCACCACTTCCGCCATCACCTCGGTGCTGGCCAAGTACGGCGGCAACACCAAGTTCACCGCCTACGACGAGATTAACGCGGCGCCGGAAGAAAAGGCACGCGGCTTGACCATCGCCATCTCCCACATTGAATACGAGACGGAAAATCGCCACTATGCCCACGTGGACTGCCCAGGCCACGCCGACTACATCAAGAACATGATTACCGGCGCAGCCCAGATGGACGGCGCAATTCTGGTGGTCAGCGCCCCCGACGGCCCCATGCCCCAGACCCGTGAGCACATCCTGCTGGCCCGCCAGGTGGAAGTGCCCCGCATCATGGTGGCCCTGAACAAGTGCGACGTGATGGAAGATGAGGAACTGCTAGAACTGGTGGAACTGGAGGTTCGGGAACTGCTTAACCGGTACCAGTATCCCGGCGACACCACGCCCATCATCCGCGTCAGCTCCCTCAAAGCCCTGGAAGGCGACCAAAAGTGGGAGCAGAGCATCCTGAAGCTGGTCCAGACCATGGACGAGTATATCCCGGTGCCCCCGCGCATCGTTGACCGTCCGTTCCTGATGCCCGTGGAAGACGTGTTCAGCATCAAGGGCCGCGGCACTGTGGTCACCGGCCGGGTGGAGCGCGGACAGCTCAAGGTTGGCGAAGAAGTGGAAATCATCCGCTTCGGCGACGTGCAGAAGAGCGTTGCCACCGGCTTGGAAATGTTCCACAAGTTGCTGGACACCACCCAGGCGGGCGACGCCGTGGGCATCCTGCTGCGCGGCGTTGACCGGGAGCAGGTGGAGCGCGGCCAGGTCATTGTAAAGCCCGGCTCCATGCGTCCCCACGCCTATGCCGAAGCAGAAGTGTACATCTTGAGCAAGGAAGAGGGCGGCCGCCATACCCCCTTCTTCACCGGATATAAGCCCCAGTTCTACATCCGCACCAGCGACATCACCGGCGAGATTGCTCTGCCCGAAGGGGTGGAAATGGTCATGCCCGGCGACAACATCAAGATGACCGTCAAGCTCATCACCCCCGTGGCCATCGAAGAGGGACTGCGCTTCGCCATCCGCGAAGGCGGCCGCACCGTGGGCGCCGGGGTGTTCACAAAGCTGCTGGACTAAATAAGGCGCCGCCCCCATCCCTTCCCTCCCCCTTAGTAAGGGGGAGGGAACAAACTTTCCCCCATTAACAAGGGGAGGGTTGGGATGGGGGTTTTACCCGCCGCGTAAATCAGCACAGGCAAGGTATTGGTAGATTATGGCCAAGAAGACTGGAGACGTGCGGGGCGTAATCACCCTGCAGTGCGGCGATTGCCGGGAGCGAAATTACACCAGCCAGAAAAACCGCCGCAACGACACCCAGCGGCTGGAAATAAAGAAGTACTGCTCCCGGTGCCGCAGCCACAAGGTGCACCGGGAAGTGAGGTAGCCTCATATGGCCAGGGTCTCACCAAGACCCTCCCGTCCGGCAACGCCACGCGCCTTGGGGAACGCCAATCCCATCGTCTTTCTCCAGGAGACAGTGGCAGAACTGCGCAAGTCAGTGTGGCCCACGCGTGAGGAGACGGCCAGGCTTACTCTGGTGGTCATTGCCGTATCGGTGGCAATGGGGTTTTATCTAGGCGGCCTGGACCGGGCGCTGGCGGGAGTCTTCGCCAGGTTTATTTTGTAAGAAAAACAGAGCATTGCATCAGCGCCCGCAGCACAGGGCGCAGCACCGGTAAGGAGGGCCTTCCCCCAGGGGACAGGAATGACAACAACTAGACGCGAGCAGGAAGACCGGTCCCAGGCCCGGTGGTACATTGTGCACACCTACTCCGGGCAGGAGGACCTGGTAAAAAGGAACCTGGAATTGCGCATCCAGAGCCTGGATATGCAGGACCGCATCTTTCAGGTTATTGTGCCTAAAGAGGAGGAACTGGTCTTTAAAGAGGGCAAGCGGCGCTCAGAGCAGCGCAAGCTGTTCCCCGGCTACGTCCTGATCCAAATGGTGATGGACGACGAGAGTTGGTACGTGGTCCGCAATACCCCAGGAGTAACTGGGTTTGTTTCCACCGAGGATGAACACGACAAGCGGCCCAAGCCGGTGCCCCTGGAAGACAAGCAACTGGAGGCCATCCTTAAACAGACCGAAGCACGGCCCGGCGGCGTCAAGATTGGACTGGAGCGCGGCGAAACCGTCCGCATCACCGAAGGCCCCTTTGTGGACTTTGTGGGCTCCGTCAGCGACGTGGACGAAAGCAAGGGTAAAGTACGGGTGCTGGTGTCTTTCTTCGGCAGGGAAACTCCCGTAGAATTGGACTTCCTCCAGGTGGAAAGGGTATAGTACCGAAGAATTAGTCAAACCCCCATCCCAACCTTCCCCCTTGGCAAGGGGGGGAAGGAGCTTATGCTCCCATAAAATTGCGGGAAGAGCGAGCCATATTCCCCTCCCCCTTAATAAGGGGGGAGGGACAGGGTGGGGGATCACAACCCTTAGGAGGCGTGGGTGGCTAAAAAAGTTAAGGCAATCATCAAGCTGCAACTGGAAGCGGGCAAGGCTACGCCAGCCCCGCCGGTAGGCCCGGCCTTGGGCCAGCACGGCGTCAACATCATGAGCTTCGTCAAAGAATATAACGAACGCACCGCACCGCAAGCCGGGACTATTATCCCGGTGCAGATTACGGTGTTTGAGGACCGGTCATTTACCTTTGTCACCCGCACCCCGCCGGCATCGGAATTGCTGCGCAAGGCCGCTGGAGTGGAGAAGGGGTCATCCACCGCCAAAAAGAGCCAGGTGGGCACCATTACCCGCCAGGCAGTGAGGGACATTGCCCAGTTGAAGATTAAAGACCTGAACACTACCTCGGTGGACCAGGCAATGGCAATTATTGAAGGCACCGCCCGCAGCATGGGCATTGAAATCCAAGGGGATTAAAGATGGTCAAGCAAAGCCGCCGCTACTCAGCCGTGGCGGAAAAAGTTGATACCAACAAGAACTACGAGCCCCGCGAGGCGATTGAGCTACTGAAAGAGGTAGCCAACGCCAAGTTTGACGAAACGGTGGAGGTGCATCTTCGCACCACTGCCGACCCCCGCCATGCGGAACAGATGGTCCGCGGCGTGGTGGTGCTGCCCCACGGGCTGGGCAAGACCGTGCGCGTTCTGGTCTTTGCCAGCGGCGAGGCGGCGGATACGGCCCGCCAGGCTGGCGCCGACTTTGTGGGCGACGATGACCTGATTCAGCAGATTGAGGGCGGCTGGGTGGAATTCGACGTGGGCTTGGCCGTGCCCGACATGATGCCCCGCATCGGCCGGCTGGGCCGGGTCTTGGGCCGCCGCGGCTTGATGCCCAACCCCCGCACCGGCACCATGGTACAGCCCAGGGATCTGGCCCGGGTTATCCAGGAGGCCAAGGCCGGACGCCTGGAGTATCGCACCGACCGCACCGCCATTATCCACAGCCCCTTCGGCAAAGCCAGTTTCTCCGCTGATCAGCTGGTGCAAAACCTGGCCGCACTGATGGACGCCATCAACCGGGCCAAGCCCGCCGCAGTCAAAGGGCCATTCTACAAGTCGGCTTACATGACATCAACCATGGGCCCAGGAATCCCTCTGGAAGTGTCCAGCTTGCAATCCATGCGGCCCGCCGAGTAAATACGAACAACAAAAATTAGCATATCCCACGCCAAAGACCGCGGGTCCTCCCAATAAACTGGGTGGCCAAGGTCCCGGACTACCGGGGCGCCCGCCGAGGCGCGGCATGGCAGACCGATACTGACAACGCATTAGCGTTGGGCCGGTTTTCCCTGCGCCTCTCTTGGAGCGCAGGGAAATTTGTTTTTAGGGAGGAATGCATTGCCAACGGAAGCCAAAGTTGAGCGGGTAAAGGAGCTGCAGGACAAACTGCAACGCAGTTCCATTGCCGTAACCACCAGCTATTCTGGCCTTACCGGCGCAAGCATGACGGAACTGCGCCAGAAAATGCGCGCCGCAGGGGTGGAGTTTGTGGTGGTCAAGAATACCCTGCTGGCCCTGGCCGCCGACGCCGCCCAGCGCCCCCAAGTAAAGGAAATCGTCCAGGGGCCCACCGCCGTAGCCATTTCTTACCAGGACCCGGTGGACGCGGCCAAGGTGCTGCAAGACTACATCCGCACCTCCCGCGCGCCACTGGTCATTCAAGGCGCAGTGTTGGGCGCCGGGCCTGCCCTGCCTGCCAGTGAAGTGGAACGGCTGGCCAGTTTGCCGCCCAAGCCTCAGTTGGTGGCCAACCTGCTGGGCCAGTTGCAGGCCCCCGTCGCCAACCTTTTGTCGGTGCTTAACGGCCCGGTGCGCAACCTGGGATACCTGTTGCAGCAGCGCGTCCAGCAAATGGAGTCTTCGGCGCCCAAGCCCGCAAGCTAGACCCGTAAACCGTCTGTGCCAGCAAGGAGGCAACCCTGGAAACCGTATCAGTGGACCGGACTACTGCCATCACCCTGCCGGTAGTCCATAACTTGAACGAGGCGTTCAACCGGCATGACGTTGATGCCATCATGGACTTGATGGCTGACGATTGTGTCTTTGAAAACACCTGTCCGCCTCCCGACGGTGAGCGTTTTCAGGGACAGGCTGCAGTGCGCGCCTGTTTTACTGACCTGTTCCGCAACTCCCCCCATGCCCGTTTCGAGTTTAGCGACGTTTTCGGAGCGGGGGAGCGGGCCTGCGTCCGCTGGCTTTACCAATGGACTGAGGCCGACGGCCAGCCAGGACATATCTACGGCGTGGGTGTGTTCAGGATGCGGGATGGCAAAATTGCCGAGAAGCTGTCTTACGTGAAAGGATAGGGATACTGCTAGACCAACGGGGACCCTGAAATACCCACCGCGAACTTACGCGACCTGAGAGCGCAAAACAAAATTAAGGAGGCCCATCAATGGCGACCAAAGAGGAAGTCCTGCAAGCAATCAAGGGCATGAGCGTCCTGGAACTGTCTGACCTGGTAAAGGCCCTGGAGAAAGAGTTTGGCATTACCGCCGCTGCGCCGATGGCGATGGCTCCCATGGCAGGCGCGGCTCCCGCGGCAGGCGCAGCCCCTGCGGCTGAGGAGAAGTCCGAGTTCGAGGTGCTGCTCAAGGAGATCGGCCCCAATAAGATTAACGTCATCAAGGCCGTCCGCGAAGTGACTTCCTTGGGCCTGCGCGAGGCCAAGGAACTGGTGGAGGCCGCCCCCTCCAAGGTCAAGGAAGGCGTCTCCAAGGACGAGGCTGCTTCCCTCAAGGCCAAGTTGGAAGAAGCTGGCGCCAAGGTGGAAGTAAAGTAACCCACTGTCACGAAATTGCAGGGGCAGGGATTGCCTTGCCCCTGCGGTGGATAATGGGTGGAGGAGGCGCGCAAATGGGACGCAAAGACCGGGAGCGCTTTCTGCGCATGAAGCAGCAAGACCCGGACTACTCCGGGTTCCGGGGAATCACCGCCACGCCCGCCAAACCCGCAGAAGCTACTGAAAGTGTTACCTGTTCAGTTTGCCGCCGCAAGCGCAACGTGCCGGTCAGCAGCATACCAGTAGACCGCGAGAGGTTTGTGTGCCTACAATGCCAGGAGCGCCAGCCTGCGGCCGGGATTTAGCGCCTATCCTAAAAACTCACCGCCGAGTACGCGGAGACCGCTGAGATAAAAGGAATCCAATACAAACTCTCTGCGTTCTTTGCGCTCTCTGCGGTTATTAGGGTAGGCTCTTAGTCACATCCCATCCCGGCTTCATCGTACCACCCCATCAGCAGTGTATCAGCTAGCCGCTCGTCATTCCGGATTCCGCCGGAATCCAGGCGAATACCTGAACTATGTAAGGCTCTGTTGAAAACAGCGGGAGTGCAGGGGGCGCAGCCCCCGCCGTCCTTCCCAGGAAGGATGGGTGTCCCCCAGGGATGCTCCTTTCTTCCCCCACTACCACTTCACCGCGCCACTGGCCGCATCCGATCAAGATACTCGTAGGCGCGGTTAAGCTGGCTATCCCCAAAGCCCCGCTGCTCTTGCTGCAAAGCCATTTCTATGTCCGGCCGCAGGCCCACGCCCGACAACAGTTCGCCGTTGGATGTATGCCAAAGGGCGGTGGGCAAGTACAGCGCCGAGCCATCGCTTAATAACGCAAAGCCGTAGGTTGCAGCATCGCCAGGCGTTGCCACGCCCACCAGCATCGCCCGGTGTGCCGCCTGAAGCCCCGCGGCCAGCGCCTCCGCCGGTCCCAGGGTCCCTTCATCCACCAGCACTGCCAGGGGCAACACATCTGAACCAACGCCCGCCTGCCCATTGGGCACAATCCACTCTTTACGCTGGCCTGCCCGTTCCTTCTCAAAAACCAACACCGTGCCCGCAGGGAGGAACTGTCCGGCCACCTCCAATGCTGCGGTGGATGAACCTTCGGGGACCGCCCGCAAATCCAGGATAAGCCCCACCGGAGGGTCATGCCGGAGAGACTCCATGATCCTGGCAGTTTGCTGGCCGGTGTTGTCTCTCAGTTGGTGGATTGCCAGGTAGCCAATGTTGCCAGGAACCTCCTGGTAAGTTGCCGTGGTGACCTCAATGTCCCTTCTGACCACCTGATAATCCAGGGCTCCAGGCTGGCCAGCCCGCTGCACCCGCAGGCGGACGCCGGTCCCAGAAGCCCCGCGCACCAGGCTGGTCACTTCATCCAGGCTCAACCCAGCCACCGGCTTTCCGTTCACCGCCACCAGCGCGTCGCCAGGCTGCAGGCCCGCCTGGTCTGCAGGACCGCCTTCCTGGGGAACCAAACGGACAACCCCCTCCGCCATGTCAACACTGGCTCCGATACCCTGGTAAGCGCCAGGGAAGCTGCTGGGGATGCTCCGTTGAGCTTGGGGATAATCGGCGGCACTGAAATAGGCAGTCCGGGCGTCGGGCAGCGCCAATGCCATGCCAGCAATAGCGGCCTGGGACAACTCGACAGGAGTGTAGGCTGGCCAAGTCTTCTGATGCAGGGTCAGAGCCCGCCACAGGTCTGCCAGTTCCGGGGGCACGCCCACGGGCGGCTGGCCCCGCAGGCGGCCTACTTCCGTGAGAAACGGGTAAGGCGATGTCTCAGCCATGCCCGGCAGCGCGGCGATGGCGCTGCCTGTGACGGCAGGCATGTCCAGAGCACTGGAGTTGGGGTAGGATTGCTCGATTGTTGCCCAAGCTTCCCACACCAGGGCGTAGGGGTCCGGCTGGGAGGCGCGTCCCCACTGGGGGACGCAGGCCAGAGACGTGAGGAGAAAAAGCGCCAGGGGGAGAAGGGAGCGGGAGCACCAGAGATACGCAAATTTTTTCAGCATGGAATGGAGGCTGTCAACCTTTCCGGCGGCGGTCCATTTGCATCAAGAGCCGCAGGCTTTATTTAGAGTGCCTAATAAAATGAAGGATGTCCTTCTTCAGAGTCCCTATGACATCGGGACTCCGAAGAATCTGGGGTGGGGCAAAGGCCCATCGCCTCAGACCCTTCGTCCTTCAGCCGAAGGACTCAGGGTGACAGCCTCGGCATTTTTGTTAGAGCCTGTGTGAGAAATGCCGTCTACCCAGCCCGCTCATCCTGAGCTTGTCGAAGGATGAGTAGCTTTTAGCCCGCTCATGGTTCGACAAGCTCACCACGAGCGGGAATTGTCACACACCCTCTTAGGGGTTTTTATTAGTTTGTCATCCAGGGGGCTACTGCCGCGTGTTGCCGCTATTCCTCCTCTGTCTCCGGCCCACGTTTGTTCCTCGGCAAGACAACAAGTTGGGTAAAGGCGGTATTATTGTTCTCATTTATCTCTTCCACTTCATCATAAACATCCAGATCAACATAGATATCGTAACGCCCCGCCGGAATGTTGGTGCCAACGAACGGTATGTTGCCACCGGCGACAGGGGAGATGCCAGCATAACTATGTTCCCCTGGCTGTTTGTCGGAAACAATGGGAGGTACAGTCACCTCCAGGCTGAAGAATTCATCCTTCTCGTCCCTGCACCCGGAGCAACGCTCAGCATTATAAATGGTTGCCCGGTCAACATGTTCAGGTGCGGTGGTCCATCCGATGTTCTTTACTTCCCACTGCACGGCGAAGAAGGTAAAACCTTCCTCAATACGCGGTGACGACTGGCTAATCTCACTTCCACCAATCTTGAACCCGATGGTGCCGCGAAATGCCAGTTCCGCCCTTTGTTCTTTTTCATTGCTGGCAGGCTCAGTTTGCCTTTGCACTGTTTCTGCACCAAGAGCCTGCACAGGAATCCGGCCAAAGTCATGCCCAAAAAGCGGTGGCGCTGCGTTGTTCAGTCCAACCTCGCATGTCCCAGACTTAGCCTGAGAAGCCTGTCTTCCCGCATTACTGCCAAGGAACGCTGGCTTGTGCGGTTGCATCTGCTTTTGGACTAAAGCTCGCATTGCTCAGTTCCATATTCACGGCGTTGCTGCCACCATATTAGACACCCTCCAGCCCCTGGGGTACAATGGCCTGGTTTTACGGGCAGATATCCGCAGATATCTACTAGATGGGGAGGGCAGAAGCATGGACCTGGAGTTGGCAGGCAAGACCGCCCTGGTCACCGGGGGCAGCCGGGGCATTGGCAAGGCCGTGGCGCGGGAACTGGCGTCGTCAGGGTGCGCGGTGGTCATTTGCGCCCGCAACGCCGAAGCCCTGGCCCTGACCGCGCGAGAATTATCTGAGGAGACCGGCCAGCCGGTGACGGGCATTACGGCTGACCTTACCAGCACCGAAGACGTGGAGCGCATGGTAAAGGAAGCCGCTCGCGCCCTGGGCGGGCGCATTGACATACTGGTGAACAACGCCGCCGCGCCGGGAGGCATTGCCCGCGGCCCGCTGGCGGGCATCCGGGACGAGGACGTGCTGGCGGATCTGAATACCAAGGTGATGGGCTACCTGCGCTGCGCCCGTGCCGTGGCCCCCTATATGCAGCGCCAGGGCTGGGGCCGTATTGTAAACGTCGGCGGGCTTTCCGCGCGGCGCTCTGCGGGCAACCTCAGCGCCGGAGTGCGCAACGCCGGGTTGGTAAACATGACCAAGTACCTGGCCGATGAATTGGGGCCATATGGGGTCAACGTGAACCTGGTGCACCCCGGCACCACCCGCACGGAACGCTCCGGCCCCATGCACGCCGAGCAGGCCCGCAAGGAGGGCGTCTCAGTGGAGGCGCTGGAAAAGCGCATTGCCGGGGCCAACTCCACCAAACGCATTGTGGACGCCCGGGAGGTGGCTTACGTGGTGGCTTTCCTGGCCTCGCCGCGAGCCATTGCCGTCAGCGGGGAAGTGCTGGCAGCCAGCGGCGGCGCGGGCCAGGCGGTATTCCATTAGGGAGCACTACCCCCAGCCTGGCCTTCCCCCTAGATCAAGGGGAAGGAGTAGGGGTAGGCTCCTCCCCCTTAACGAGGGAGAGGAGCAGTGTGGGGGTAAATTAACATAGCAATTTTCAGATACAGAGCAGGAGCAAGCCATGATTAAAGTAACGGTGGCATACCCTAACCAGCCGGGCAAGAAGTTTGACTGGGACTACTACACCAGCAAACACGTCCCCATGGTAGCGCAGCGGTGCAAACCCTTTGGATTAATTGGCAGTGAGGTGGACAAAGGCATTTCCGCGCCAGACCCCAAGGCCCCGGCCCCCTTTGTAGCCATCGCCCACCTGTATTTCCGCACCGTGGACGGCGTGCACGAAGGGTTCAAGACCCACGGCCGGGAAATTATGGGGGACATCAAAAACTACACGGACATCCAGCCCACCATCCAGATTAGCGAGGTGGTGGGGTAGGGAAGCTGGTTACGTCCTAAACGTCACCTTCCTAAAGGCTTCCGCGTACTGGCAGCCACGCCCGTTGGCCGCCTCTTTGGCCCGGCCTTTAATCAGGCTGACCACTTCCTGCGGGGGACGGTGGGCCATCTGGCTGCGGTGGGCCTGCAAGGCCTTAACTTTCAGGTCCACCATGTCGCTGATGTCTATAAAAGTGTCCGGCAGTTCCGCACCCCAGAAGAGGATGGTCCCCGTCTTGTGGGGTTCCAGCTTCTCCTCCCGCCACAGCTCAGCAAAGTGCAGGTGATCCCGGGCGTAGGGGAACACCGCGTCCAGGGTCACCTGCCCGGCAATGCGGTGGTCCCGGTGCCAGGCCAGGTTTTTGCGGTATGGCTCCGGGCACAGCACCACCTGGGGCCGCACCCGCCGGATCTGACGCACAATTTCTTTACGAAAGTCCGCAGAGTCCTCCAGGCCGCCGTCGGGGCGGTGGAGCATCACCACTTCCTTGACCCCCAGCAGCCGGGCCGCCTCCAGCTGCTCTTTTTGGCGGGCGTCGGATAGTTCTTGGGAGGTTACGCCGGGGCGGTCACTGCCCTTGTCGCCATCGGTGCACAGCACGTAGTAAACTGCCGCGCCCTCCTTGACCCAGCGGGCCACGGTGCCGCCGCACCAGACTTCGGCGTCGTCGGGATGGGGAGTAACCACCAATACCTGCTGGGGGGTGTCGTCCATGAAATGATTACCTCTGGAAGCAGATGGACTCCGGCAGCTGCCGCGGCTAGGCCAGCATCAATTCGTCGGAATTGTGGCTCGCCGGATACTCTGCTACAATCGGCCCAACGTGTCAATAGCGTTAACGCATAGAAATCCCCTCATTTCTCCCTTAGCGAAAGGGGGGACAGGAGGACTTTCCCACCCATTCTGAAGGAATCGGCCCTGTCGAGGTCTCCTTTGTCAGTGCGCCCCTTTACCTGGGATGACCTGCCCGCCCTGCTGGACTTTGTGGAAAGAGTCCAGCCGGGCGGCGCTGCGGGACGGGAGATGCGGCGTCGCATCTTTCAAGAGACCCTGGCTGAGCCGGGTCTGGAGCCGGAAAAGAACTGCCTGCTGCTGGTGGATGGCAGCCGCGTTTGCGCCTTTTGCCTGGTGACTCCGGAGCTGCCCATTGGCCGGGCCGTGCTGGGCGTGGACGTGGCCCCGCACCTGGCAGGCAGCTCTCAGGAAGCCGGCCTGCTGCGCCAGGGCGTAGCCAGGGCGCGAGCTCTGGGCGCACAGGTAGCCCACCTTTGCCTGGGCAACGATTCTGCACGGCGGGAACTGGTGGAGCGGGAAGGCTTTTCTCTGGTGCGGGTTTACTACGACCTGGTATGGCGGCAGGAGTGTTTACCCAAGCCTGCGACTCTGCCGGAAGGCTTTACCCTGCACCGGTTCCAGACTGGCGACGTTCCAACCCTGACCGCGGTGCAGAATGCCGCCTTCAGCGACGGCTGGGGGTTTTGCCCCAACACGCCAGCCCAAATTGAGTACCGCATCGGCATGTCCAACACCTCGCCCCAGGGGGGGATTTTCCTGCTTTACCATGCTTCGGACAGCGCCAGGGCCGTGGGGTACTGCTGGACATTCAGAGTGCCGGTGGAAGGCAAGATCCGCGGCGTCATTGGCATGATTGGTGTAGTGCCGGAGTATCGGGGCCGTGGCTTGAGCCAGCCTCTGCTGCTGGCGGGGATGAACTACCTGCACTGCCAGGGTGTGCACGACATTGGGCTGCACGTGGACAAGACTAACGCCCCGGCGCGGCGGCTTTACCGCTCCGTGGGTTTTGAAAAGACCGGGGAACTGGACTGGTTTGAGGCGAGGTTGTAACCTCAAAATCCAGCTATGAAGCCCCTCTCCCACAAGGGGCCTTACCTCAACAGTGTCATTCTGAGGAGTCCCGATGACATCGGGACGACGAAGAATCTAGAAAACTGGGTAATAATCTACGATAGGCGCCTATACGACTTGCATTTTAGATCCTTCGTCCTTCAGCCGAAGGACTCAGGGTGACAATAATTGGCTGCAAAACGTTACTGACTATCGAAATCCATACTTTTTGGGCAAGGCCCCTTCGCTTCACTCAGGATGACAGTTTCAGTCAGGCGCAGGTGTTTTGAGGCAAAGCCTCCACAAGGGGAGAGGAAATACCTCTATATGAACACAGGTTTGGTTACTCCCCACCCCTCCCCTCACCCAGGTAGTCATACAGCAGCACCAGATTAGCGGCCACCTGCTCCCAGCCCATGCCCTCGGCGCGGCGGCGGGCCGCCTGGCCCATGCTCTGCCGCAGCCGGGCGCTGGACATAATTATCTCCAGGGAGTTGGCAAAGGCTTCCGGGCAGCGCCAGGACTTGAGGTAGCCCGTGTGCCCGTGCTGCACCAGGGTGGACAACCCGCCTACCCGCGAGGCTATTACCGGTGTGCCGCAGGCCATGGATTCCAGGGCCGCCAGGCCAAAGCTCTCATAAAAAGAGGGCACCACGCATACATCAGCGGCAGAGTAGTAAAAAGGCAGGTCTTCATGGTCCACCCGGCCCACAAACTCCACCGTCTCCTCCAGCTTCAACTCCTGGACGATGTTGCGCAGGCGGTTGATCTCGGTCTGGCCAGGAGTATTGTCAGCGCCCACCACCAGCACCCGCACCTTGTGGCAAGAGTCCACTTGGGCGGCGGAGCGCAGCAATAGCTCCACACCCTTCAGCGATTCCAAGCGTCCCACGTACAGCAGCACTTTGCCGCCGTTTAGCCCCAGCCGCTGGCGGGACTCTACCTGGTCCAGAGGCCGGAACAGAGACAGGTCCACACCACCGGGCACCAGTTCGATGCGCGAGGCATCGGCAGAGTAAAGCTGCACCATGGAGTCCCGCTCGTGGGGGCTGAAGGCCACCACCCGGTGGGCCGAAGCCATCAATTCTCCCTCCACCTGCTGGCGGCGCGGCGGCTCGTTCTCGCCGGGGCGGGACTGCATCTTGATGCGGGCCAGGGTGTGAAAGGTGATAAGGTGCGGCACGCCCAAGGCCTGAGCAAAACGATGCCCCACCCATCCGGACAGCCAGTAATGAGAATGCACCACCTGGTAGTCCAGCGCACTTTGACGCTGAAACTCCAGCATGTTGTCCAGAAACTGGGGCAGGCAATCAAATAGGTCTTCCATGGGAGTATCCGGCGCGCCGCCAGGCAGGTGCACCACCCGCACGTTGGGGCTGAGATCAACAACAGTATCTGGCGCATCGGGGAGCTGGCGGGTAAAGATATCCACCTGGATGCCCAGGCCGCCCATGGCCCGGGCCAACTGGCGCACGTGGACGTTCATGCCGCCGGCTTTGCCCGCACCCGGCGCAGCCAGAGGCGAGGCATGAAAGGTGATGAAGGCGACTCTTTGTGTGTTCAATTTCGTTTCACCACCATCTGGTAGAGGATATGATCCTGACCGCCCAGGTGATACTTATACGGCTCCGGGCCGCGGAGAAAATCGAAATACTTCTTGCCTTGCTCAATGGCGTCCCGCAGGCACAAGGCGTGTAGCAGGAGGCCCACGCTGTAGTAGCTGTATTCCGGGTCATTGCCGCTATTATACAAAAGCCTGGCGTCTCCGTAATCAAAACAGAAGGATGCTGCCACGGATTTTCCGTCAATTTCCATAAAAGCCAGGCACAGCACTCCCTGCTCGGCAGTGCGCTGGGCCATGCGGGTGAAAAACTGCTCCCGCTGGGGCGTCAAAAAGTCCGCCTTGTCCGGGCGGCTCTGGCGCATCAGCCGGAAGAAATCGGGCAGGCGCGGCATCACTTGCGCCGAGTCCCGCAGGGCGTACCAGCGCCAGTTGGTCTCGCCCTCCAGCCGCCGGAACTTGCGGCGTAGCTCATGCCGGTCTTTCTTGGACAGTCCTTCCAGATACTCATCCCAAGTGGCGGGGAGAGCGATGCCCGGCGCCACATCCTCCCGCTCAATTTCCACCTGATACTCTCGACTGCGAGCCAGGTCAGGCAGGCGCTGGAGAGTAGGCGAGCTTTCCCGCAAGGAGACCAGCTTCAAGCCATCGGCCTCACTCTGGTCCAGGTGATCCAGCAGAGCACCAAAGAAAGCCTCTTCATGGCCGGGCAGGACCATGAAGTCGTTGTAGTCAAAAGTATCCGGGTTGCCCAGGAAAGTAATCTTGTCATCCTGCCGGGACAGGGCAGCCAGGGCTACCAGTTCAGTCCCATTGCGCAGGCAAAACCCGGCCACCTGCCGGCCATGACCGAAATTTTCCCACCAGACTTGCTGCCAATAGGGGGTAAGGAACAGGGTGTTGGCTGGAGAAGCCCGCAGCAGCCGTTCCCACTCCTCTCGAATATCCCAGAGGGCTTGAAAGGATGTGAGGGGAACAACAGGCATAGGTCTATTTACTCCGCAGTAAAGCCAACAATCCCTGCCGGTCCACCGGCGAGTTGTGGAAAGAACCCCGCACCGCAGTGGTAACCATGCGGCTGCCAGGTTTTTGCACGCCCCGCATGGACATGCAAAGGTGCTCCGCTTCTAGTTCCACCGCTACGCCCTTGGGGTCTAAAGCCGCCACAATGGCATCCGCCAACTGGGCAGTGAGGCGCTCCTGCACTTGCAGGCGGCGGCAGGCGCATTCCAAGGCCCGGGCCAGCTTGCTCAACCCGGCAATCTTGCCGTTGGGGATGTAGGCCATGTGGGCCTGCCCAAAGAAAGGCAGCAGGTGATGCTCACAAACGGAATAAAAGGTGACGTTGCGCAGCACCACCGGGTCATGCTGCTCCGCTTCAAAGACCGCGTCAATGGCTTCGCGCGGGTCGGCGCCAAAGCCGGAAAAAAGCTCGCGGCACATCTCCGCCACCCGCTGGGGAGTGCCCGCCAGGCCTTCCCGCTGGGGATCTTCGCCAATGGCGGCCAGGATGTCCCTGACTGCGGCCTGGATTCGCTGCTCCTGGATGTTGGGCCTCCCTTAGTTCACGAAACCAAGCTCAGGGTAACTTCTTCCACGGCCTCCAGGGTGGGCTTGACTTCTATGGTGTGGGCCGCCACGCTGCTTACCGCCAGGTCCGGGTCTTTAAGGCCGCTGCCGGTAATTACACAGACCACTCGCTTGCCCCGCAGGTCCAGCCCCTGGCGGTGGTGCTTGAGCAGCCCAGCCAGGGAAGCGGCGGAGGCTGGTTCGCCAAAGATGCCCTCCCGGGAAGCCAGCAGCCGGTAGGCTTCCAGAATTTCATCATCGCTGACCATGTCTATGACGCCGCCGGAGCTGTCCCGGGCCTCTACGGCGCTTTTCCAACTGGCGGGATTGCCAATGCGGATGGCCGAGGCGATGGTCTGGGGGTGGGCTACCGGCGCGCCCCGGACGATGGGCGCAGCTCCTTCCGCTTGAAAGCCCATCATCTTGGGTAGGGCGTTGCAGCAGCCCGCCTGGTAGTATTCCCGGAAGCCCCGCCAGTAGGCGGTGATGTTGCCAGCATTGCCCACGGGAATGAACAGATAGTCCGGGGCGTCTCCCAGAACGTCCACTACTTCAAAGGCGGCGGTTTTCTGGCCTTCCAGCCGGTGGGGATTTACCGAGTTGACCAGGGTAATGGCGTGCTTTTCGGTAAAGATGCGCACCAGTTTGAGGGCTACGTCAAAGTTGCCGTCCACCATCAAAATCCTGGCGCCGTAGGCCATTGCCTGGGCCAACTTGCCCAGGGCCACCTCTCCCTTGGGAATAAGGACAAAAGCGGGCAGATTGCAGTAGGCGCTGTAGGCGGCAGCGGAGGCGCTGGTGTTGCCCGTGGAAGCGCACATCACCGCCACGCTGCCCTGCTCCAAGGCTTTGGCCATGGCAACTACCATGCCCCGGTCTTTAAAAGAGCCGGTGGGATTGCAGCCTTCCAGCTTGAAGTAAAGGTCCTCGCAGCCCAGTTCCGGACCCAGGCGGTTTGACCGCACCAGAGGCGTGTCGCCCTCTCCAAGGGAAAGCAAGGGAGTGTCCTCCGTCACCGGCAAATAATCGCGGTACTTACGTAAGACACCAATGCCCATAGAAAATTATTAACCTGCTCCCGCCAGTTTCACCATTTCAGCTCAGCGCTGACATTCTTGAGTGCGAGTATTGTCTCACGGCTGGCGCACCGGGGTGGAACCACGGGAACCTGCCCAGGCGCCAATGCTTATTGCCACCGCCAGTACCAGGATCACGGCCACAGTAGCGATAATCAGCATAGCGCTATACCTCACAAGACTGATTGCTGACTGCGACCATGTCTGCCCGCACCAGCGATTTCTTACTCCTCGATGCGGAGCAGGTTGCTTACCTGCCGCACCACCCCCAGGTCCGATACCTGTTTCATGGCCTGCTGGACCGATGCTTCCCGCGCAGTGTGGGTAGTAATCACCAACTCGGCGGTCTGCTCCGCCGGGTTGGTATCCTTCTGCACCACTGCAGCGATGCTTATCTGTCGGTCGCCCAGGATATGGGCAATTTGGGCCAAGACTCCCGGCTGGTCCGACACGTTCAAACGCAAATAATACCGGCTGTAAAGGTCGTCAATAGGTTTGACCGCCCAGGCCTGTTCCCGGGGCGCAACCAGGGGCGGCGGCCCGGACCCGTTCATGCGGCGGGCTATTTCTACCAGGTCACCCACCACTGCGCTGGTGGTGGGCTCCCGCCCAGCCCCCATGCCGTGGAAGAGCACACGCCCGCAGAGACTGCCTTCCACTTCCACCGCATTATACACCCCATCCACCTTGGCCAGCATATGGTCCACTGGCACCAGGGCCGGATAGACCCTGGCCTGGACAGCGCCGTCCGCGGCATTGGCGATGGCCAGGGACTTGATGGCGTAGCCCAACTCCTGCGCATAGCGGAAGTCCTGGACTTCCAAGCGGGAAATGCCTTCCCGATATATGTTTTCCGGGGGCACCCGCTGCTGAAAGGCCAGGTAGGCCAGCACTGACAGCTTGTAGGCCGCGTCTATCCCTTCTACGTCGTTGGTAGGGTCTGCTTCAGCATAGCCCCGGTCCTGGGCTTCTTTCAAGGCTTGGGGAAAGCTGGCATGCTGGTACGCCATGCGGGTGAGAATGTAGTTGGTGGTGCCGTTGATGATGCCGCGCACGGAGCGGACTTCATTAGCCAGGAGCTGGTTGGTCAAACAGCCGATTATGGGAATGCCGCCGCCCACGCTGGCTTCAAAAAGCAGGTGAACATTGTGGCGCTGGGCCAGGGCCAGCAGCTCTGGCCCCTCTTTGGCCATGACCTCTTTGTTGGCGGTGACCACATGTTTGCCCGCGGCCAGGGCGGCGCGCAGGTAGCGGGCGGCGGGATTGGTGCCGCCCATAACCTCCACCACCGCCTGGATTTCCGGATCAGCCAGAATCTCCTCCGGGTTGGTGGTTATCATGCCCTCTGGCACCTGGGCAGAACGGGGCCGCCGCGGGTCCCGCACCAGGACTTTCTTCAGCTGGATGCGGCGGCCAATCTTGCGGGAGATGGCGTCGCCCTGTTCCTGGAGCACCGCCGCCACGCCGCCGCCCACTACCCCCAGGCCCATAAGGCCCACGTTCAAGTCTTGGGAAGGCATCTCAGCCCATCTCCCCCTGCCAGGCATGTCTGCTGCTGCGCATAATTATTCGATCACGCCCGGAAGCATCGGCCTTTCGGAAGCAAGGGGCAACCAGCGCAGCGCCGCTGCCACAATGACAGATCCTCCGTTCAGCATCAAACGACATTGGGGCAGAATTCCTCACAAATCCTTGCGAAAACACCGCAACGTTTCTACTTCCGCAAAGCCAAGGGCGCGATGGGCCGCCGCACTGACCTGGTTATCCACCGGCGTATCAGAGGCCATCTCCGTACAACCCTGGGAGCGCCCCCAGCTTTCCGCAGCCGCCATGAGGGCGCGTCCTACGCCGCGCCGCCGAAGCTCAGGCACCACGTACCAGCCTTCCAGGTAGGCCACGGGGGTGCTAAGGCAACCCTCTGCGTAGGGCCGGAGGGACACCTCGGCAAAACCAGCTATCCGGGCATCCTCAGCTTCCGCCAGCAATACCTCCCACGGCTTGCGGCGGGACTGCCCCGCAAAAAATCTCTTGACCTCTTGGCGGTGCTCTTCTTCTGCGACCCCTGGCCACAATCCCTGGCGCATTTGCAGCCATGCACTTGCATCTGCGGGTTTGGCCGGGCGTACTGTAATTACTGCCATCCGGATTTGGCCGGATTTGGAATGTATGCTAGCCAGGTCCGCCATTGCCGCCGGTGTCCCGCGTCCGTGGCGCAGTAACCTTTACCTGGTCTGCCACCCAGGCGTACAGGTTGCTGTCAAAGTTCATCTTGAGCCAGCCTTCCTCGGAGCCTTGCTGAAGCTGCTCATTCTGCCACTTTAGCACCAGTTCGCTGTTGAGCTTGATGCGCATCAACCCCGATACAGGCTGCACTTCTGGCCCTTTAGTCTTGCGGATGATGTAGGTGCCTTCCTGGGTAAAAACCGGCTCGCTGATGGCGCCCACAGCCAAGGGCGGCTTGGTCCCAGGGGGAGTTGCCCCAGGCGCGCCAGGAGTGGCCTCTGGCGCGGAGGCCCGAGCCTCTTCACCATACAGCACTTCATCCAGTTGCGGGAAAGCGCCCTTGGGCACCCAGCCTACGTACCCAACCTCCGAGGCAAAGCCGTCCCCCACATTAACCTCTGCGGCCACATCGGCAAAATTCTCCGTGTCCAGCCGTTTCCGCACGTCAGCAGGGACCAGGTTGCTGCCCAGGTCCAGGTGAATCCACTCCACCTCAACCTGTTCCAGGGGGTCCTGGATAGTGGCGCCCAGGATGGCGCGCAACTGGGACTGGGCCAGGCTTTCTTCCATAATTACCCGATAGTCCTTATCAGAAAGCCCGGTGGCGGTAAGGAAGGCCTGGTACTTGCTCTGGAACTCCTGATCCAACTGGCCCGGATTAGTCTGTTGCCCAGGTTCAGCCTGAGGGTAGAACTGGTTGCGCAGGGCCTCATTAACGTTTTCTTCAGTGATGCTGATGCCCAGACCCGGAGAAGCCTGACGCAGCACTTCGGCATTGAGCATGGACTGGAGGATTTCAAAGGGCACGCGGCTCAAGTCCACAAAACCACCCTGGTAGCGGTTGATTCCCTGTAGCACGCGAATGCGCTTGACCAGGTCGCCCATGGTGAACTTTGTGCCCCGGACTTCACCAGCCGTCACCCTGGGCGGCTGGTAAAATTCACGGTACCATCCCACGGCCACAATGGCAAAGATCGCCACGATAAGCATGGCGAAAATGGTGACAGCCAGGCGAATCTTGCGCCGCTCCAGGTCCGTCACGCGGGCTGCTTGAGAGCCCCGCGGAGAACTCCGGGCTGCGCCCCGGTCCCGCTGCCTGCCCTCTCCGCGGACATCGAACCGATTTCTACGGCTTTCCGCGCGGGTGGTATTGCGGCCCCTGCGGCGCGAAGGCTGTTCCGGGGGAGAAGTATTTCTGCGGTTGCCGGGAAGACGCATATTGCTGGTCCTTGCACTCCCCTTCCCAACCTTCCCATTGTTGAGAGGGAAGGTGCAAACGTTCCCTCCCCCTTGTGAAGGGGGAGGGCAGGGCGGGGGTAGATCTTGGTAAAGGACTGTTCCGGCGCCTTACCGGTGCACCATGGCCCGCGGCGCGGCGCGGAACTGCACGAAGGGGAGGAGAGCCAGGTGCCTGGCCCGCTTGATGGCAGCGCTCAGTTCCCGCTGGTGCTTGGCGCACACACCGGTCTTGCGAGGCGGCTCCATCTTGGCCCGGTCCGAGACGAAGCGGCGCAGGCGTTCCACGTCCTTGTAGTCAATGGTCTCAATGTGCTCGGCGCAGAAGATGCAAAAGCGCCGCCGGGGCGGGAACCTGCCGCCGCGGGGACGTCCGCCCGCACCCGCGGGACGGGGGCCGCCCGCCGGGCCGCCGGGACGGGGCGCATAAGGCCGTCCGCCAGGGCCGCCGGGACGGGGCGCATAAGGCCGTCCGCCAGGGCCGCCGGGACGGGGCGCATAAGGCCGTCCGCCAGGGCCGCCGGGACGAGGCTGACCGGGCGCTTGAGGCGCTGCTGCGCCCGGCTGGGCAGGCGCCGCCGGAGCGGGGGCTGGGCTGGTTTCAGGAGCAGGGGCTTGCGTAGCGCCACCTGCAGGGGACGGCGCGGGGTTTTCAGACATGGTCATGCTAGGACAATTCCTCCGCTTTACTATGGGGGGACAACCCCATCCTGACCTTCCCCTTTACCAACGGGGAAGGGGCTGTTGCTTTCCCTTTCGTGGGATGGAATCCGCGTTCTCCCCCTTGCCAAGGAGGAGTTAGAGGGGGTTGTTCCCCTCCAGCTTACTTAAAAGGGCAGGTCGTCAATCTCGTCCTGGGGCGGGCCATCTCCCATGCCGGAATCGCCCATGCCAGCATCCCGTCCGTAGGGAGCGCCACCGCCCTGAGCATCGCCGCGCCCGCCACCCAGGAACTGAATATCATTGAGGTTAATCTCGTTAACAAAGCGCATCTGGCCGTCGTTGCCTTGATAACTGCGGCTGCGCAGGCGACCTTCCACGTACACCTGGCGGCCCTTGGTCAAATACTGATTGCACAGCTCCGCCAGGCGGCCAAAGGCGCTGACGTTGAACCACTCCGTCTCCTCCCGCCGTTCGCCGGAAGCGGTGGTGTAGCGGCGGCTGGAGGCTACGCTAAAGGAGGTGACAGGCTGGCCGCTGGGAGTATAACGCATTTCCGGGTCCCGACCCAGGTGGCCAATGACGATGATCTTGTTCAACCCAGCCCTCTCTTGACTAACCCTGGGCCGACTCTGCCGCCGCGCTGGCAACCGCCGCCGCTGGCTGTTCGGCCGGAGCGGAGCCTTCCGCAGCCGCAGCCGGGGCGGCCTCCGCCGGTTTGGGCGCGGGAGCAGGCTTGGGCGGAGCGGTGTTTACCGTCAGGTAGCGCAGAATCCGCTCGTCCAGGCGCAAGAAAGTCTCTAACTCCCGGACAAAGGAGGTCTCCGTGCTGAACCGGAGCAGGTGATAGTTGCCTTCCAGGAAGTTGTGAGAGCCTTTACGGATGGCGTAGGCCAGCCGCCGGGTGCCCATGCGCTGGTCATGGTCAATGGTGGCTCTGCGACCAGTCACAAAGTCCTTAACGCGGGTCCATGCCTCGCCCACTTCCTGCTGGCTGAGCATGGGACTGAAGATTACCATCAATTCGTAATGACGCAAGGGTTCTCCTATGTTTTTTAAACAGTAACCAAAATTATAGCATCCGAGGCGGGGCGGCTCAACCCATCTGGGACAGGGGTAGCGGGACACTTGGGTTCTCGTCATTCCGGCGAAGGCCTGATTCCAGGAAGATGCCTAAACCCGCCAATCCCAGTTGTTCCTGGACACCGGCTTTCGCCGGTGCGACGGTTGCGTCCCGAACCTCCTGCCCCGGTAAATCCAGCCTGCTACTGGTCTATGCCAGGCACCGGGAAGCGGGAGGTCATGGCCCGCACTTCCTGCGCCACCTGCTGCTTGACCTGATCATTCCCCATGTTGGTGAGGATTTGAACAATCCAGCGAGCCACCTGGCGCATTTCCGCCGGGCCGCAGCCGCGGCTGGTAATGGCTGGGGTGCCCAGGCGCAAGCCGCTGGTGACGCGGGGCGGCTTGGGGTCATAGGGGATGGCGTTCTTGTTGGCGATGATGCCCACCGATTCCAGGGCGCTCTCGGCATCGCGGCCGGTAATGCCCAGGGGAGTCACGTCCACCAGCACCAGATGGTTATCGGTGCCGCCGGCCACCAGCCGCAGTCCAGCCTCGGAAAGCTCCTGGGCCAGAAGCTGGCAGTTGGACACCACCTGGGAGGCGTAGCGGGCAAAGTCGGGGCGCAAGGCCTCGCCGAAACACACGGCTTTGGCGGCGATGACGTGCATGAAGGGGCCGCCCTGGCTGTAAGGGAAGACCGCCGAGTCCACCTTGCGGGCCAGTTCTTCCGTGCACAGGATAAGACCGCCCCGGGGGCCACGCAGGGTTTTTTGGGTGGTGGAGGTGACGATGTGGGCATGGGGGAAAGGCGAGGGATGCGCCCCGCCGGCAATCAGCCCTGCGATGTGGGCCATGTCCACCATCAGCAGCGCCCCCACCTGGTCGGCAATGGCGCGGAAACGGGGAAAGTCTATGATGCGGGAGTAGGCGCTGCACCCGGCCACAATCAGCTTGGGACGGTGCTCCTGGGCCAAGCGCTCCAGCTGGTCGTAGTCAATGGTCTCGGTCTGCCGGTCCACGCCGTACTGGACAAACTTGTACGTGTTGCCGGAGAAGCTGACGGTGGCGCCGTGGGTCAGGTGGCCGCCCTGGTCCAGGGCCATGCCCAGCACCGTTTCGCCGGGCTTGAGGGTAGCAAAGTAGGCAGCCATGTTGGCCTGGGAGCCGCTGTGGGCCTGGACGTTGACGTGCTCCGCGCCAAAAAGCTGCTGCGCCCGCTGGATGGCCAGGCGCTCCACCACGTCCACGTACTGGCAACCGCCGTAGTAGCGGCGGCCGGGGTAGCCTTCGGCGTACTTGTTGTTCATCACCCCGGACTGGGCCTGGAGCACCGCCTTGCTGGCGTAGTTCTCCGAGGCGATGAGCACCACGCTGTAACGCTGGCGGTCATCTTCCTGCTGGAGGGCCTGGGCCACTTCCGGGTCTTGCTGAAACAACAAATCTAGGGCGGATTGTTCACTTTTGTTCATGGGGGGTAGTGTACCGCCCAGCTATGGGGCTGTCAACGAAGGGGAGCATAGGGGTACTGGTTCAGTTTATCTCGCAGAGAAGGAAGAAGTTGCTCGTCGCACCGGCGGAAGCCGGTGCCCAGAAAGGGACATGGCTGAGATGCACCACTGGGTTCCGGCTTGCGCCGGAACGACGGGTTTCAAACTGAACTAGTAGCGGCATAGGCTAGCCTTGGTGTAGGTAGCTCATCATCCGTTCTCTATAGTGACGCCCACTCCATCTCTCAACATTGTGGCTTCATCGTCATGCCATGCGCCATGCAGTAAAATTAGTAAGGTCGCTCTAAGTGCAGGAACATTTTCGGCACCGGCGAGAATTTCAAGCTGATATTGTCCTGGGCCAATAATGTGACCCATATGGTTTGGAGGAGCGATCACACTGAACGTGAGGGATGTGGTTTCATTGTCAAGCTCGAGGTTGGGCGATTCTTCACCAGGCACTTGGGATCGCTGTGCAGGATCAACTATGTGGCCCAAGTCACAGTGCTTGCTCATGCGTGGGGAAAGGTTCAGCATATACATTCCCCCAATGCTGGCCCACACTAAATTCATCGGAGGGAACGACGACACATTTTCCCATGTTCCATCAACACGTTGCCGTCTGAGTTCTCTCGCATATACCTCAACATTTTTTGCTGTCAATCTTCCGACATTCTCTACTTGTAGGCGAAGGTGAATCGTATCTGCAACTGGAGCACCAGTGTATTGGTTGGTAAGCGCCACTTTGACACAATCGGGCGGGGCAGTTCTGATAGACACTTGGAGTCGGGGCTGATAGAACCACCCACGAATTGCATCTTGGAAGACAGCAACTACAGCTAGGACAAGTGTACCTGCGGCCACCAACCAGGTAGCAAATAATTCTGAAGGAGTCATGGCGCCTTTTCGCCCCTCACGAATATCTTCTGCGGCTGGTTGTGCTGATGTGCCCCCGAACCTGCCAGGGACAATAATCATTGCATATGAGTATGGCACGGATGGATCAGGCGCGTGCGGGTTTCGAGAACGGCGGCGGGCTGGAATAAGTTCCTTGAAGCATTATAACATTTGTAATTTCTGTTACCTCTTGATGTAAATTTACACAGTGGACTAAATTTAGCCCGACTGCTAATAGCTATTAAATACCCAACGGGGTCGTGTTTGAAGCATGCCTGGTCTGTTTCCCCCTCCACCTCCATGCTATATTATCCCAGCCACGTAACATAACATGAACAACGACCTTAGCAAGGCCAAAGAAGCGCTGTTCCGCAGCCTGCGGTCCGCCTTGGGCGGACTGTCGGAATCGGTGCTGCAGGCCATACAGCAGGTGCCGCGGGAGCGGTTTGTGCCGCCAGAAAGCCGCCACATGGCCTACCTGGACATTCCCCTGGCCATCGGCGCGGGGCAGACCATCTCCCAGCCTTACATTGTGGCGCTGATGACCCAGGCCCTGGAGCTAAGGGGCACGGAGCGGGTGCTGGAGCTGGGCACGGGCAGCGGCTACCAGGCGGCCATCATCTCCCGGCTGGTGCCCCAAGGCTCCCTGGTGACAGTGGAGCGGGTGCCGGAGCTGGCGGACCGGGCCAGGGCCGTGCTGAAAGAGCTGGGCTACGCCAACGTGACGGTGGAGCTGGCCGGGCCTACTTTGGGCAGCCCGGGCCGCGCGCCCTTCGACGCCATTATCGTCACCGCCGCCGCGCCGCGGCTGCCGCCCTCCCTGGTGGACCAGCTGGCCCCCGGCGGGCGGCTGGTTATCCCGGTGGGCAGCCGGGACATGCAGGAACTGGTGCAGGCCCGCCGCACTGACGAGGGTCTGTCTCTGCGGATGCTGGGGCCGTGCCGGTTTGTGCCCCTGCTGGGGCCGGAGCCCTTCCCGGAGGAGTAGGGACGGTTTTACCGCGGAGCACGCCAAGAGCGCGGAGACAATAGCTGGAGGGTCGCAGCAAACAGCGCCCCCACCTATGTAAATCTCCGCATTCTCCGCGACCTCTGCGGTGAATAAATCTGGACTTCTCCAAGTGCGCCGCCTTCCCTCTTGTGGCATAATTACGCCAAGCTGCCGCAAAGCAGATTAGCTGTGTAAATAAGGGGGAATGCCATGACTACCCAGAGAAGGGGCGCCGCGCCTGCCCAGGCCAAAATCAAGATTGCCCAGGTCAACCACATCACTGTCATGGTCAAGGACACCGCCCGGTCCATGAAGTTTTACAACCAACTGCTGGGCATCAAGCAGATACAGAGCCAGGTGCCCAACCCCAACATCACCTGGCTGCAACTGGACAACGGCGTCATGGTCCACCTCATCGAGACGCCCGAAGCCCCGGCCAAGCCCGGCAACGTCCACAACGCCTTTGAAGTAGCCAACCTGGAGGCGACCAAGAAGATTTTGCAGGACAACGGCTACCCCACCAAGCGGGAAGGCGTCCGCTTTGACGGCCAGGCCTACTTGTTTATTGAAGACCCCGACGGCAACAGCGTGGAGTTTTGCACCAAGGCGGGGTACGCTCCGGCGCCGCCCAGGCCGTAAGTAACCCTCACCCATTTCAGGAGATATCATGTTTGACAAGATTCAGCACATCGGCTACTTGACCGCCGACCTGGACGCCGCGGTGGCTTGGTACAAAAAGAGCTTTGGCGGGGAAAGGGTGGGCGGCGGCAACCTTAACCCCGGCGTGGCCGTGCCCAGCGGCGGCCGCAACACCTTCGTCCACTTCGGCCAGGTGGAAGTGGAGCTGATTGAGCCTGCGGACAAGAAAGGCATCGCCAAAGACGCGCTGGTGATGCACCACGTGGGCTACGTGGTGCCGGACATTGTCAGGGCCTCCAACCTGCTGAAGACCAAGGGGTTCAAGTTCGCCTCCGCCGCGCCTGCCACCAACTCCCTGGGCCAGCAGGTGCTTTACTTTGACCCGGCCACCACCCACGGCGTGCTGATGCACCTGACCCAACTGCCCGCCAAGGAAAACACGGTGGGCATGGGCCAGGGGCTGGGAGTGGAGCGCATCGTCCACGCCGGGTACCTGGTGGAAAACGTGGAGGCCGCAGTGGCCTGGTACCAGGAGAAGTTCAACGGCGCCATTGCGGGCAGCATCGCTCCATCCCGGGGCGGCGGGCGCAACGCCTTTGTCAACTTTGGCCGGGTGCAGGTGGAGCTTATTGAACGGCCTGACCCCGCGGCGCTGGGAGGCAAGCCCTGCGCCATGGACCACGTGGGCTATGTGGTGCCGGAGATTAACCGCGCCATCGCCGAGTGCAAGCGGCGCGGGCTGCGCTTCGTCGCCCCGGAGGCGGCTACCAACCGCATCGGCCAGACGCTTCTGTACCTGGACGCCGCCACCAGCATGGGCAGCCGTATGCACCTGACCCAACTGCCGGACTAACCACTGCGGGAAATCCCCCCAACCCCCTTTACGAAAGAGGGGCTAGAGCGTTCTTTTTTTGCATATGGGGCAAGGGGGTTCCCGTCATGGCCGTAGAGGCGACGCATGCGTCGCCTCTACACAATGGGAGGCGCTTTGGCATTGCCCCAAAACATCATCCTGGTGGGCTTCATGGGTTCAGGCAAGAGCCGCGTGGGGCGGGAGCTGGCCCAGCGCACCGGCTGGCCCCTGGTGGACACCGACGCCGAGATTGAGCGGCGGGCGGGCAAGCCCATCCACCGCATCTTTGCCGAGGACAGCGAGGCGGTCTTTCGCGCCCTGGAGCGCCGGGTAATCGCCCAGATCTGTGAAAAGTCCGGTCAGATAATTGCCGTGGGCGGCGGCACTTTTGTGGACCTGAACAATCGGCAGGCCATGCGGGCGCGGGGCATGGTGTTTTGCCTGAGCGCCCGGCCGGAGACCCTGCTGCGTCGCGTGTCCGGAGGAAAGACCCCCACCCCGTCCCTCCCCCTTGGTAAAGGGGAGGGGGTGGTTACACCCTCACCCCAGCAGGCATCGCCAGTGCGTCCCTTGCTGGCTGGGCCTCCCGAGGAAAGGCTGGGCCGCATCCAATCCCTGCTGGCCCAGCGTGCCGGGGCTTACGCTCAGGCCCACCACACCATCGAGACCGACGACTTGACTCCGGGGCAGGTAGCCCAGCGGATAATGAAGTTGTGCGGGATGGGGGAGACTGTGTAACACATCCCCCATCCTACTTTGCAAAGGGGGCTAGACAATTCCCCCTTTCGTAAAGGGGGTTAAGGGGATTTAAGAAGGAGCATTTATGCCTGACGTAGACCTGGCCGCCACGGTGCATCATTCGGGCGGCAGCTATCCGGTAGTGGCCGGCTGGGGCATTATTGACCAGCTAGGCCCGCGGCTAAAAGAGCTGGGCGTCAAAAGCCCGGCCTACATCATCACCGACAGCAACGTGATGAACCCCCACGGGCGGCGGGTGCAGCGGGCGCTGGAGGCCGGGGGCATTGCCGCCCACTGCTTTATCCTGCCTGCAGGCGAGTCCAGCAAGAGCTTTGAACTGGCCCAAGCCATTTACCAGTGGCTGGTGGGCCTGCGCGCCGAGCGCGGCCAGGCTATCATCGCCGTGGGCGGCGGCGTGGTGGGCGACCTGGCGGGCTTTGTGGCCGCCACCTTCCTGCGGGGCGTGCCCTTCATACAGGTGCCCACCAGCATGGCGGCTATGGTGGACGCATCCATTGGCGGCAAGGTGGCCATCAACCTGCCCCAGGGCAAGAACCTGGTGGGGGCTTTTTACCAGCCCAGGGGCGTCTTTGCCGACGTGCAGACCCTGGCCACCCTGGGCCGCCGGGAGCTGGCGGAAGGCTGGGCCGAGGCCATCAAGCACGGCTTTATCCTGGACCCGGCCCTGGTGGACCTGTTCGAGGAGCACGCCGAAGCGTTAATGGAAGTGTCGCCGGAAATCTCCACCGAGGTCATCCGCCGCAGCATGGCCATCAAGGCCGGCGTGGTAAGCCAGGACGAGCGGGAGACCCTGGACATCCGCATTTTGCTGAACTACGGGCACACCATCGGCCACGCTCTGGAAGCCTGCACCGAGTACGGCCGGTTCCTCCACGGCGAGGGGGTGTCCATCGGCATGATGGGCGCCGCGCGTATCGCCAGGGAACTGGGCATGATTGGGCAGGACGTGGTGGACCGGCAGCGGCGGCTGCTGGAGCGGTTCAGCCTGCCGGTGCGCGCCCACGGCGTAACGGTGGAGCAGGTGCTGCGGCCCATGTCCCTGGACAAGAAGGTGCAGGGGGGCGCCAACCGCTGGGTGCTGCTGGAGCGGGTGGGCAAGGCGGTGGTGCGCCGGGACGTGCCCCGGGAGCTGGTGGAGGCGACGGTGCGGGAGTTGGTGAGTTAGAACTCAAATCAACTCAAAAGGAGAAGGGGATTAGATGAGCGTCCTAGCGAGTCTATTAGCTGTCTTCAGCGCGCTGGGCTTCATTGTTGGCCTTGTATGGCTGGCTATTTCTCTCATTAGGCGGCGAAGTCCGACGAAGGCCGGAATTGTTGTGCTAGGGACTTTTGGCGCATTCGTGGTCGCCCTGATTATCTCGTCTCAAGTGAACCCTGTAGAGAATAAAGTTAGCCCTACTCCTTCAACTTCCACGACCATTGTTGCTCCTCCAGCGGCAACTGCTACCCTGAGACCAACACCTACAGCTGACCTTCCCCCGTAATTTATACCACGGATAATGCGAGTTCGTGCTGTTGGCGGAAGGTCTCAGGAGCCAGGTAACCCAGAGAGCTATGGGGTCTGGCCAGGTTGTAGTCTTGCCGCCACTCTTCGA
>Ga0194132_10002319_pt1 | contig 36063 bp, 34 predicted proteins | sample TA2KigOf80mmetaG_FD_148612 | JGI IMG/M metagenome (GOLD analysis project Ga0194132, IMG submission 148612) | Freshwater microbial communities from Lake Tanganyika, Tanzania - TA2015054 Kigoma Offshore 80m | ecosystem: Environmental > Aquatic > Freshwater > Lake | place: Tanzania: Lake...
GATTAAACGACAGACCATCCAACGCAGACGCTTGGACCACCGTGCAATCGCCGCTTAACATCAATCAGCAGAGCCGCTGGAGCCTCTCTTCCAAAGAGACCCGATCTGTCTCAAATGTTCTGACGACGAACACGGCGCGGTTCTGGACATTGCCCCTTCCTCGATCGCGAGAGATCCCCTCTCTCCGGAAGGGAAGCTAGGCCCAAGTGACGAGGTACCACATACGGCGTTCACCTGAGGCGTGGCCGTGCGTTGGGCATACCCCTTTCGGGGGAGGAAGATTCAGCTCGTCTTGGTGGCGAGAGCGTGCAGCGCGGCAGGAATGTCCGCCGGCGTGCGCACCGACGCCGCGAACGCGACCCGGCCCGTCCTTCCGCCCGCGCGCGTGTCTACGCCTTCGCAGTCGGCGCCGGTGATCGTCCACTCGCCCGCGCCCAGGCGCTGTCCCAACACCTTCGCCACCGCCGCATCGCCGTTCAGCGTTGCAAGGATTCCCGGCTCGGCCTTGGCGAACGCTGCGGCGACGTCGGCAGGGAGCAGGATGTCGCGCTCGTCCACCCAGTGGATGCGTCCGAAGCCGGCCACGAGGTGCGCGCGCTCGACCTGCACGCGGAACAGTCCGAAGTCGGCGAAACCGGCGTAGCCCTCGGCGTCGGGATGGCGGCGCAGGAAGCGCCCCCGCTCCGCCTCGTCCGGAGTGCGCATGGCGCGGCCGAGCACCGTCGCTCGCGCTCCCGCCAGGCGGCTCGGGCTCGACTCGGTGCCGTCGAACAGCAGCGACACGCGGTGGTCGCCGGCGATGTTCTTGGTGTGCTCGGCGAGGCGCGAGACGAGCAGCAGAGGCGTTGCGTCCGCCGCGGTCGCCACCAGCACCAGCGAGGCGTACGGCCAACCGCTGCCCGCCAGCTGGGTGGCGAGCGTGGCGACGGCGTGGCCGCGCATCAGGCCGCGTACCTCGACTCCGGTGGCGACTGCGGTCGGCGCACGCTGGAGGGTCATGAACGGCTCGGGGGTTGCGGGCGCGCCTGGACCTTCGCCTCGGAAGCGCCCAAATCAACGTCGATCATGGTGAAGTCTGCTCGCCTAGCAAAGAGCCGCGTTGGTGCGCGCCACGCTTCCCGCGTGACACCCGCCGCGGCTCTCCTCCTGGACGCCGGTTGGGAACCCTAGTGTATACTCGACAGGAAGAGGCCGAGCCGGCTGCCTTGCGGGGGGAGACGGTGCCGCACACCATCGCGCTGGTCGACGACGACTCGAACATTCTCACCTCGGTATCCATGGCCCTGGAGGCCGAGGGCTTCAAGGTGCGCACCTTCACCGACGGGGCGGAGGCGCTCCGCTCCCTGACCGCCAAGCCGGCCGACCTCGTGGTGCTCGACATCAAGATGCCGCGGCTCGACGGCATGGAGCTCCTCTCGCGGCTGCGCCGCATCTCCGACGTGCCGGCCATCTTCCTCACGTCCAAGGACGAAGAAGTGGACGAGGCGCTCGGTCTCAAGATGGGCGCCGACGACTACGTGCGGAAGCCGTTCTCGCCGCGCCTGCTGGTCGAGCGCATCCGCGCCGTGCTGCGGCGCGTTTCCACTGCTCCCGAAGGCGGCGACGACGCGGCGGAGAAGCCGCTGTTGCGCGGCGACCTGATGCTCGACCCGGTGCGCCATCGCTGTATCTGGCGCGGCCGCGAGGTGGCGCTCACCGTGACCGAGTTCCTCATCCTGCGGGCGCTGGTGCAGCGGCCGGGACACGTGAAGAGCCGCGACCAGCTGATGGATGTCGCCTACGACGACAACGTCTACGTCGACGACCGCACCATCGACAGCCACATCAAGCGCCTGCGCAAGAAGTTCCGCGCGGTCGATCCCGAGTTCTCCAGCATCGAGACTCTGTATGGAGTCGGCTATCGCTACATCGAGCAGGACGCCCCTGCCGCCAGCGCCTGCTAGGCGGCGGGTTTGTCTGCCGTGGCGGGCGGAGGCAATTTTGTTAGCGAAACCGAACAGCGATTGGCGCCGCCGGGCGCCGCGCGCGCCGAGGACTCGGCGCGTCCCGAGGCCGCCGCGACGCGCCGGCGATGGTGGCCGTCGCCGCTCACCGTCCGCATCCTCGCCCTCAACATCCCCGCGCTCGGCATCCTGCTCGGCGGCTCGCTGTTCCTCGGCCAGTACCGCGACGGCCTGGTGGCCTCGAAGATCGAGAGCCTCGCTGCGGAGGGGCGCATGATCGCCGCCGCCCTGGGCGAAAGCCCGGCGGCGCAGGTCGAGGGGCCGAGCTTCGACCGCGAGCTGGCGAGCCAGCTCGTCAATCGCCTGGCGCGCACCGGCACATCGCGCGTGCGCCTGTTCGACGCGCGCGGCGAGCTCGTCACCGACAGCCGCGGCGCCGCCGTGCGCGCTCAGGCTCTGCCCGAGCCCGGCCGCGAGTCGTGGTACGGCCGGCTCTTCGGCGGGCTCGACGAGTGGATCCTGCGCGCCACCCCAAGCCGCGAGCGGCTGCCAGACTACCGCGAGCAAGCCATCCAGCTGGCCACCGACTACAGCGAGGTGGAGCGCGCGCTGGCCGGCGCGCTCGGCCAGGAGCTGCGCCAGCTGTCGGACGGCGAGATCCTGGTCTCGGTCGCCATCCCGGTGCAGCGCTTCAAGTTCGTGCTCGGCGCCCTCATGCTCAGCGCCGAGGGCTCCGACATCGAGGCGCGCGTGCGCGACGTGCGCGTCGCCATCCTGCAGGTGTTCGGCCTGGCCCTCATCGTCACGGTGCTGCTGTCGATCTATCTCGCGCGCACCATTGCTGCGCCGATCCAAAGCCTGGCCAGCGCCGCCCACCGCGCCCGCGTGCGCTCCGGCCGTCGCACCGACATCCCGGATTTCACTGGGCGGCGCGACGAGATCGGCGACCTCTCCGGGGCGCTACGCGAGATGACCGACACGCTGTACGGCCGCATGGACGCCATCGAGGCCTTCGCCGCCGACGTTGCCCACGAGATCCGCAACCCGCTGTCGTCGATCCGCAGCGCAATCGAGCTGTTGCCGCGCACCGAGGACGCCGAGCGCCGCGCCAAACTGGTGTCGATCATCCAGGCCGACGTGCGCCGGCTTGAGCGCCTCATCACCGACATATCGGACGCTTCGCGCATCGACGCCGAGCTGGCGCGCGCCGAATCGAACCCCGTCGACCTCGTCCTGCTGGTGCGCACCCTCGTCGAGGCGCTCGGCGAGACCCAGGCGGCAAGCAACGCCGGCGTGACCTTCGTCGTCGACGAGGAGGGGCCGGTGCGCGTCCGCTGCGTCGAGGAACGCATCGGCCAGGTGATGCGCAACCTGCTGGCCAACGCCATTTCGTTCAGCCCCAAGGGCGGCACCATCCGCATCGTCGTGCGTCGCACCACCCGCGAGGCCGAGGTCGCCGTCGAGGACGACGGACCCGGGGTGCCGCCCGACAAGCTCGAGGCGGTGTTCGACCGCTTCTACTCCCTGCGGCCGCAGGGCGAGCCGTTCGGCATGCACTCCGGCCTCGGCCTGTCGATCTCCAGGCAGATCATCGAGGCCCACGGCGGCTCCATCTGGGCCGAGAATCGCGTCGGCCCCAAGGGCGGCGTGAGCGGGGCAGCCCACGCCATTCTCGGCGCGCGCGTCGCCTTCACCCTGCCGCTGGACTGACAATGAGCGCGCGGGTCCACGCCACCTGCGTCGCGATCCGGGAGATGGGCGTGCTTCTGCTCGGGCCTTCCGAGTCGGGCAAGTCGGACCTCACCCTGCGCCTGATCGACGGCGGCGCCATGTTGGTCGCCGACGACCAGGTGGCGCTCGCGGTGGAAGGCGGGCGTCTCGTCGCCAGTGCGCCACCCCACTTGCCGCCGCTCCTCGAGGTGCGCGGTGTCGGCCTTGTGCCGCTGCCGTGCCGGGCGCGCGTCCCGCTCGCGGTCGCATTTTCGCTCGTGCCGGGCGGCCAGCCCGAACGCCTGCCGGAGCCGGCGGTCTGGGAGCACGCGGGCGTGCGCGTGCCGCGGTATGTGCTCGACCCGAGCGCCGCCTCGGCGGCGGCGCGTGTGCGATTGCTGGCGGAGCGCGCGCCGCTGGCGCTGGAGCCCCAGGACTCCGAGGCGGGTCTCGCCGTAGAGTCGCCCCGCCGCCGATGAGCCGCCCGCTCCGCGCCGAATCGCCCACCGCCGCGCTCGTGCCCGCCCGCACGCCGGTCGTCGTCGTCACCGGCTTGTCCGGCGCCGGCAAGTCGAGCGCTCTGCACATCCTCGAGGACATCGGCTTCGAGGCGATCGACAACATTCCCGTGGCGCTGCTCGGCCGACTGCTGTGGTCCGGCAACGATCCCAGCCACGTCGCACAGGCGCGCGAGCCGCTCGCCGTCGGCGTCGACATCCGCACCCGCGATTTCCATGCCGATGCGTTTCCGCGCGAGGTCGCCTCGTTGCGCGCCCGCGACGCTTTCGACCTCAGCGTCGTGTTCCTCGACTGCGAGTCGAACGTGCTGGTGCGCCGCTTCACCGAGACGCGTCGGCGCCACCCGCTGCATCCCGACCGGCCGGTCAACGACTCGATTCGCACCGAGCGCTCGTTGCTTGCGCCGGTGCGCGCGGCGGCCGACGTCGTCATCGACACCTCGCAGCTGTCGGTCGCCGAGTTGCGACGCCTGCTGGAGCGCCGCTTTGCGCCCGGCGGCGCGCGCAAGCTCACGCTGTCGGTGGTTTCGTTCGCCTACGGCAAGGGGCTGCCGCGCGAGGCCGACCTCGTCTTCGACGTGCGCTTCCTGCGCAACCCGCATTACGACGATGCGCTGCGGCCCGGTAGCGGCCTCGACACCGCCGTGGCGCGCTACATCGAGCAGGACTTGGGCTTCGCGCCGTTCCTAGAATCGCTTACAGGCATGCTGACTCGCCTGCTGCCGCGCTACCGCGAGGAGGGCAAGAGCTACCTCACCATCGCCGTGGGCTGCACCGGCGGGCGCCACCGCTCGGTGCTGGTGGCCGAGCGGCTGGCGGCGCACATGCGCGCGCACGGCGACGACGTTCTCGTCCGCCACCGCGACCTCGAAGGTACGCGCGCGCGCGGCGACGACCAGGCCTAGCGCGCCGTCCCGCGCCCCCGCGGGGGGCACGGCTTCTGCTACTCTCGGGCGATGGTCGCAGACACCGAACCGTCGGCCCGCGCGACCGTGGTCGTCGGCAACGTGCGAGGCATCCATGCACGCGCCGCCGCCAAGATCGTCAAGCTCGCCAAGACCTTCGAGGCCCGCCTCACCGTCACCAAGGACGGCGAGACGGTGGGCGCCGATTCGATTCTCGGGCTGCTGATGCTCGCCGCGACCCCCGGCACGCGCCTTGAGCTCGCCGCCACCGGCCGCGACGCTGCGCGCGCCATCGAGGCGCTGTCCAAGCTGCTCGCTGCCAGCGACATGGGCGAGATCTGAGCCGCAGTAACGGATGAACCACGCCAGATGAACGACTCGATCGACACCGCCACCCAGCAGGAGACCGCCGAGCGCGTGCTCGAGGGCCTTGGCGTTGCGCCCGGCGTCGCCATCGGTCCGGCGCATGTCACCGATTCCGGCCGCCTGCGCGTGCGCGAGTACAAGATCGCCGCCGGCGCCGTCGCCGAGGAGCAGCAGCGCTTCGTCGATGCGGTCGCCGCCTCGGCCAAGCAGCTGCGCAAGCTGCAGGCGCGCGCCGAGAAGCTGTCGGGCGCCGCCGCCGAGGAGCTCGGCTTCCTGCTGGAGGCGAGCCTGCAGATCCTCTCCTCCCAGCGCCTCACCAAGCGCGTCGAGGATCGCATCGCCGCCGACCGCATCAACGCCGAGGCGGCCGTGCAGGCCGAGGTCGGACGCATCGGGGAGGAGTTCGCGCAGCTGCCCGATGCGTACCTCGCGGCGCGCGCCCAGGACATCCACGAGGTCGGGGCGCGGCTCATCCGCCGCCTGTCGAACGCGCCCTACGCCGGCCTCGCCGACCTGCCCAAGGGCGCGATCGTCATCGCCCACTCCATCACGCCCGCCGACACGGTGCTGATGGATCCCTCGCGCGTCGGCGGCTTCGCCGCGGCGGTCGGCGGCCCCGAGAGCCACACCGCCATCATGGGCCGCTCGCTCGGCCTGCCCGCCGTCCTCGGCATCCAGGACCTCGAGGAGAAGATCTCGCCCGGCGAGACGGTGATCCTCGATGGCGCCAAGGGCCTCGTCATCGTCTCGCCCACGGCCAAGACCCTCACCGAGTACACGCGCGCCCGCCGCCGCTTGGCGCGCGAGCGCGGGCTGCTCAACCGGCTGCGCTCGCTGCGCGCCGTCACGCTCGACGGCACCAAGGTGTCGCTGCAGGCCAACGTCGAGCTGCCCTTCGAGGTGGACGCCGCGGTGCGCGCCGGCGCCGAAGGCATCGGCCTGTTGCGCACCGAGTTCCTGTTCATGAACCGCGACGACCTGCCCTCGGAAGACGAGCAGTATGCCGCGCTCAAGTCGTTCGTCGTCGCAATGAACGGCAAGCCGGTGACCATCCGCACGCTCGACGTCGGCGGCGACAAGCTCGCCCCGGCGCTGCGCGAGAAGCTACCTACCGGGGCGAATCCGGCGCTCGGCCTGCGCGCCATCCGTCTGTCGCTCAAGCACCGCCCGCTCCTGGAGGCGCAGCTCGCCGCCATCCTGCGCGTCGGTGCGCTCGGTCCCGTGCGTCTGCTGCTGCCGATGGTCGGCACGCCCAGCGACATCGTCAAGGTGCGCGCCGTCCTGGGCTGCGTCGCCACGCGGCTCAAGAAGGCCAAGGTGCGCATCGCCGATCCGCTGCCCCCCGTTGGCGCCATGATCGAGGTGCCGGCGGCGGCGCTCGCGGTGCGTTTCATCGCGGCTGCCGCCGACTTCCTGTCGATCGGCACCAACGATCTCACCATGTACACGTTGGCCATCGACCGCGGCGATGAGCACGTCGCCGACCTGTACGATCCGCTACATCCGGCCGTGCTGCAGCTCATCCATCACGCCATCGAAGGCGCCAACACCGCGGGCGTGCCGATCGCGCTGTGCGGCGAGATGGCGGGCGACCCGCGCTACACCGCGCTGCTGCTTGGGCTGGGCCTGCGCGATTTCTCCATGCGTCCGACCGGGTTGGCTCGGGTCAAGCAGCGGGTGCGCGCGGTGGATGTTGACGACGCCACGCGACGCGCCCACTTCATGCTGGACCAGCCCGATTCCGCGCACATCTCGCGCCTCCTCGACGACAAGAACGTGGAGGATCGCACCGGCTAGTACTGGCAGGTCGGCGGCCCGATCGTCTGGCGCGGCGAATGGCAAGGCGAGCCGTTCGCGGACAAGGGCGTCGTCCTCGCGGTGGATCTGCGCCACGCGCGCCAGATGACGCCGATGAGACCTATGGCGATCGCCGTGTCGTCGCGCGTCAGCGCGCCTCTCTACCAACATCCGGCAGCTCGGCGATCAATTCCGCCAGGTGCTTCTCCGGCCGTGGTGCGTGCCGGTTCCAGAGCGGCAGCCGCACGCGCGACGGCGGCGAGATCGACGTGCCCATGTTGGCGATCATCGCCAGCGACGGCAGCGCGATGAGCTCGACCTGGCAGCTCATGTTGTAGCCGCGCACCAGGTAGGGGATGTAGTAGCCGGAGAAGCTCTCCTCGCAACGCACCAGGCCGACCGTGCCCACATCCTCGGGCGTGCCGACGCGCACCGCGTCCGGCAGGCGGTCGTGGATGGCGTCGATGCGCTTGTTGTCGGCGTCAAGCACCAGCACGCGGCCGCGGCGCTGGAACCGGTCCACGTTCGGCAGCGGCTCGGCCGGCTCGACGAAAAACGGCGCGATGTCGCCGACGAACTCGCTGCCGCCGCTGTCCCAGCGCGACCACACGTACCAGCCGCCGGCAATCACCGCCGCCGCCACCACGACCTCCACCAGTCTCATGCGGCCACCACGGCGGATCCCACGTCACGCCCCGGGTCCAAGCTTACCCTAGGCAGCAGGGGTGCGTCCGGCGCGGGTGCGCTACCATCGGCGGGTGAAGCTCTCCCGCCGCACCCTGGGCGCAGCCGCTCTCGGCCTCACCGCGCTCGCCAGCGTGGCGTTCTTCGTTCTCGGCGGCCGCGGCGTGTCCACCGCCGAGATCATGGCGGTGCGGCCCGACGACGTGACCATCGGCGGTGCCGCGGCTCCGATCACCGTCGTCGTGTACTACGCTTTCACCTGCGCCGACTGCGCCGAGTTCCACCGCGCCACGTTGCCGGGCGTACGCGCGCGGTGGATCGACACCGGGCGCGTCCGCCTCGTCTATCGCGACCTGCCGCAAAGCGATCTCGACCTCGAGATCTCGACCCTGTCGCGCTGTCTCGGCGGCTTGCAGAAGGATCGCTACCTCACCTGGCTCAACCTCCTGTTCCACCGCCAGTCGCAATGGGCCTTCGCCCGCGAGCCGCTGGCGGTGCTGCAGGCCTACGCCACCGAGACCGACTTCGCCGGCTTCGACCGCTTCCAGGTCTGCCAGGGCAATCCCGCCACCGAGTCGGTGGTGCTGGAAGCGGCGGAGCGCGCCCGCGGCTTTGGCGTGCGCGCGGTGCCGGCCCTCTTCGTCAACGGCCGCCGCGCCGGCGCCGGCAACCTCGACCAACTCCTTGCCGAGCTTGCACGGTGATCTGGGCTAGGTTGTTGCCATGAGGGCGAGGCGCACGCTTCTCGTCGCACTGGCCTTGGCGCTGGCCGCCGTTGCCGCGGCGTGGCTGTGGATGGGCCGCACCGTGGGCGACGCGATGGCGGCGCAGCCCGACGACGTTGTCATCGGCAATGCAGCCGCGCCGGTGCGCATCGTCGCTTACGTCGCGCTGCGCTGTGCGGCGTGCGGCGAGTTCCACCGCGCCACGCTGCCGCGCCTCAAGGCCGAGTGGCTCGACGCCGGCCGCGCCGCGCTCGTCTATCGCCTGGTGGCGTTCGACGAGGAAGACGTGGCGGTCACCAAGCTCGTCCGCTGCATGACCGGACCGGGCCGGCCCGACCGTACGGCGGCGTGGCTCGACGCCGCCTTCCGCCAGCAGGCGACGTGGCTCGCCGCCGCCGACCCGGTGCAGGGCCTGCAGCGCGCCGGCCGCGAGCTCGAGCGTCAGAGCTTCGACCGCCTGTGCCTCGACAACCCGCTGGTCGAGGAGGCGGTGCTGCGCAGCCGCGACGCGGCCCGCGCCATGGGTGTTCGCTCGGTGCCGGCGTTGTTCGTGCAGGGCAGGCGGGTGGCTCCCGCCGAAGTCGAGCGGGTGTTGGCAGCACTCGCGCGTTGATCCCTGTCCGACTTGACACGAAACGCATTGTATTCTATACAATGTGTAACTATGTGGGGGTGGCACCACGTAAATCCACCGCTATTACGGTGAGACCGGGCAGACGCAGTAGGTATCGACCAGCCACATCTAAACATAAAGATTTCTTTATGCTTGGTCCGGCGGCGTGCTATGTACGCTGTGCCCGAGGGCCAGCGCTCCACTGCGTCGCGCGGCGTGGCGTGCCCGGCATCCAATCCCAGTCCAGAGAGCCAATCCGCACCATGACCACCAAGACTGCTGCGTCGTCTGCGACCCCCGTTGCTCCGCCGAAGGGCTTCACCGACTACAAGGTCGCCGACATTAAGCTCGCCGACTGGGGCCGCAAGGAGATAGCCATCGCCGAGACCGAGATGCCCGGCCTCATGGCGATCCGCAAGGAGTACGCCGGCAAGAAACCTCTGAAGGGCGCGCGCATCGGCGGCTGCCTGCACATGACGATCCAGACCGCCGTGCTCATCGAGACCCTGTCCGAGCTCGGCGCCGACATCCGCTGGTCGTCGTGCAACATCTTCTCGACCCAGGATCACGCCGCGGCCGCGATCGCCGCGCGCGGCATTCCCGTGTTTGCCTGGAAGGGCGAGACGGAGGAGGAGTACTGGGAGTGTGTCACCAAGACCATCGAGGGCCCGAACGGCTGGCGCCCCAACATGGTCCTCGATGACGGCGGCGACCTCACCGTCGTCATGCACGAGAAGTACAAGAAGGACATGGCGAACGTGCGCGGCCTGTCCGAGGAGACCACCACCGGCGTGCACCGCCTTTATCAGATGGAGGAGGCGGGCACCCTCCTGGTACCGGCGTTCAACGTCAACGACTCGGTCACCAAGTCGAAGTTCGACAACCTCTACGGCTGCCGCGAGTCGCTGGTGGACGGCATCAAGCGCGCCACCGACGTCATGATGGCCGGCAAGGTCGCCGTGGTGTGCGGCTTCGGCGACGTCGGCAAGGGCTCGGCCGCCAGCCTAAGCAGCCAGGGCGCGCGCGTCATGGTCACCGAGATCGATCCGATCTGCGCGCTGCAGGCGGCGATGGCGGGCTACCAGGTCACGACGATGGAGGACGCCGCGCCGATCGGCGACATCTTCGTCACCGCGACCGGCAACAAGGACATCATCACCCTCGACCACATGCGCAAGATGCACGACCGCGCCATCGTGGCGAACATCGGCCACTTCGACGCCGAGATTCAGATCGCCGCACTGCGCAATTACAAGTGGCACGAGGTGAAGCCGCAGGTGGACGAAGTCGAGTTCCCCGACGGCAAGCGCCTCATCGTCTTGGCCAAGGGCCGCCTCGTGAACCTCGGCTGCGCCACCGGCCACCCGTCGTTCGTGATGAGCGCGTCCTTCACCAACCAGGTGATGGCGCAGATCGAGCTGTGGACCAACCACACCAAGTACGAGAAGGGCAAGGTCTACGTGCTGCCCAAGCACTTGGATGAGAAGGTCGCCACGCTGCACCTCGCCAAGCTCGGCGCCAAGCTCACCAAGCTGTCCAAGGAGCAGGCCGACTACATCGGCGTGCCCGTCACCGGCCCCTTCAAGCCGGCGGCGTACCGGTACTAGCGTCCCGTATTGTCGCGGCCATGGTAGCGCATCCGCGCTACCATGGCCTTCGGCCAATACATCGCGCGGGGGAAGCGCGCGGCGTGAAGCGTAGGGACTCGATCAGCAGGGTCGTCGCGGCGTTGGTCGGCGTCGTGCCGACTGCCGCCTTCGCCCAAGCCACGACTCCCGCCGCTGCCCGCGCCGAAGCGTTGGCGCGCCTCGCGCTCGCCGGTGCCATCGTCCTGTCGGTCCTAGCCGTTGGCGTCGGTCTCCTGCTGTACTGGCGCGGGCGGCGGCGCGCCGTCTCCGACCGCCGGCGCATTCGCGAGCTGTTCGGTACGCCCGCGCGCACCACCGCGGTGCTCGATGCCGCCCCGGCAGGCTTCTTCGAATGGTCGGCGCTGTCGGGGCTGGAGACCTGCTCCTCGGGTCTCGCCCATTCGCTGGGCGCCTCGCCGGTCGCGGTGAAGACCTTCCGCGACCTCTCGCCTTACTTCTCCGAGTCCGACTTCGCCGGGCTGGAGGTCGCGGTCGATGCGTTGCGCGCCGAGCGCAAGCCGTTCGATCGCGTCGTGCGTGCCAAGAATGGCCGCGTGCTGGAAGCCTGCGGCCGCGTCGTGTTCGCCGCCGGCACCGGCGAGCCGCTGTCCTTCACCCTGTGGTTCCACGACGCCACCGCCTTCGCCGGCGACGTCGCGGTGGGGCAGGCGGCCGTCGCCGCGACCGCCGCCGAGCGCGACCGCTTGGCCGAGATCCTCGACCTCGCGCCGTTTCCGGCCTGGCGGCGCGGCTCCGACCTGCGCATCGCCTGGGTCAATCGCGCCTATGCCGCGGCGGTCGAGGCAGACGTGGCGAGCATCGTCCGCAACAGTGTCGAGTTCGTTCCCGGCGCCGGCCCGCAGCAGTCGCGCTCCCTCGCGGCGTTGGCGCGCGAGACCGGCGTCGCCCAGACCGACACGCGGCGCTTCGACGTCGCCGGCGAGCGCCGTGTCTACGAGATCACGGAAGCGGCGTTGTCCGACGGCGGCGCCATGGGCTTCGCCCGCGACGTCACCGCCCGGGAGGAAGCGCGCGCCGAGCTCAAGCGCCACACGCAGGCGCACGCGGCGGTGATGGACCGCCTGCGCTCGGCCATCGCCATCTTCGGTCCCGACCGCAAGCTGCGCTTCTTCAACGAGGCCTACCTGCGCCTATGGAAGCTCGACGAGGCGTGGCTGCAGGCTGCGCCCAGCCACGGCGAGATCCTCGAGGTGCTGCGCGAGGCGCGCCGCATCCCCGAGGCCGCCGACTTCCGCGCCTACAAGGCGCAGGTGATTGGACTGTACGCCTCGGCGCTCTCACCCGAGGAGGAAGTGCAGCACCTGCCCGACGGCTGCACTCTGCGCGTCATCACCGCGCCGCATCCGTTCGGCGGCCTGATGTTCCTTTACGAGGACGTGTCGGACCGCATCGAGCTCGAGCGCGCGCGCAACACGCTCGCGGCGGTCCAGCGCGCCACCCTCGACCATCTGTTCGAGGGCGTCGCGGTGTTCGGCGGCGACGGCCGCTTGAAGCTCTACAACAGGCGCTTCGCCTCGCTGTGGAAGCTCGACGAGTCGTTCCTGGCCTCCGAGCCGCACGTCGCCGACGTCGCCGAGCGCTGCCGCGACCTGTTTCCCTCGCGTGGCGGGCCGTGGCCGGCTCTCAAGGACAGGATCGTCAGCCGGGCGCTCGACCGCACCGCGCGCACCGCGCGGCTGGCGCGTCCCGATGGCCTGATGGTGCAGTACGCGTCGGTGCCCCTGCCCGACGGCAACACGCGCCATACCTACCTCGACGTCAGCGACGAGCAGCGCGCCGCTCCGCCTCGGGCCGCGTCGCGCTCCTGATCGGGCGGCCTACCTACTCCCGAAGCGCCCGACGGTCACGTCCGAGCCTGCGATAGGCTCCTCCGCCATGCGCAGCCTCGTCCTGCTCGCCGCGCTGGCTTCGCTTAGCGCCTGCACCAGCTCGTCCTCCGGCGTGCCGCGTTTCGCCATGGGCGTCGAGGTGCCGTGCGAGCTGTCGGCCGAGGACCTGCGCCTGTTGCGCGGCCGGGCCAACGCCATGGAGCGGGAGGAGAAGGCCGCGCTCAACCACACCCTCGCCCTGGTCGACGCGGCCGGCATGCTGGGCGGCAACGTGCGCGAGATCCGCGAAGGCCTGATCGAACGCTCCAACGAGAACCTGCGCCTGCGGATCGCCATAGAGGCCGACATCGCCTGCGGCTACGCCGCGCCGCGTCCGCAGTCGCTGCCGCCACGCCCGGTGCCGCGTCCCGCGCCGCGCACGGTCGTGATCTAGCAACCTGGCGTCATCTGGGAGCCATGCATGGAAGGCCGTCTGATCAACAAGAACAACAACCCCGTCTGGCTCGCCTGCGGCATCGCGCTCGGCATGCTCATCGGCGTCAGCATCCGCACCACCCCGAGTGCGGCCGAGCATGGCACCCACTCCACCACGACGTGGGTAGTTGAGCCCGTCACCGCGACCGCCGCGCAATCCAATCGCGAGGTGGTGTGCTACAACACCGCGACCGGGGCCATGCAGCTGTGCAACCTAGCGACCCTCACGTACGGCAACTACGTGCAGCCGTGAGCTGCGCCACGACCATGCTCCGGGCTGGGTAGCCTCGTTGGGGCGTGCACGCCCGCCGCGCCCTCGACCATATATGACCTCCACACCCTCATCACGGGAGGTCGCAGCATGAACATCCTTTCGCCGCACGCGGCCGGTCCGCGCCGGGTCGCCGTGCTCGTCGGCTCCCTGCGCAAGGACTACTACAATTGCAAGGTGGCGCAGGCGCTGGCGCAGCTGGCGCAGGGCAGTCTCGCGTTCGACTTCGTCGAGATCGGCACCATGCCGCCCTACAACCAGGACCTCGAGACCGCCGCGCCGCCGCCGGAGTGGACGGCGCTGCACCAGCAGATCAAGCGCGCCGACGCGCTCCTGTTCGTCACGCCCGAGTACAACCGCTCCATGCCGGGCGCGCTCAAGAACGCCATCGACGTCGCCTCGCGGCCCTACGGCCACAACGTCTTCGACGGCAAGCCGGGGGCGGTCATCAGCGCCTCGGCCGGCCAGATCGGCGGGTTCGGCGCCAACCACCACCTGCGCCAGGCGCTGGTGTTCCTCAACGTGCCGGTGATGCAGCAGCCCGAGGCCTACCTCAGCAACGTCGCCGGGCTGTTCGACGACAACGGCGTCCTGGTCAATGATTCGACGCGAATCTCCCTCGCCAAGTTCGTGCATGCGTTCTCGGTGTGGATCGAGACCCACACACCATGGTGCTGCACGCGGCTGCGGAGTGAGCGGCGCTACTTGCCCGGCACGCCCTTCGAGGTCGAGTACTCGAAGTGCAGCGCCTTGTCGGGGTGGAGGATCGGGTGGATGGCGTGCGCCGCCTGCGCCGCCTCGGCGAAGCCCGACAGGATCAGCTTCAGCTTGCCGGGGTAGGCGGCGATGTCGCCGACCGCGAACACGCGCGGCAGGTTGGTCGCGCACGTCGCCGGGTTGACGAAGATGTGCTTCTGCTGGTCCAGCGTGATGCCCCACTCTGCGATCGGGCCAAGGTTGTTGACCAAGCCGAAGAACGCCAGCACCACGTCGGCGTCGAGCGTCCGCTCCTCGCCATCGAGCGTCGCGACCTTCACCGCCGATAGGTGCCCGCCTTGTCCTTCCAGGCCCGCCAGCTGATAGGGAATGACCATCTCCAGCGCGCCGCTGGCGGCGAGCTCGTGCATCTTGCGCACGCTCTCCGGCGCGGCGCGGAACTTGTCGCGCCGGTGCACGACCCACATCTTGGCCGCGATGCCGGCCAGCGCCAGCGCCCAATCCACGGCCGAGTCGCCGCCGCCGGCGATCACCACGCGCTTGCCGGCGAGGTCCGCCTTGCGGCGCACGACGTAGAACACCGACTTGCCTTCGAACCGCTCGACGCCCGCCAGCGGCAGGCGCACCGGCCCGAATGCGCCGGTGCCGCCGGCGATGATGACGGCGCGTGCCTCCACCGCATGGCCGCCGGCGATCTCCAGCCGCCAGCCGTCGTTGGTCGTGCCGCGCGGGCGGATCGGCGTCATGCGCAGCACCGGATGCCCCAACCGGTACACCGGCTTGAAGGGCGCGGCTTGCTCCAGCAGCCGGTCGATCAGCTCCATTGCCATGACCGTCGGATAGCCGGGGATGTCGTAGATCGGCTTCTCGGGATAGAGCGCCGCGCACTGGCCCCCGGCGGTGTCGAGCACGTCGATGACGGTCGACCGGAACCCCAGCATGCCGCACTCGAACACCGAGAAAAGGCCGACCGGCCCGGCGCCGATGATGGCGACGTCCGTGCTCGTCTCGGTGTGTGCGTTCGTGTGCGTGTCCATGGGACACCCTTGTGGGCGATGGCGTCGCACCGCGCAAGAGCAGCGCGGGAAGGACAGGGTTCCGGGTCTAGTTGTCCCAGTAGAACGTGCTGAACAGACGCAGGAAGTCGACGCGTCGCGCGGCGAACGCCGCGTCGGCAGCGCGGGCGTCGGCGCCCCAGGCGGCGCAGGTCAGGTGCCACACGCGCCCCGGCGTGCGCGAGACGAACACCAGCATGACCTGCTGGGTCTGGGTCTTGGGATCAGTGGCGGCCACGGTCGCCATGCGCGCAGGCCGGTTGCCGACCCTGGTCGCCAGCGCGTCGCGCACCTCGACGCCGGTGAGGTGCGTGGGCAGCCCTTCCGTCACGTACTCCACGTAAAACGGATGGTTCTGCATGCCCCAGTCGAGCTGCGCCTGGGTCAGGCCGACGTACTCCTCGGCCGCATGCACGATGACCTGGCACTGGGCGGGATTGGGTCCGGCTGGCGCGGTCAGCGAGGTGCGCACCGGCGCGGTGGGTGTGTCCTCGGTCCAGTTGGCCGGGTAGTTGAGGCGATAGCCTAACTCGGCATTACGCAGGGCGCGTTGCGCCGCCGCCTGCGCCACCTGCACGCCTTCGACGGCTGCAGCAGCGGGCGCGTCCGTGCGCGCCGCGCTCGCCACGCCGGCGACGCCCACGCTCCCGATAAGCCCAAGTACGAGCAGGGAATTCGTCATCGTCGCTAGATTGGCGGGGCCGGAGCAGGGGCGCAAGACCCGCGAATCGGGCTACAACCAGCGCGGGGAGTTTGCGCCCGTGCGCCCGCCATCCGCAGCCATCCGCATCAGCCTGCCGACGCTCGGCGAAACCGAGCGGCTGGCGGCCAGAGTCGCCGCGCTCGCCGCGCCGGGCGACTTCATCGGCCTCTCGGGCCCCCTCGGCGCCGGCAAGACGGCCTTCGCGCGCGCCTTCCTGCTGGCCATGGCGGCGCGCCAGGGCGTGGCGCCTCCGAGTGAGGTGCCAAGCCCGACCTTCACGCTGGTGCAGAGCTATGCGCTCGGCGCCGTCGAGGTGGCGCACTTCGACCTCTATCGCCTGCGCTCCCCCGAGGAAGCGCGCGAGCTCGGCATCGACGAGGCGCAGCAACGCGTCGTCGTCCTGGTGGAGTGGCCAGAGCGCCTCGCCGACCCGCGCCTCGCCGACCGCAGGCCGCGCGACCGCCTCGACGTGACGCTCACTCTCGATGCCGACGAGGTGCGCACCGCCTCCCTCGCCGCGCACGGCAGCTGGCAGTCGCGCGCTTCGCGTCTCGCTCCACCATGAAGCCGTCGCCGACTGTCTACAGCGTGCCGGCCGGCGTCCCGTTTGTGGACGCGCTGGCGGCCGGCATCCGCGACCGCCATGGCGAGGATCCCGCCGCGCTTCCCGGTGTCACCGTGCTGCTGCCGACGCGGCGCGCCTGCCACGCCTTGCGCGACGCGTTCCTGCGCCTGTCGGATGGCCGCCCGACGCTGCTGCCGGTGATGCGTCCGATCGGCGACGTCGAGGAAGACGAGCTCGTCCTCGCCCTCGCGGATCAGACTTGGGAGGGCGACGGTGCTGCCGCCGTGCTCGACTTGCCTCCTGCGCTGTCGCCGCTGCGGCGGCGGGTATTGCTCGCCCAGCTCATCCAAAAGCGCGAGGACATGCCGGCCGACCAGGCATTGTTCCTCGCCGTCGAGCTCGGCCGCCTCCTCGATCAGATGCAGATCGAGGAGATCCCGGTCAGCGCCCTCGCCGACGTCGTTCCGGCCGACTTGGCGGACCACTGGCGGGAGGTCCTGCGCTTCCTCGAGATCGTCACGCACCACTGGCCCAGACTGCTGGCAGCCGAAGGCGCCATGGACAGCGCCGAGCGGCGCAGCAAGCTCCTCGACGCGCAGGCGGACCTGTGGACCCGTCGTCCTCCGCAAGGGCCGGTGATCGCCGCCGGCTCCACCGGCACCGTGCCCGCGACCGCGCGCCTGCTGCGTGTGGTGGGGCGCCTGCCGCAAGGCTGCGTCGTGTTGCCCGGCCTCGAAGTGACAATGACGGACTCGGCGTGGGACGTGCTCGATGCGACCCACCCGCAGCACGCCATGAAGCACCTGCTCGCCGAGCTCGGCGTGGCGCGCGCCGCCGTCGATCCGTGGCACGCACCGGCGCTACCGTCGCCGTCGGCGGCCCGTGTCGCGCTGTTGGCGGAAGCCTTGAAGCCCGCCTACGCGTGGACCGAGACGGCGGCCGCGCCGATCGGTGCCGGTGCGACGCAGGGGCTGTATCGCCTCGACTGCGCCAATCCCGAAGAGGAAGCGCGCGCCATCGCGCTCGCCCTGCGCGAGGCACTGGAAACGGACGGCCGCACGGCGGCGCTGGTCACCCCCGATCGCGCGCTGGCCCGGCGCGTCGCCGCCGAGTTGACGCGCTGGGACATCGCCATCGACGACTCGGCTGGAACGCCCCTGTCGCTCACGTCGGCGGGCACGTACCTGCGCCTTACCGCCACGATGGTTGCCGAGGAGATGGCCCCCGTGCCGCTGCTCGCCGCGCTCAAGCACCCGCTGGCGGCCGGCGGGATGGAGCCCTTCGAGTTCCGCCGCCGGGTGCGGCGTCTCGAACGGCGCTTCCTGCGCGGCCCGCGGCCCGCCGCCGGGTTCAAGGGACTGTTCGACGCCCTCAAGGCCGGCGAGCGCGAGCGGCCCGCGGATGTCGCCGAGCTGCGCCCCTGGCTGCAGCGGCTGGAGGAGATGGCCCGGCCGTTCGCGGCGGTGGTGTCCGGTTCCTCCGGCCTTGCCGATCTAGTGCGGGCGCACGTGCGGTTCGCCGAGGCCCTCGCCGCGGACTCGAACGCACCCGATGCCGGCTTGCGGCTCTGGGGCAGCGACGACGGCGAGGCAGCCGCGGTCTGGGTCGAGGAACTGCTGCGCGTGGCGTCGGCGGGACCGGCGTTGCCCTTCGCCGGCCAGCACTATCCGATGGTGCTGACCGAGCTGATGGCCGGCGCCGTGGTGCGCCCGCGTTTCGCCAAGCATCCGCGCCTGCATATTTGGGGTCCGCTCGAGGCCCGCTTGCAGCAGGCCGATCTCGTCATCCTCGGTGGCCTCAACGAAGGCACGTGGCCGACGGAGGTCACCACCGATGCATGGATGTCGCGACCCATGCGCAAGCAGGTGGGCCTGCCGGCGCTCGAGCGGCGCATCGGCCTCGCGGCCCACGACTTCGCCCAGGCAGCAGCCGCTCCGACCGTGCTGCTGACGCGGTCCACGAAAGTGGCCGGCGTGCCGACCGTGCCGTCGCGGTGGCTCGATCGGATCGCCGCCGTGCTCAAGGGGGCGGGCATGGCTCTGCCGGCGGCGCCCTGGCTGGCTTGGCAGGCCGCCCTGGTGAATCCGGGCGCGCCCAAGCCGCTGTCTGAGCCGGCGCCCACGCCGCCAGTAGAGCGTCGCCCGCGCATCCTGTCGGCGACCCGCATCGAAACATGGGTGCGCGATCCCTACGCGGTCTACGCGCGCTCCATCCTCGGCCTGAAGGCGCTCGATCCGCTCGATGCTGATCCGTGCGCGCGCGACCGCGGCAAGATCGTGCACGCCGCCATCGACGCCTTCCTCCGCAGCGGACTCGACGCGCGCGCGCCGGACGCCGTCGAGCGCATGATCGAGGCGGGGCGTGCCGCCTTCGCCGACTGGCTGGCGAGGCCCGGCGTTTGGGCGTTCTGGTGGCCGCGCTTTCAGCGCATCGCCGCCTGGCTCATCGAGCACGAGCGCACTGAGCGTACGCACTCCCGGCTGGCGGCAAGCGAGGTCAAGGGCCACGTCGAGATCGAGGCGGCCGGGGGCACCTTCCGCGTCGAGGCGACGGCGGATCGCATCGATCGCTTGGACGGTGGCGGCCTCGCCGTCATCGACTACAAGACCGGCAGCGTCCCGAGGGGGCCGGAGGTGGCCCTCGGCTACGCGCCTCAGCTGCCGATCGAAGCCATGATCGCCGAGGCCGGCGGCTTCGAGGGAATTCCAGCCGGCAAGGTGATGGAGCTTCTGTTCTGGAAGCTGAGCGGCGTGCGCGATGGAGGGGAGGAATCCTGCGTCGGCGAGACGCCGGATGCGGTGGCGAAGGCCATCGCCGACCTCCGCGCCGGCCTCACCGCGTACATCGCCGCGTTCGACGACCCCAACATGCCGTACCGGTCGCGGCCACGGCCGGACTTCGGGCCGCGCTTCTCCGACTACGACCACCTCGCGCGCGTGCGCGAGTGGTCAGCCGGCGCGAATGAGGACGAGCTGATTGCGCTTGTGCCGCCGCGAGGTCCGCGATGAGCCAGCAGCACTCCACGCGCCCGCGCGCAACGCTCGACCAGTCGGCGGCTTCGCATCCCAAAGTCTCTTCCTGGGTGACGGCGTCGGCCGGCACCGGCAAAACCCAGGTGCTTACCGACCGCGTCCTGCGCCTGTTGCTGGCCGGAACGCCCGCCCGCGCCCTGCTGTGCCTCACCTTCACGCGCGCCGCCGCCGCCGTGATGCGCGTGCGGGTCACCGAGGCCCTGGTGAAATGGGCGACCGCTCCCGACCACGTCCTCGTCGAGGACCTGCAGCTGATGCGCCGCGATTCGCAGGCGCCCACGCCGGAGGAGATGCGCGTCGCCCGGCGCCTGTTCACCGACGTGCTCGACGAGCCGGGCGGACTGCGCATCGTCACCATCCATGCGTTCTGCGAGTCGTTGCTGGCGCGCTTTCCGATCGAAAGCGGTGTTGCCGCGCACTTCACGGTGATGGACGAGCGCACCGCCGCCGAGCATCTCGAAGCGGCACGCGATCGCGTTCTCGAACGTGCGCGCAACGATCCGCGCCTCGCCGCCAAGGTCGGTGGCGTGACGTCGATCGTCACCGAGCAGCGCCTAGGCGAGCTGATGGCGGAGATGGCCAAGCATCGCTCGCGCATCGAGGCTCTCACCCGCCCCGGCCTTGCCGCCGGCGTCGCGCGCGTGCGCGAGTGCCTGGGCCTCGAGGAGGGCGAGGCCGCGGCCGGCATCCTGCGGCGGGCCTGTGCCGACGGCGCGTTCGATGCGCTGGGGCTGGAGCGCTTGTGCCGCGAGATGGCCAAGACAACCACGAGCTTCGCCGAGAGCGCCGGCGTCATCCAGGCGTGGTTGCGCGCCACGCCAGCGCAGCGCGCCGATCAGATCGACGCCTACCTCGATGCGTTCTTCACGGAAGGCGGAAACGGCAAGCGCCGGGGCGAGAAGTTCATCGCCAAAGCGACGATACAGGCACATCCCGAGCTGCGTGCGGTGATTGAAGCCGAGATGGACCGGCTCGAAGGCGCCCGCGAGCGCCTCCACAAGGCCACGGTGTTCGATGCCACGGAGTGCCTGCTCACGTTCGGGGTGGCGCTGCTCGACGAATACCAGCGCCGCAAGGAGCGCCTCGCGCTGCTCGACTATGACGACCTCATCCTCAAGGCGTGCGCGCTGCTGGAAAGGGAAGGCATTGCGCCCTGGGTGCTCTACAAGCTCGACGGCGGCGTCGATCACATCCTCATCGACGAAGCGCAGGACACCAGCCCGGCACAATGGCGGGTGATCAAAGCCATCGCCGACGAGTTCTTCGCCGGCCGAGGCGCGTACGAAGGGCGCGAGCAGTCGGCCGCCGCCAGGCCCCGCACCATCTTCGCGGTCGGCGACGCCAAGCAGTCGATCTACAGCTTTCTGCAGGCCGATCCGGAGTCGTTCCGCAGGATGCGCGGATACTTCGGCGCCCGAGTTGCCGAAGCCGATGCGGAATGGAGGCCACAGGACCTTGCCGAGTCGTTCCGCTCCGTTGCGCCGATTCTGCAGGCCGTGGACGCGGTGTTCGAGACGCCGCCGGCCCAGGACGGCATGCTCATCGCCGACACCGCCATCCGCCACAACGTCGCCCGCACGGGACAGGCCGGCTACGTCGAGGTGTGGCCGACGGTCTGTGAAGAGGAGACGGAGCCGGGCAGTGCCTGGGATCCACCCCGCGAGCAGCAGTACGGCCGCTCCGCGAGCGCGGCGGTAGCCGAGCGCATTGCCAGAACCGTGCAGGCGTGGATCGGCACCGAGGTCCTGCCGGCGCGCGGCCGCACCGTGCGGCCCGGCGACATCCTGATCCTGGTCCAGCGGCGCGGCACCTTCGTCGAGGAGGTCGTGCGCGCGCTGAAGAGCAAGCGCGTGCCGGTCGCCGGCACCGACCGCATGCTCATCACCGAGCAACTGCCGGTTCAGGACCTCATGGCGCTCGGCCGCTTCGTGCTGTTGCCCGAGGACAACCTCAATCTCGCCGCGCTCCTCAAGAGTCCGCTGATCGGGATTTCGGAGGAGGACCTCTATGACCTCGCCGCCGGCCGCGACCGGTCTCTGTGGGCGACGCTGCGCGGCCGCGCCGGCGAGCGGCCCACCTTTGCCGCGGCCGAGCGCACCCTGCTCGAAGCGCGGTCCGCCGCGGCTTACACCACGCCGCACGGGTTCTACGCCGGCCTCCTGGCCAAGGGCGGCAGGCTGAAGATCCTGCGCCGCCTTGGGCCGGAGGCGAACGACCCCGTCGACGAGTTCCTCGCCCAGGCGCTCGAATACGAACGCACGCACCCGCCGTCGCTCGAAGGCTTCCTCGACTGGATCGTCCGCGGCCAGGTCGTGGTGGCGCGCGATCTCGAGGTCGGGCGCGACGAGGTGCGCGTTCTCACGGTGCATGGCGCCAAAGGCCTGCAAGCCCCGATCGTGTTCCTTGCCGACACGTACTTCATCGGCAACACGGAATCGCCGCTGCGTTGGCACATGCACGGCGGCATCCCCGTCATGCTATGGGTGCACCTCGTCAAGAACGCCGACTCGGTGCTCAAGGACGAGCGCGCACAGGCAAAAGCGCTGCGCGTGCAGGAGTATCACCGCCTGCTCTACGTCGCGATGACGCGCGCCGAAGATCGGCTCATCGTCTGCGGCTTTGCCCCGGCGCGGCCCGCGGATCGCGATGCGCGCTGCTGGTACGGGCTGATCGACGCCGGGCTGAAGCGCATGAAGCGCCCACCGGTCATGGCCGGTGACGCGCAGCGTTGGGAAAGCGAGCAGAGCGCGGCACCCGACGGCGGTGGCATCATGGGCGCCACGCCGGAATTGACGAAGCCTTTGCCGGCATGGGCGTTCCGCCCCGCGCCCACCGAGCCCGTGCCCAAGTCGCCGCTGGCGCCGAGCCGGCCGTACGGCGTCGAGCCCGCCGCGCACTCGCCGCTGGCCGGTGCCAATGGCAACGCCGGCATTCGCCGCGGCGTGCTCATCCACCGCCTGCTGCAGCTCCTGCCGGGACTCGCCGCGGACCAGCGCCGGGACGCCGCGGCGCGCTTCCTCGCCGCCAATGCCGCCGAGTTCGCGGCAGAGGCGCGCGGGGAGATGCTCGGCTCGACCCTGGCGGTGCTGGAGAAGGACGACTTCGCGCCGCTGTTCGGGCCCAACAGTCGGGCCGAAGTGCCGCTGGTCGGCTCGGTGCGCCTCGGCGGCAAGGACACGGTCCTGGCCGGGCAGGTCGATCGCCTCGTGGTCGCCGCCGGCCACGTCCTCGTCGTCGACTACAAGACCAACCGCCCGGCGCCCACGCGCCTCGCCGACGTGCCCCCGGTCTACCGCCAGCAGATGGCCGCCTATCGCGCGGGGCTGGTGGCCATCTATCCGGGCCGCGAGATTCGCTGCGCCCTCCTGTGGACCGATGGTCCGCGGCTCATGGAGCTGCCGGAGTCCGCGCTAACCCTGACCTAGCCGGCGCTTGCTGGCCGTCCTTGACGATGGGGGATCGGCTCCCTACCTTTGTGCGGCGCCTCCGTGGCGGCACCAGAAGTGCCCGCGGGGGCGTTTGATCCAGGAGCAGCACCATGGCCGTTACCGTCAGCGACGCCAACTTCGACACCGACGTTCTTGGTTCCAAGAAGCCCGTCCTTGTCGATTACTGGGCGGAATGGTGCGGTCCGTGCCTGCAGATCGCCCCGGCGCTCGAGGAGATCGCCAACGAGTTCGACGGCAGGCTCACGGTCGCCAAGCTGAACATCGACGACCATCCGGTGACGCCGACCAAGTACGGCGTGCGCGGCATCCCGACGCTGATGCTGTTCAAGGATGGCCAGGTGGCGGCGACCATGGTCGGCGCCCGGCCCAAGGGCAAGCTGGTCGAGTGGATCAACTCGGTGATCGGCGCCGGCGCCGCCAGGGTCGCCTAGACCGCGCTTCACCGCCTTCCGCGGCTAGCACCCCCACTCTGATGCGCGTCCCTCGCGGGGCGAGCCGGGTGTCGCATTTGCGTGTGACCCTTTCCCTCCCGGGGTCGGCGAGCTGTGCGCACGCTCGCGCGCCGATGCGAACGCCGGGTGGGGGTGCTTCGCTACTCGAGCGTGCGGCCGTCGGCCTCGAGGATGTGGCCGATCAGGTAGAGCGAGCCGGTGATTAGCACGCGCGCCGGCGGACCGCGATCGGTTGCCGACGCCGCCTGCTCGTAGGCATCGGCGAGCGACTTCGCCGCCTTCGCCCTAATGCCGGCCTTGGCCGCCGCGGCGGCCAGCTCCTTGGCCGTCGTGCTCGCCTCCTGCCCGGGCACGTCCACCGTCACCAGCGCCTGGATGTGCGGCGCCAGCGGCTTGAAGAAGCCGGTGGCGTCCTTGGTGTTGATCATACCGACGATCAGCACCAGCGGCTTCGGCGACTTCGCCTTCCACGCCTGGAACTGCTCGACCAGCGCGGCGGCGGCACCCGGATTGTGCGCGCCGTCGATCCACAGCTCGGTGCCCTGGTTGAAGTTCTTGGCGAGCTTGCCGTCGTCGATGCGCTGCAGCCGTCCCGGCCACTTGGCGTCGCGCAGGCCCTCCGAGATGGCGTGGTGGCCGATCATGAACTCGCCAAGCTGGTCGATGGCCGCCACCGCCAGCCCAGCATTGAGCAGTTGGTGCGGGCCCGGCAGGGCAGGCAGCGGCAGACGCTCGTAGGTCAGCGTCGGCACCTTGACGTGGATCTTGTCCTCTTCGAGGTCCGAGCGTTTCACCGACCAGTCGCGCCCATGCAGGACGAGCTGCTTCACCCCGACTTCCGCGGCACGCTTCTCGATGGCGGCGAGCGCCGCCGGCTCCTGCGGGCCGATCACCGCCACCACATCCGTCTTGAGGATGCCGGCTTTCTCGGCGGCGATACCGGCAAGGTCGCTGCCCAGAAACGCGACGTGGTCGATCGACACTGGCGTGATGACCGTCAGGCGCGGCCTCTCGACGACATTGGTCGCGTCCAGGCGTCCGCCGAGGCCGACCTCGAGGATGGTCGCGTTGGCCGGCGCGCGCGAGAAGGCGAGAAACGCCGCCGCGGTGGTGATCTCGAAAAAGGTGATCGGCTTGCCGTCGTTGACCTTCTCCACTTCCCCCAGCGTCTCGACTAGCTCCTCTTCGGTGATGAGCGACGAGAACGAGGCGCGGCGGCCGATGCGGATGCGCTCGTGGAAGCGCACCAGGTGCGGCGAGGTGTAGGTGTGCACGCGCTTGCCGGTCGCTTCCAGCGCGCCGCGGATGTACTGCGTCACCGAGCCCTTGCCGTTGGTGCCGGCGACGTGGATGACGGCCGGCAGGTTCTGCTCGGGGTTGCCGAGATGATCCAGCAGGCGCTGGATGCGCTCCATCGACAGGTCAATCTTCTTGGGATGGAGCCGCTGCAGCCGCTCCAGGAGTTCGTTGCTGGTTGTCACGGTGGAACGCTTATTCGGCGGCGCGCTTCATCTCGTCGACTTGATTGGCCGCGTCTCCGCGGTACACCGCAGGCGGCGTGAACGGGATGGCGATGGTGCCTTCATCGGCGCCCGCCTCGGCGCGATCTTTGTTCACCAGCAGGTCGATGACGCGAATCAGCGTGTCACGCAGCTCGCGCCGGTGCACGACCATGTCCACCATGCCGTGCTCCAGGAGGTACTCGGCCTTCTGGAAGCCGGCCGGCAGCTTCTCCTTGATGGTGTTCTCGATGACGCGCGGGCCGGTGAAGGCGATCAGCGCGCCGGGCTCGGCGATGGCCACGTCGCCCAGCATGGCGAACGAGGCGGTGACGCCGCCGGTGGTCGGATCGGTCAGCACGACGATGTACGGCAGGCCGGCGTCGCGCACCATTTGTGCGGCTACGATGGTGCGCGGCATCTGCATCAGCGACAGGATGCCTTCCTGCATGCGTGCGCCGCCGGACGCGGAGACAGCGATGAGCGGCGCCTTGCGCGCGACCGCTTCGCGCGCTGCCGTCACCAGGGCCTCGCCGCCGGCCATGCCCAGCGAGCCGCCGAGGAAGGCAAAGTTCTGCGCCGCCACGAGGACGTTGTTGCGGCCCATGGTGCCGGTCGCAACCAGGATGGCGTCGTCATCGCCTGTCTTGGCGCGGTTCTCCTTCAGGCGCTCGGTGTAGCGCTTGGCGTCGCGGAACTTGAGCGGGTCGGCGACCACTGAGGGCGCCGCCACCAGCTCGTACTCGCCGCGGTCGAACAGGCTCTTCAGGCGCTCGCGTACGCCGAGGCGCATGTGGTGGTCGCAGTGCGGGCACACCGACAGGTTCGCCACCAGGTCGCGGTGGAACACCATCTTCTCGCAGCCGGCGCACTTCTCCCAAAGATTCTCGGGCAGCTCGCGCTTGCGGACCAGGCTGCGGATGGTGGGACGAACGAAGTTGGTCAGCCAGTTCATGCGAAACCCCTCATGCACCTGGTTGTGACGCGCGCCGGACGCCGCCCGCCAGTTCGCGGACGAGCGCCGTGGCGCTGGCGACGATCTCCGCTGGCTTCTTAGCCCCGGCGGCGGCCTCGCCAATGCAGTCTACCAAAGCCGAGCCGACCACGGCAGCGTCCGCGATGCCGGCGATGACCTGCGCCTGGGCCGCCGTGCGGATGCCGAATCCCACCGCAATGGGTAGTGTGGTATTGGCGCGCAGACGCTTCACCGCTGCGGCGACGGCGGACGGGTTGTAGGTGCCGACCCCCGTAATGCCGGCCAGCGAGATGTAATAAAGGAAGCCCGAGGTATTCTGGAGCACCTTGGGCAGGCGCTTCTCGTCGGTGGTCGGGGTCGCCAGTCGAATGAACGAGAGCCCCATGCCGCGGGTGGGCAGCGCCAGCTCCTCGTCCTCCTCGGGCGGCACGTCCACGGCGATGAGGCCGTCGGCGCCGGCTGCCTTGGCGTCCCTCAAGAACGCCGGCACCCCGTAGCGGTGGATCGGGTTGTAGTAGCCCATCAGCACGATGGGCGTGGCCTGATCGCGGGCGCGGAACGCCTTCACCAGCTCCAGCGTCTTCCTCACCTTCGCGCCGGATTTCAGCGCGCGCAGGTTGGCGCGCTGGATCGCCGGGCCGTCGGCCATGGGATCGGTGAACGGCATGCCGACCTCGATCAGGTCGGCGCCCGCCGCCGGCAGCGCCTTCAGCACCTCGAGCGACGTCTCCAGGTTGGGGTCGCCCGCGGTAAGGAAGGTGATCAGCCCCGACCGCTTCTGCGCCTTCAGCGCCGCGAAGCGAGCGGCGATACGCCCCTCCCCAAACAAGGCTTCGCCCCCGGTGACCATCTACAGCTTCGTGCCCAGCGCCTTGGCGACGTTGAAGATGTCCTTGTCGCCGCGGCCGCACAGATTCATCAGCACGATGTGGTCCTTGGGCAGCGTCGGCGCAAGCTTCTTCACCCAGCCGAGCGCGTGCGAAGGCTCGAGCGCCGGGATGATGCCTTCGAGCTTGGCGCACATCTGGAACGCGTCGAGTGCTTCCTTGTCGGTGATCGACGTGTAGGTGACGCGCTTGGTGTCGCGCAGCCACGCGTGCTCGGGGCCGACGCCGGGATAGTCGAGGCCGGCCGAGATCGAGTGCGCCTCGATGATTTGGCCGTCGTCGTCCTGCAGCAGGTAGGTGCGGTTGCCGTGCAGCACGCCGGGGATGCCGGCGGTGAGCGAGGCAGCGTGCTGCCCGGTCTCGATGCCGTGGCCGGCCGCCTCGACGCCGTAGATCTTCACGTTGGCGTCGTCGAGGAACTCGTGGAACAAGCCCATCGCATTGGAGCCGCCGCCGATGCAGGCGACGAGCGAATCGGGGCCGCGCCCCTCGGCTTTCATCATCTGCTGGCGCGCTTCCTTGCCGATGATCGACTGGAAGTCGCGCACCATCGCCGGATACGGATGCGGCCCGGCGACCGTGCCGATGATGTAGAACGTGTCGGCGACATTGGTGACCCAGTCGCGCAACGCCTCGTTCATCGCATCCTTCAGCGTCTGCGAGCCGGACGTCACGGGCTTCACCTCGGCCCCCAACAGCTTCATGCGAAAGACGTTCGGCTGCTGCCGCTCGATGTCGGTGGCGCCCATGTAGATCGTGCACGGCAATCCAAACAGCGCCGCGACCGTTGCCGTCGCCACGCCGTGCTGGCCGGCGCCGGTCTCGGCGATGATGCGTTTGCGGCCCATGCGGTTGGCGAGCAGGATCTGGCCGATGCAGTTGTTGATCTTGTGCGCGCCGGTGTGGTTGAGCTCGTCGCGCTTGAAGTAGACCTTCGCCCCGCCGAGGTGTCTGGTGAGGCGCTCGGCGAAGTACAGCGGGCTCGGCCGGCCGATGTAGTACGTGTTGTAGTAGTCGATCTCCGCCTGGAACTTCGGGTCGGCCTTCGCCTCGCGATAGGCCTGCTCGAGTTCGAGGATGAGCGGCATCAGCGTCTCGGCGACGAAGCGCCCGCCGTAGATGCCGAAGTGCCCGCGCTCGTCGGGCCCCGCCTTGAAGGTGTTGGGAATCTGCTTCATGCCGTCTTCAAAGCGCGTTCACTGCCTTCAGAAAAGCCGCGATCCGCTCGGGGCTCTTCTTCGCGGGCCCGTCCTCGACGCCCGAGGAAACGTCCACGGTGGTCGCGCCCGTGGCCTTCACCGCCTGGGCGACGTTGGCGTCGGTCAGGCCGCCTGACAGCATCCACGGCTTCCGCCAGGTGCTGCCGTAAAGCAGCTTCCAGTCGAACGCAGTGGCATTGCCGCCCGGGAGCGCCGTGCTTGTAGGCGGTTTGGCGTCGAACAGCAACCAATCCGCCACGTCCTCGTAGGCCTTGGCGGCGGCCACGTCGTCGGCGGTGGCGATCGCCAGCGCCTTCATCACCGGCCGGCCGGTGCGGGTGCGGATGGTCTCGACGCGCTGCGGCGGCTCGGCCCCGTGCAGCTGGATCAGCTCGATCGGCACCTGCGCGAGCACGCGCTCGAGCTGCGCGTCCGACGGATCGACGAACACGCCGACGCGCTGCGTGCTCTCGGCGCGCGCGGCGAGCTTGGCCGCGTCCGGAGTCGCTACGAAGCGCGGCGACTTCTGCACGAACATCAATCCGACGAACGTCGCGCCACCGGCAATGGCGGCTTCCATCGCGGCGGCGGTGTTCACGCCGCAAATCTTTGCTTGCACGGTCATATCAATGGGCGCGGGCGCGGCGCGCCGACGCGACTTCGTCCCACACGGCGAGCGCCGCGCGGCGCGGATCCTCCGCCTCGGTGATCGTGCGTCCGATCACCAGGTAATCGGCGCCGGCGCGGATCGCGTTCGCGGGCGTGTCCACGCGCTTCTGGTCCTCGTTGCGCGCCGCGGTCGCGCTGCGCAGACCCGGCACCAGCAGCAGGAAGTCGCTCGGCAGCGCGGCGCGCAGCGGCGCCACTTCCTGCGGGGAGCAGACGACGCCGTCGCATCCTGCTTCCTGCGCTGTCTCGGCGAGCGCGCGCACCTGCTCCTGCACGGTGCGGGCGACGCCCATCGCCTTCAGGTCGGACGAGTCCATGCTGGTGAGCATGGTCACGGCCAGCACCTTGGGCGGCTTGGCGGCGTCGCGCGCCGCCTTCACGGCGGCGGCCAGCATGGCGGACCCGCCGCTCGCGTGCACCGTGGTGAGCGCCACGCACAGGCGCGCGGCCTCGCGCATCGCGCCGGCGACGGTATTGGGAATGTCGTGCAGCTTGAGATCGAGGAAGATCGGCAGGCCCTCGCCGGTCATGCTCTTGACGCCCGCGGGTCCCTGGGCGGCGAAGAACTTGAGACCGAGCTTCAAGCCGCCGACGGCGCCGCGCACCTGCCCGGCTAGCCTTTGCGCCGCCGCTAGGTTGGGGGTGTCCACCGCGCAGAAGATCGGATTGGCGGCGGTGGCGTCCGCGGCGGCCTCGATCGCCGCCTTGACCGCTTTCATCGCCCGGCTCCAGAGCCACTCATCGGCCCGGCAATGGCGCGCTGCTGCGGTTGCGTGGCCGCCGTCGGCGGCGCGGTACGAGCTTGGAAGCCTTCGATCTCGCCTTCGAGGTGCTTCACGCGCCGGTGCAGCGCCCGCGTCTGGGCGCGCCAGCGGTGCTGGCCGAACCAGGTGGCGATGCCGCCGAGAAACAATCCCAAGAACACGGCTCCGATGATCAGCACGAACAATGGCGGCTGCACCTCGTAGGGCAGGGGATCGAACGAAACCGGCACGCGTTCGCGGTTGTTGACGGCGAAGAACGCCATCGCCACCGCAAGCGGCAAGATCACCAGCCAGAACAGGAAGCGCACGCGCCCTACTTACAGGAACTTGTCCGGCCAGGCACGCGGCCAGGACGGGGGCCGAGGCCTCCTCGTCTCAGCCCGGTACTTTCGCCTTGGCGGGGGCCGGCCCAGAGGACGGGGTGGGGGCCGGGCCGCTGGCATTCAGGCGTTGGCGCAACTCTTTGCCGGTCTTGAAGAACGGCACGTGCTTCTCGGTCACGTAAACGGCCTCGCCGGTGCGGGGGTTGCGGGCCATGCGGCTGGCCCGGCGCTTAACCGAATAGGCGCCGAAGCCGCGCAATTCGACCCGGTCGCCACGGGCCAGGGCGCGCGAGATCTCGTCGAAGATCGTCGTGACGATGCGCTCGATGTCGCGCTGGAAGAGGTGCGGATTCCGCTCGGCCAGGCGCGCGATCAGCTCGGACTTGACCATCAGGAGGCCTCCCCGCCCAAGCCGGAGGCCGTCCCATCGGTCCAGGCTCTAGCGAAGGCCCTCAGGTTGCCAGAGCGATACCAGCCCGTCAATCCTAAGTGTTTCAGAAAACAGCGTTTTTCGAACCAGCCCGAATACTCCGGTGGGAATATCGAGGCTGGCGGTGCGGGGCCGGACCCGCTGTAGGGGCAGGTCCAGGCTGACATCGTGCGCCTCGGCGAGCCAGGTGCGGGCCTCGGCCACCCCGCCCACCCCGTCGATCAGGTTGAGGGACGAGGCCTGGCGGCCGGTGTAGATGCGGCCGTCCGAAAGCTGCAGGGCCGTGCGTGATCGGCTCGAACGGGTTGGGCTGGTCCTTGAGCGGCGCGCTCTTGATGAGGGTCGGCGTAACCCCGAGCTTCTGCATCGTTCCGGTGAGGTCGAAGGTCTGCATGACCACGCCGATCGAGCCGGTCAGGGAGTTCTCGCGCGCCACGATGCGGTCGGCCGCAAGCGCCACCATGTAGGCGGCCGAGGCCCCGGTGCCGCCGATGACGGCCACCACCGACTTGGCGGCGCCTACCTCGCGCAGGGCGCGGTACAGCTCTTCGCCGGCTACGACGGTGCCGCCGGGGCTGTCCAGGCGCACGATCAGCGCCTTGACCGAATCGTCACCGGCGATGCGGCGCAGCTCGCGTAGCCGGTCCTCGTCGTCGAGGATGATGCCGTCAATGTCGATCTGGGCGATGCGGTTGCCGAGGGCGATGCGGTCCTGCCCCCAAACCGCGTAGCCGATGGCGCCGAGCGCGATCACCAGCGCGAGCAGGCGCCACACCACGAGGCGCCGCTTCAGGCGGCGGCCGTCGGCGATGGCGTCGGCGTCTAGCGACATGGCTTGGCCCTAACAATAACCCCTCCCAGCAGTACTGGGAGGGGTTACTAGCGTTAACGGCTTGCGATTGTTGGACTACTTGGTGTCCGCCTCGCTTTCGCCATCCTTGGACTTCTTCTTGGCGGCCTTATTGGGCTTCTCCTCGCCCTTGCTCTTGGGGGCATCGCCCTTCGCCTTGTTGAGCGCCGCGCCCAGGATGTCGCCGAGCGAGGCGCCGGAGTCCGAAGACCCGTATTGTGCCATCGCCTCGCGCTCGTCGGAGATCTCCAGCGCCTTGACGCTGAGGCCGATCTTGCGCGCGTCGGGATCGATGCTGATCACCTTCGCATCGACCTTGTCGCCGACGGCGAAGCGCTCGGCCCGCTGCTCGGAGCGGTCGCGGGCGAGATCCTGCTTGCGGATGTAGGACGTCAGGCCCTCGCGGAAGGCGACGTCGATGCCGCCGGCATGGACCGCGGACACCGTGCAGGTAACCGTGTCGCCCTTCTTGTACTTGACCATGCCCGCCTGCGGATTGGCGGCGAGCTGCTTGATGCCGAGGCTGATGCGCTCCTTCTCCACGTCGGTGTCCAGTACCTTCGCCTCGACCACGTCGCCCTTCTTGTAGGCGTTGATGACCTGCTCGCCGGGCTTGTCCCACGACAGGTCGGACAGGTGCACCATGCCGTCGACGCCGTTGTCGAGACCGATGAACAGGCCGAACTCGGTGATCGACTTGACCGCGCCCTTGATGACCGTACCCGCCTGGCTCTTCTCGGCGAACTCGGCCCACGGGTTCGGCGTGCACTGCTTGGTGCCAAGCGAGACGCGGCGGCGGTTCGGGTCGACGTCGAGCACCATCACCTCGATCTCCTGGGAGGTCGAGACGATCTTGCCCGGGTGGACGTTCTGCTTGGTCCAGCTCATCTCGGAGACATGGACCAGGCCTTCGACGCCCGGCTCCAGCTCGACGAACGCGCCGTAGTCCGTGACGTTGGTGACGCGACCCTTGAACTTGGCGCTGACCGGGTACTTGGCCTCGACGCCCTGCCACGGATCGGCTGCCAGCTGCTTCATGCCGAGCGAGATGCGCTGGGTCTCTGGATTGATGCGGATGACCTGCACCTTCACGGTGTCGCCGATGGCGACGACCTCGGTCGGGTGGTTGACGCGCCGCCACGCCATGTCCGTGACGTGCAGCAGGCCGTCGATGCCGCCGAGATCGACGAACGCGCCGTAGTCGGTGATGTTCTTGACGACGCCTTCCAGCACCTGGCCCTCGGTGAGGTTGGCGATCAGCTCCTGGCGCGCTTCAGCGCGAGTCTCTTCAAGGACCGCGCGGCGCGATACGACGATGTTGCCGCGGCGGCGATCCATCTTGAGGATCTGGAACCACTGGTCGGTGCCCATCAGGTGCGAGACGTCGCGCACCGGGCGCACGTCGACCTGACTGCCGGGCAGGAAGGCGACGGCGCCGGAAAGGTCGACGGTGAAGCCGCCCTTGACGCGGCCGAACAGCACGCCCTGGACGCGCTTGTTGGCCTTGAACGACTTCTCGAGCTCGGCCCACGCCTCTTCGCGGCGCGCCTTCTCGCGAGAGAGCACCGCCTCGCCCTGGGCGTTCTCCATGCGCTCGAGGAACACCTCGACCTCGTCGCCGGCCTTGATCTCGGCGGCGCGGCCGCGCTCGGAGAACTCACGGAGCGGGATGCGGCCTTCGGACTTCAGGCCGACGTCGATGACGGCGATGTCGTTCTCGATGGAGATGACCCGTCCCTTGACGACGGACCCCTCGAGGCCGTCGGAGGTGCCGTACGACTCCTGCAGAAGCTGCGCGAAATTCTCTTTGGACGCGGCAGCGGCGTTGGTGGTTGCCATGTGCGATTGGGGTGCCGGCGTCTCGCCCCCGGCGGGGGGTTAGGGGTTGCCACGAGCGGAACGCAATAAGGCCCTGTTGCGCCGCCAGAGCGGCACAACCGCTGGACCTCTGCGAACCACACTTAGTTCGGGCCGGAAATGTAGGCTTTCGCGGCCGTGAACGCCTCGTCTATATCCAGTTTCGTCGTATCTAGCAAGAACGCCCCCTCGGCCATGCGGAGGGAGGACTGGGCCCGCTCCTGGTCGCGGCGATCGCGCTCCACCACCGATTTCAGCACTTCTTCGAGCCTGATCGCCGAGCCGGACGACACCAGCTCCTTCCAACGGCGCTCGGCGCGGCACTCGGCGGAAGCCGTGACGAATAGCTTCTTTTCGGCATCAGGGAGCACCACCGTGCCGATGTCGCGGCCCTCGACCACGGCGCCGGAGCGTCCCCCCGGGTGGCGGCGTGCGAACGCTCGCTGGAAGTCCAGCAGCGCCGCCCGCACGCCGGGCTCCGTGGCGACCCGCGAGGCGGCATCCGAAACGCGCTCGCTGCGCAGATCCTCCGCCTTGAGGTCGGCCTCGGTCAGCGCCTGGGCTTCGCGGGCCGCCGCGTCGGCGTCGTCCGGGCTTGCGCCCGCGCGCAGCACGCGCGAGGCAACGGCGCGATAAAGCGCGCCCGTGTCGAGGTGGGCGAAGCCGTAATGCTCGGCAAGCTTCTTCGCCAGAGTGCCTTTGCCCGCGGCGGCGGGTCCGTCGATCGCAATGATCACCGGTTCATCGGCGTAATGCTCGCGCCCAGCCCTTCCATCAGCGAGGCGAAGCCCGGGAAGCTGGTGGCGATGGTCTCGGTGCCGTCCACCGTCACGGCGCTCCTCGCCGCCAGGCCGGCGACGAGGAACACCATGGCGATGCGGTGGTCGAGCGCCGCGTCGATGTTGGCGCCGCCGGGCAGCGGGCCGCCCAGCCCCTCGACCGTCAGCGCGTCGCCGTCTTCGGCGACGGTCGCGCCGCAGGCGCGCAGGCCGTTGGCGATGGCGGATAGGCGGTCGCTCTCCTTCACCTTCAGCTCGGCCAGGCCTTCCATGCGCGTAGTGCCGTGCGCCAGCGCCGCGGCGACGGCGAAGATCGGGTACTCGTCGATCATGCGCGGCGCGCGCTCGGCCGGCACGCTGATGGCGCGCAGCGCACTGGCGCGCACGACCAGGTCGGCGATCTCCTCGTCGCCGTCCTTGCGCTCGTTCTCGAAGCGGATGTCGGCGCCCATCTCGCGCAGCGACTCGAACACGCCGGTGCGCAGCGGGTTCATGCCGACATTCTCGATGCGCACCTCACTGCCCGGCAGGATCAGGGCGGCGACGGCAAGGAATGCCGCCGAGCTCGGATCGCCCGGCACCTGCACCGGCGCCGGCCGCAGTTCCGGCTCGCCGACCACGGTGACACGGCGCTGCATCTTGCCGTCGGCCTTCTCGTCGCTCACGTGCACGGTGGCGCCAAAGCGGCGCAGCATGCGCTCGGTGTGATCACGCGTCGGCTCCGGCTCGATGACGGTCGTCTCGCCGGCGGTACCCAGTCCGGCGAGCAGGATGGCCGACTTCACCTGCGCGCTCGGAACCGGCAGGGTGTACTCGATCGGCGTCGCTTCCTCCGAGCCGGTGATGGCGAGCGGCAGGCGCGTGCCGGAGCGCGCCAGGATCTGCGCGCCCATGCGCTTCAACGGATCAGTGACGCGCGCCATCGGCCGCTTGCACAACGACGCGTCGCCGGTGAAGAAGCTGGTGAACGGCTGCGTCGCGACCACGCCCATCGTCAGCCGCGCGCCGGTGCCCGAGTTGCCGAGGTCGAGCACCGAGCCCGGCTCGCGCATGGCGCCGAGGCCCAGTCCGTCGACGACCCAGCGGCCGTCCTTGGTGCGCTCGATGTGGGCGCCGAGCGCGCGCAGCGCCCCGGCAGTGGAGAGGACGTCGTCGCCCTCCAGGATGCCCGAGACGATGGTGCGGCCGGCCGCTAGCGCGCCGAGGATCAGCGAGCGGTGGGAGATCGACTTGTCGCCGGGAACGCGGACCGTGCCCTTGAGCGGTCCGGAGGGTGATGCGCGAAGCTTGGCCATGGTCCGTGAATGCGGCGCCGCACCGCCGTGTTGCCGGCGCTGCGAGCGCAAAAGGGCAAGAGAGATACCGGTCTGTAGCACACGCCTTCCGGCGGGTGCCAGGGGACGCGCCCTCCGGATGGTGCCAAAGTGGCAAGTCTGGCGGGAACTTGGACCCTTCCGCCGCAAATCAGTGGACACGCTCCCACCTTCGTGGCACACGGACGCGCCAAATTTCAGCACCTCCGGCCGCCTCGCGGTGAGCCGCTCCAACCCTGAGCTTGGCGATCCACCCTTGGCCGGAGGAAACAGCGCCCTACCTGGGGGCGCCTGTGGCGGTGTCGAACGGGGATTTGCGCCGTCCGGTAGTCGGGAGGTTCATGGTGGCAAAAGCGGAATTGGGAACCAAGCGCGAGTGCCCGAGTTGCGGCACCAAGTATTACGACCTCGGCAAGGAGCCGCCGGTCTGCCCGCGCTGCGGCGCCGAGTACACCGTGACCGCGGCCCGCGCGGCGCTGTCGCCGCAGCCTGCCGCCGAGAAGGCCCGTCCAAAGCCCAAGCCGCCGCCGCGCGTGCCCGCCGAGGCCAGTGAGGAGGCGGAGGAGCCGGTCGTCGCCGACGCGGAGGAAGAAGAGGAGTTCGTCGAGGACGAGGAGTTCGTCGAGGAAGAGGGTGAGGAAGAGGTTTTCGAGCCCGAACCGGAGGAGAAGTAAGGCGCTTCTGAATCCGCCGCCCTTGATTCCGCCGGATCGGCGGACATAAGGTCGCCCGCCGCAGGCCGTGCCTGCAGTTCCGTTCCCGGGGCCATAGCTCAGTTGGGAGAGCGCGTGAATGGCATTCACGAGGTCAGGGGTTCAACTCCCCTTGGCTCCACCAATCCAAAGACCCGGCCTCACGGCCGGGTCTTTTTGATTCTGCGCCGGTCTGGTTGCATGGGCCGGCGATGAGCAACCCCACCATCCTGTGCATCGTCGGCGACAGCCGCTCGGGCTCGACGCTGCTGCAGTACCTGCTCGGAATGCAGCCGGACGTCGCGACGGTCGGCGAGCTGCGCCGACTCGGCCAGCTGCTCGCCGAGGGGCGGCCGTGCTCGTGCGGG
>Ga0194132_10002321_pt1 | contig 36032 bp, 36 predicted proteins | sample TA2KigOf80mmetaG_FD_148612 | JGI IMG/M metagenome (GOLD analysis project Ga0194132, IMG submission 148612) | Freshwater microbial communities from Lake Tanganyika, Tanzania - TA2015054 Kigoma Offshore 80m | ecosystem: Environmental > Aquatic > Freshwater > Lake | place: Tanzania: Lake...
TACACCAAGTCCAAACGCGGGCCGAAGAAGCCAGTACCTCACAAACTGAGTGGCAAAAAACAAACGCACGTATCGACTGCGCGGATTCTGGCGATGCGACGGTAGTCAACCGACCTTTACAGGGATGGGGATTGGGGGTTAGGGGTTAGCAAAACTGGGGCTAGAGGTTGGGGACTAGGGGCTGGGGAAGATGAGGACTGAGGAAGGCTATAGGCTTCAGGCTGTAAGGGGAAGACAAGTTCGCTCCTTCAGCCTGCGGCCTTAGACCTTCAGCCTGCGGTGGCTTTGGACTTTGGACTTTGGACTTTGGACGTGAAACACTGCTCCCGAGACTCATCAGCAGTGCTTCCGCCTCTTGCATATCCTTGGTGTCAAACCCTTCCGTGAACCAGCTATAGATCTCCTCTACCAACTGGCGAGCCTCACCAGGCTTGCCTTGACTCTGCCACAAGCGCGCAAGGCTCACTGACGCGCGCAGTTCGAGCGACTTGGCGTGTTGCTGGCGAGCAGTCGTCAGCGCTTTGTGGAAGTAGCCTTCCGCCTCTTCGGAACGATGAATGATGAACGATGAATGATGAATGGGGGCAACTTCTTGCTGTTCTTCTCTTGTCTTCCGTTCATCATTCAGCATTCCGCGCTCATCGTTTAGAAGCAGCTCACCTTTGAGTAGATACAGATCTGGCATATAGACGTGATGCTCAGCTTGCTCAGCGTGAACAAATGCCTCGTCTACAGCGGCGTACGCCTCGGCCAGCTGGCCATTTTTTGCGTAGGCCTCGGCCAGCACCGCAAGATAGGCTGGAATGCCATAACAGGCACCGGCCTCCTGATACAAACGCAGCCCGTGACGAATCTGCGCAATGCCGCCCTCGCCTTGCCCTTGCTCTACTTGTGCCCAGCCCTCAGAAATGGCCGCTATAGTGATAATGAATCCAAATCCGTGCTCCTGCGCAAGGGACGTAGTGATCCGCACATGTGCGAGACAGGACTCCACTTCCCGACGATAATAATGAATCACACAGGCAACATAATGTGACCAGGCGAGGGTAAACGGGTGCGCGAGTTTCTCGGCCAATGCGAGGGCCTGCTGCGTACAGTGCAAGGCTTGATCAGCATACCCCAGTCGCCACAAGGTCAGCGCGAGCCAGTGTAAGCTCCCGACCCCAGGGTCGCGCCCGCCATACTGGGCAATATGGTCGGCATGGGTCTGCCAGTCATAGGTTTCATACGCGTGCTGCAAATACTGCCGGGCTGTGGGTAAGTCTGCAAAGTCATACAAGGTAGTGCCTTGCTGCATGTAGGCTCGGACCGTCAGCAACGGGTCGGTGAGACGTTGACTCAGCGTGAGAAACTGCGCTCCGAGTTCCCAGGCCGTGCGAAACTCAGCGCGCGTGTGGTGTAAGACAATAAGACCACCGATAGTAGCGGCAAATTGTGGCAGCTGCTCTTCCTGCTGACAGAGCCCGCGGACACGCGCATACACGTGTTCAACTTCAGGCGCCGTATACCCTTTGAGTGCACGCAGAGGATTTACCAGCGCAAGCTGCAACCGCAGTTCTATGTGGCCCCGTGCGGCAGTCTCAGGGAGGGTGATGAGCAACTCCAATCCTTGCGTAAAATGAACCACGGCTTCTTGGTTGGCATGACGACGGAGCGCAGTCTGCCCTGCGTGCTCACGGAAAGCAATCGCTTTCTCGACCTCTCGCCCTTGTGTAAAGCGCACTGCGAGTTCGGCGGCGATTTCACTGGCGCGGCTTCCGTACGCGGCTTCTTTCTGTTCCCCTACACGTCGGTGGAGTCGGATACGTCGCGTTTCATTCACGCGATCGTACAACACGGCATGATAGAGCGCATGGTGAAAACGGTAGCGTTCACTCAACGTGCCGTCGGGCCACTCCTCCGTTCCTCGGGCGGTAATCAATTGTCCCCTGCGGACCAACATGTCACACTGACGGTCAACCTCTTCTACCTCCACTTGCAGCCCCGCCGCGACGGCGGCAGCAGAGAATTCTATGCCCACGACGCTTGCGACTTCGAGCAAGTGTTGCGTCTCCTCCGGTAAGTGCTGAAACTGTTTCTCAATTATGTGCCGCAACGTGTTTGGGACATTCTCAGTCATACGCAAGACGTCACCCTGCATCGTCCACTGCCCGGCTTGCTCACGGACAAGCCCTTGTTGCAACAAGTCATCGACGACATTGACGATGAACAGCGGATTACCACCCGTGCGGCGGTGAATAAGCTCAGGCAACGGAGAGGCGGCAATCGTCGTATGCAAGCGCTGCGTCAGATACTCATTCACTGCCTGTTCTGAAAGCGGCGTAACCCGTAATTCCTCACAGCGGCTGCGCGCGGTTAACTCTTGCACCACCCCTCGTAATGGATGGTTGTTCGCTAATACATCTGTGGGCCGGTATGTTCCGATGATGAGCAACTTGGCCGGTTCACGACGTTGCGCGACGTACGACAACCACTCCAGGGTGGAGATATCGCTCCAGTGCAGGTCTTCCAGCACCATCACCAAGCCCTGCTCGCGAGTGAAGACCGTGAGAATTTCTGCTGCTTCGCGCAGCATGCGCTCACGCGTCGCCCCTTGTAATTGCCGATGCAGGGCCTCGAGTTCAGCCGCGTCAATCAAGAACGGTAACTGCACTAACCAGGACGGCGCATAGCGACGCAACAGTTCCCGGGTCTGGTCACGCTGCGGACCACGACACAACTGCCCGGCAATTTCCAACAAGGGCATGAAGGCTTCACCGGCGCCATACTGTTCGATGCACTGCCCGTAAGCGAAGCTCACAGGAGAGGCTAGAGGCTGGAGGCTAGAGACTTGTGGGGAGGCGGCTAGTCCCAAGCCTCTAGCCTCTAGTCTCTGCCGAAAGGCCTCCACAATCGTAGTCTTGCCGATGCCTGGTTCGCCACTGATAAACACGACTTGCCGTTCGCCCGTGAGCGCGGTCTCCAGACACTGCTCTAGATAAGCAATTTCTGCGGCACGGCCAACAATCTGTGAGCGATTGTCTCCTTTGCTCTGAACATGCACGCTTCTCTACCTCCTAGCGTCGCGACGCACGGTCAGCACTGACCGCGCGTGTTCATATACAGCACTCGGCTGTTGACTTGGCACGAACGACAAATGGAGGCAAGGCGAGGGGAGACTGTAGGAGAAGCTAAATGATGAACGAGGAGGGCTTTAGGCTTCAGGTTGTAGGCTATCGAGGAAAACCTTCAGAACGGAGCCTTAGCCACGACGTAAGGAGGGGGACTCAATTTCCCCCGTTAGCCTATGGCCTTTTGCCTAAAGCCTTTTTTAGAGATTGTGTCCCCAATTGCCGTGAAACCCGTAGGGCACTCGATGTGGTAGCTTTACCGTCGCCACCGGATCATGGCCTATGTTCTCCGCATCCAAAATGACCAGGTCACTGCGATTCTCATCTCGACGATAGACAACGGAGAGTATGTACCCCTGCCCTTCCGGCGCCTGTGCTGCACGTGGCACGAAAACCGGCTCTGAGGGAAATCCTGTCGAGCCAAAGTCACACACCTGTTTTCGTCCGGTCTGATGATCATAGCGAAAGATGGCGTTAAAAAATCCATCCTCACCAGGACTACCGCAGCGTCCACCAGTGTAGCCATAACGGTACGAGAGCCCTGCATAGCGCTCATCGAGTCGCGGGAACTCTGTTGGACTATCATCAAGCTGCTGATCCTTCATCGAACCGCTACGCAGATCCAATGCCCAACGCGTAAGTTTCGCAGAATCATCCTTCGCTAAATCGCTCGCCTCTGCCCCATCAAATAACGGCAAGCGTGGAAGACGACAGACATCAGCGATCACCTGACCATTTTCTGAATAGGCGTTCATCGGATGAAATACGAAACACGGATCAGTCGCGAACCAGCGAACATCGGCACTCGAACCGCTGCGCGGCATGACGCCAATTTTGGTTCCTACCTCCGGCTCCCAGCGAATCGGCGCACCAGACGCAAAGTTCTCGGAACGAAACGTCGCCGGAAAAACCATGAAGATCACATGCTCACGCGTGGTGATGAAGTCGTGCATCATCGTGGGGACTGGAACATCGATCTCTTCACTGCGGGTAATCTTCCCATCAGCAGTCGCCACGTAGTAACGTAGATACGGCGGAAACGGACTGTAGCCAAAGAACAGCAACTCGCCAGTTTCAGGATCGATCTTCGGATGCGCCGTCATCGGCCCTTGCAGTTTACCGTCGAAGTCATAGATGCCGCGCGTTTCTAATGTTTCTGGATCAAGTTCGTGTGGTGGCCCAGCTTCCCACAGCGCTAAGAGTTTCCCACCATGCACGATAATGTTGGTGTTGGCTGCATTGGGAAAAATTCCCTCAACTCGTGGGTCTGAGTTCGTCCAATCAGCTAGTCCTCCCCAGAGCGCTTCGCCCGCTTCTCGCTCCATCTGGAATCGCTGCGTCCGTACCCAACGGTTACGATAGTGCGCTTTCCCTTCACGGATAGCGAATGCGTGGATCATGCCGTCTCCATCGAACCAGTGGTAGCGACCACGTGGCGCAAACTGCGGATTGGCACCGTTACGATACAACGTGCCGTTTAATGCGCGCGGAATCTCCCCTTCCACCACCAGATCGTGAACCTCCCCCTCCATCGGCCACGGCGCATAGTTCCCACGGAGAAATGGATCATTCGGAAACGAACGACTCATAATGACTTCCTCCTTGCTCTCTGCCGAGAGCGGCGTGTAGATGTGTGTCGACGAGTACGTACACGAGATTGCGGTGGTTCCTGAGCTGGACTTCCATGCATGGCGATCAATCCCGCGAACCAACGAGACGTCGCCACGTCGTAATGCGTCAAGATTGCTTGAGGATCAGAGAACACCAGACGACCGGCAAGGTGTAAAGAGACGAGGCCATGGACCATTGCCCATAAGATGTTCGCGGCTTGATCCCTGTCCACATCATGCAATTGCCGTTCAACCAGCCATGCCGCTAGGGTATCGCGCATGATTACCCAACTGGTACGTAGGCGTGCATGCTGCTCTGGTGTCGGCTCAACGGCTGAATCTTGGAAAATGAGGCGATAATAGGTTGGATTATCGATCCCGAAACGGAGATACGCGACGCCCATCGCACGGAGTTGTTCGAGCAACGTCGGTTCACATCACGCAGCATCGATCGCGGCCGTCAATAAATCTCCCGCTTGCAGTTTGAGGGTCAGGAGCAGTTCCTCTTTGCTATCGAAGTGTTGATAAATCGCTGTGGCACTATATCCCAGCGCGCTAGCGACTGCGCGCATCGTCAGTGCCTCGACGCCACTCTCTTCAATTAAGCGGAGTGCCACAGCAAGAATGTCGGCACGCAAGGTTGGGTTAATAGGGCGAGGCATACGTAGTTGTCACCTGACATCGTTAGGTAACATTGTTAAGTAACGATGTCAACTGTTCACTCATCGAAGAAACAGATACAGTGAACAGTGCAATGAAAGGACACTACCATGGATGCACCAACTCCGCTCTCGCTTGAGCAAGTCCGCGGTGATCTCGCCACGTTTGTCGCCAACCCGTATCCCGCCTATCTGGAGATGCGCCCACAGTCACCGATGCTCATGGAATTTCTTCCCGCCGGCATCGTGCCTGGGCTCGATGAACCGCTGAAATCTTGGACGATCATGACGTACGATGATGTCCTTGCGGTGCTTCGCGATCACGACACCTTTACGTCGGCACGCAACCCCTTCGTTGAAAAAGGGTTCTTTCCGCAGCTGGTGCTGATCATGGACGATCCGCCACGTCACACGCGGTTTCGTCGCTTGGTGAATAAGGCCTTTACCCTGAGACGCGTCGAGGCGTTAGAACCGTGGATTACCTCTATCGCCACCGAACTGCTCGATAACATCGGCTCTGGAGAGACTGACATCGTGCAGTCCTACACCATCCCGTTGCCAGTGAAAGTGATCGCTCGCCTGATGGGCATCCCCGGCGATGATTACCCGACGTTCAAACGCTGGTCAGACACCTTCATTTCATCTCTCGTTTCCATCTCGTTAGAGGAGCGGATGAAGAACACGCTCGAGATGGTGGAATATTTCGGCAAGATCGCAGCGGCGCGGCGCACGCAGGGAGCAGATGACCTCATTACTGCGCTGGTCGAAGCCGAGATTGAGGGGGAGTCACTGCAAGACTGGGAGATTCTTGGCTTCTGCATTCTTCTTCTCATCGCTGGCAACGAAACAACCACCAACTTAATTGGCAATATGCTCAACATTCTGGTGGAGCGTCCAGAATTGTGGCAACGCCTACGGCAGGATCGCACTCTGGTTGAGCCCGTAATCGAAGAAACTCTTCGCTACGAGAGTCCGGTACAACAATTGATGCGAATGACAACCAAAGAAGCGACACTCTCGGGTGTCACCATACCAGCCGATGAATTAGTCACCGTGTTCTTCGGGGCTGCCAATCGCGACCCCAAAGAATTTCCCAATCCCGAGGAATTCCGCCTCGATCGTGACTTGCGCAGTCATGTCTCCTTCGGCGCAGGCACTCACTATTGTTTAGGTGCACCGCTCGCACGCGCCGAAGCCAGGATTTCGCTGAATGCCTTTCTTGATCGTTATTCCACCCTCACCCATGGGAGCACACCTGCAGTGCGCCAATCACAAAGCCCGGTCGTCTTCGGCTTTGAACGACTGCCACTGCGTTTACATGGCGGAGGGCGGTGAAATGCGGCTCGTGATCAACTATCAAAAGTGTCGGAAGTCAGGGCAATGCGCCTACCTGCATGCTGAATTGATCACAGCCGACGCAGACGGCACACCACGAGTGATTGTTGAAACGATTGGGAAAGAACTCCGTGAGGCCGCGGAAGACGTGGCGGACATCTGCCCCAGTGGTGCGATTACATTGCAAGAGAATTGAAGGCGGGAGAGTGTATCGTCTGCCCGAGGAGCATCTCGTGGAATTCGGTCTGCAGTTCTCACCTCGCGCTGGCCCGGACGGTGAGTATCCTAGGCCATTGATTTTGAAAGTACGGTTTCATCATGCCCCACCTTGCGTGAACTGAGCGACGCGCCTCACACGAACTCCAACTCTCCCCCAGCCCCACTCGTACGACGATAATAACACCCGACGCGTGTTTGTCCGGAGGCATCTTTAGTGTGACACACCCCACCTTTGCGCGGGCGTACGATGTAGAGCAATGAGTTCTGTTCGCAGTTCACACGAATTTCGACAAGGTCGAGGACGTCTCCCGACGTTTCCCCTTTGCGCCAGAGTTCGTTACGAGACGTCGACCACAACACGGCCCGTCGAGTCTTTTGTGTTTCTTGCAACGCAAATTGGTTAACATAGCCAATGAAAAGCACTTCTTTCGTGTCGGCGTGCTGCAGCACGGCCGGAACCACAGCTTGCTTGGTCTCAGCTACTTTTTGCAGCTTAGCAAAATCCAACGTTAATGTTGTGCCTTCTTCTAACACATTCATATCCATCACCTCATTCTTCCACCCTGTATCGGGTCTCAGGTGCGGAGTCTAGCCAAGGCATCCACTCGATTGCCGAGCAGTTTCCTCCTGGCAGGCGGTGCAACCTCTTGTGTCAGTGCAGCATCAGAGTACCACGAGAGAGAACAGTGCCCCTCTACCATTGCACCAGGAGGTCGGCTATGAATCAGCTCCAACAACAAGCGCGTATGAAAACCCCAGTCACTCCACTCGATAACAGCCTTGCCGATGATTGGCAACCAACCAAGGCCAAGGGCTCGCACCCGGAAGTCTTACCGAACGACGCACACAATGCGCAGCTCATCGCCAATGTCCACCCTACTGACTGGACCAATCCGGAACCTGCGCCACGGTACAACCTGGTAGTTATTGGTGCGGGCACGGCTGGGCTGGTCACCGCTGCTGGCGCAGCCGGTCTCGGCGCCAAAGTCGCGTTAATTGAACGTCACCTTATGGGTGGCGATTGCTTGAATGTCGGTTGCGTACCATCCAAAGCCGTCATTCGCTCTTCGCGGGTTGTCAGCGATATCCGTGACGCCGAACGGTTTGGCGTACGCGTCAAAGGAGAGGTAGAAGTCGACTTTGCGGCAGTCATGGAACGGATGCGACGGTTACGCGCTGGGATTAGCCATCATGATTCCGCGCATCGCTTTCATAAAGAACTCGGGGTCGACGTCTTTCTCGGCGACGGCCACTTTACCGGTCCTGATACCATTGAAGTCGCGGGCAAAACTTTGCGCTTTAAGCGTGCCGTTATCGCGAGCGGTGCGCGCGCGGTAAATCCGTCGATCTCAGGGTTAGCCGCAGCGGGATTCTTAACCAACGAAACCGTCTTTTCACTCACCGAATGTCCGCGTCGCCTGGCGGTCATCGGTGGTGGACCCATTGGGTGTGAACTCGCGCAGGCGTTTCGTCGCTTGGGTTCTGATGTCGTACTGTTCCACAATGCCGGTCACATTCTCAATCGCGAGGATGCCGACGCTGCCGAGATCGTGCAACAGACATTTCTGCGAGAAGGCATCCAGCTCGTTCTCGATTCTGAAATCGTTCACGTCGAACGTACGGCAAATGGCAAAGTCTTCCACTTCACCTCGCAAGGAAAGGCGGATTCCATTACTGTCGATGAAGTTCTTGTTGGTGCAGGACGTGCACCGAACGTGGACGGGTTAAATCTTGAAACTGTCGGGGTGGAGTACGACAGGAAACGCGGCGTCAAAGTCAACGATCGCTTACAAACCACGAATCCGCGGATTTATGCTGCCGGTGACATTTGCATGGACTGGAAATTTACCCACGCTGCCGATTTCGCCGCACGGATTGTGATTCAGAACACCCTGTTTCATGGCAAAAAGAAACTCAGTGCTTTGACCATGCCCTGGTGCACCTACACTGATCCAGAAATTGCGCACGTCGGCCTCTACGAACGTGATGCGCAAGAAAAAGGCATAGAACTGAACACCTTCACGATTGCCATGAGTCAAGTTGATCGTGCCATTGCCGACGGTGAAGAAGATGGTTTCGTAAAGGTCCACGTCAAAAAAGGCACCGATCAGATTCTTGGTGCAACGATTGTTGCCCGCCATGCAGGAGACATGATTAGCGAACTTACACTGGCGATGGTGGGCAAGGTGGGCCTCTCAACCCTCGCCTCAGTCATCCATCCGTATCCGACCCAGGCAGAAGCGATCCGTAAGGTTGGCGACGCGTACAATCGCACCCGCCTTACTCCACTCGTCAAGAATATTTTTCATCGCTGGCTAGCATGGACACGCTAAAAGGTTGCCTGAGAAGTAAGCACAAGCTGTCATTGCGAAGAGCCAGAGGTGACGAAGCAGTCTCAGCATCAGCAGCTAAGGAGACAACGATTGCTTCGTGCCGTTCGCAATGACACTCTCAGAGGACTTCCTCAGACCGACTCTAAAAGAAAAGTAGTTGAGCTCGCACTTCATGGTCAGTAAACAACAGTGATGAAAGATGGAGAAGGTACAGTGAAAAGTGAAGAGCAAATGTCCTCCCCTGCGTTTCTTCATTTCTCATTCTTCTTTTTCAATTGAATTACCCATGTTGACTTGTCGTGAATTTATCAACTTCATCGCCGATTATTTGGCAGGCACCCTGTCCCAGAATGAATCCCACGCCTTCGCGTACCATCTCGCCGATTGTCCTGAGTGTTCACAATATCTAAGCAGTTATCAAACGACCGTGTTAGCAAGTCACCTTGCGTATGCCGACCCAGAGGACGCGGTCCCCGCTGAGGTTCCAGAAGAATTAGTGCACGCGATCCTCAGCGCTCGAGCGCAGAGTGCTCCAGTCGAGAGAGACCGGCAATAGACGAAACTGATACGTCTATGCTAACGTCCGGGCTGTGAAGACTGAACCTCCTATTCACAAACAGTCCGCAACTGCAGGGGAAGACACCGCGCTGCTCAGCCGCCTCCGTGCTGGAGATTCGGCTGCCTATGAAACCCTGGTTCGTAGCTATAGTGGTCGCCTGCTGGCGGTCACGCGACGACTGCTCCGCAATGAAGAAGATGCCAAAGATGCCTTACAAGATGCGTTTATCTCCGCCTTTCGCGCGCTGCATACATTCGAAGAAGGCTCTCTTCTGTCGACCTGGCTTCATCGCATCGCTGTGAATGCCGCGTTAATGAAACTGCGGACCCGTCGGCGCCACCCCGAAGATTCGCTTGACGATCTGCTACCAAAGTACATCGAAGATGGCCACCGTGAGGATGGCCATCGTGGCAATCCCACCAAACCGTGGAAAGAACCGGAAGGACTATTGCAGCAACGCGAAACTCGCGCGTTGGTACGCGAGTGCATCGACCGGCTCCCTGAGACATACCGAACAGTCCTTTTGCTGCGTGACATTGAAGAACTCGACACCGAGGAAGCGGCACAGTTGATCGGCATCAGTCCAAACGCAATTAAGATTCGCCTGCACCGGGCTCGGCAGGCTCTCCGTACTTTACTTGACCCACATTTTCAGGAAAATGCTGTATAATTTTGCAATATACCTGAGTTTTTACCACAGCATTCAGGGTTATCAGCAAAGGATCTATTATGACCTGTCGTGAGTTTGTCGAGTTTCTCTGGTGCTATATTGATAATGACCTCTCTCCCGTAGAGCGCGCGACGTTTGACGAGCACCTAGCAAAATGTCCCGATTGTGTGAAATACTTGCAGCAGTATCAAGCAACGACTCGGATCGGTAAGGCGGTAGAGGTTTCCTCAAGTGAACCAATTCCCTCAGATGTCCCCGAGGACCTTGTGCAGGCTATTCTCAAATCACGCATAAAGGTTGCGTAGCCGGACTATAAGCTCACCCTATGGAATGGTGGCACTGGGCCATCTTTGGTCTGCTGCTCGCGTTTGTCGAAGCCGCGACGCCTGGCGGTTTCTACGCGGCATTCTTTTCTGTCAGTGCATTTCTCGTTGCTCTGCTGGCAGGAGTTGGTCTGAGTGGACCACTGTGGTGGCAATGGTTGTTGTTCTCGGTGCTGTCAGTGGTCTCCCTCGTCGTGTTCCGCAAACGCCTCCTGTCTGCGCTTGGTGGCCAACGAAATCTCCCATACGCAGTAGATAGTCTCGTCGGAGAACTGGCACTCCTTCATGAAGACCTTCCTGCAGGTGCGTTCGGGAAAGCTGAACTGCACGGCACTGTATGGAATGTACAAAATGGTAGCCCACTGCCCCTGACCAAAGGACAGCGGTACCGTGTCCAACAAGTCAATGGGCTCACCCTGATCCTGAACACCCTTTAACAAGAAGGAAACACGCGCATGGATGGAACATTACTGCTTGTTATTGTCCTCGCCCTTCTCGTCTGGTTCGTGCTCACGAAACTCGCCATTGTCGTTCCGCAACAGAGTGCCTACGTCGTCGAACGCTTAGGACGATACTCAGGAACACTCAGCGCCGGCTTCCATATCCTTGTCCCGTTTGTTGATACCGTACGCTATCGCCATTCTCTCAAAGAAACCGCGCTCGATATCCCGCCGCAGGTCTGCATCACGCGCGATAACGTCCAAGTACAAGTCGACGGAGTGTTATACTTTAAGATCATGAATCCAGAGCGTGCTTCCTATGGAGTGGCAGATTACGTCTTTGCGATTACCCAACTCGCCCAAACGACGCTGCGAAGCGAGATCGGTAGGATTGAACTCGACCGCACCTTTGAAGAGCGGACCCAGATCAACACCAATGTCGTGAATGAACTCGACAAAGCCACTGAACCGTGGGGCATTAAAGTCCTCCGCTATGAAATTAAGAACATTACTCCGCCAGCCGACGTGTTGGCTGCGATGGAAAAACAAATGCGCGCCGAGCGTGAGAAGCGGGCGTTAATTTTGACCTCAGAAGGTGAGCGTGACGCTGCGATTAACTCGGCCGAGGGTCAAAAACAACAAGTCATCAAAGCGTCGGAAGCCAAGAAGCAACAAGAAATGAATGAGGCTGAAGGCGAAGCGGCTGCGATTCTTTCGATCGCCAGTGCCACTGCCGAAGGGATTCGTAAAGTCGCAGATGCGATCCGGATGCCTGGAGGCCAGGAGGCAGTTCAGCTTCGGGTGGCTGAACAATACATCACAAAGTTCGGGGAGCTCGCCAAGACCAACAATACGATGATTTTGCCAGCGAGCGTCTCTGATATCGGTTCGATGATGGCCATGGCCATGAACGTCATCAAAACAGCCGGGAAGGACAGCGAAGCACCAAAGGACTCGTAAATCTCGCTTCTCATGCTCTCTGCTACAGAGGTTTATGTCGAGGGCTTGAGCAAGAGTATGCAACAAATACAGACTTTCGCGTAAGTGACAATCTGACCCAAAATACGATATTATTGAAGCGTTTTTTTGGCCCCTTTCCCACTCTTCCCCACTTTTGGTTTTTCATAATGAGGGAACGGATGAGGAGGAAACCGGGTGTGTGAGGTTATCGGTCACCACAGGGTCAGGGGACGGATGCTCGAACAATGAGGACGGTAGGATCGTACAACGTTTCTCAAGAGGAAACCGTCTCCGTTCACGTTTCCGGAGCTGATTTGCGCAGAGCCTGCGATCGTCTGGTAGCGCAAAGTCTTTCTCCCATTTGCTTTTCTCTTGCTGGAGTCTACGCATTAGTCGCAGTCAGTCACACCTTCGCTCTCTTCGAACCCCAATCCTTGCTTCTTGGTAGTGTCGCATTCGGGACCATTATTTTCCTTCTTGCACTGCCGTACGTAATCCACCGGTGGCCGATACCGCAGGAATGGAGTCACGTTTGCGGGGCAAGCATTGTCGCCGTTGTGGTAGGAAATGTCCTCCTCCGCTTTTTCGTCCTGCAGAACACAAGATACACCATCGATATTGTCCTGTGTGTCATCGGCACTGGAGGTTTATTTTTATCCGCGCGCTGGCTCCTCGGTACACTGTTCGCCATTGTCACAAGCTGGGTCGTTGCGGCAGCGGTCCTGTTCCCTACCATCCTGTGGAGCCACGAAGCGCTAGTTATCGTTGCAGCTTCAGTTCTCGCTATCCTCATCCACCTCGTTCGTCGCCGTAACGTTCAAGAGCTTGAATGGCTGCGTCAGCAAGAGCGTGGTCAGAGAACTGCGCTCGAAGCCACTCTCACGCAGTTACATCAGAGTGAAGCGCACTATCGCAGTTTGGTTGATAATGCCAATGATGGCATTGTGTCATTTACCCTGGATGGCACGCTCACGAGTGTCAATCGGGGATTGGCGGAAATGCTCGGCTGGTCAGTACAGGAAATGATGGGACATACCTATCGAGAGTTTGCAACGCCGGAGTTTTGGCGCCAAGGGGAAGAGCGAACGCGTAAAGTACTGGCTGGTGAACGAGTCCCTTCATCCTTTACCGGAGAGTTACGCCGTAGAGACGGAAGTCTCGTGCCGGTTGAGGCCCGTGCTCGCTTGATCCGCGATGCAGCAGGCCATGTCGTCGGTGTTCAAGGCATCTTTCGTGACATTACTGAACGCATGAAAGTCGAAGAACACCTCCGCCTTTACAATGAGCAGATCCAACGTCATGCAGAGGAACTGGAACAGCGAGTCGCGGAACGCACTGTCGCCTTGATGGACGCGAATGCCTCGCTACAAGAAGAAATCAGCGAGCGCATGCGCATTCAAGCCATCGTCCGTGAAAGCGAGGAACGCTACCGTAGTCTCTTTGAAGCGTGTCCTGAGGCAATCCTCGTCCACCATGATGGCCGTGTGGTGCTTGCCAACCCTGCGTGTGCGAGACTTGCCGGATTTCCGGATGCAGACGCACTCATTGGGAAGTCCATTTGGGACTTTATCCCCGCCGAAGTCAGTGGAGTCACCCGCGAACGCCTGAATGCGCTCATTGAAGAACAACGCCCCGCAGAACCGATCGAGATCAAACTTCGTCGCCTAACAGGAGAGCTACTCGATGTTGAGTCCTCTGCCATTTTCTTCTTGTATCGAGGGAAACCTGCGGCTCTCGGATTTCTCAGAGACATCACTACACGTAAGCGTGCCGAGGAGGGACTTCGTGAACTGAACGCCCAACTCGAACAGCGGGTCAAGACACGAACCGCGCAATTACAGATTGCCAAAGAGCAAGCCGAAGCCGCCGATCGCCTCAAGTCCGCGTTCCTTGCGACAATGTCCCATGAATTACGTACCCCTCTCAACTCGATCATTGGCTTCACTGGGGTGATTCTGCAAGGACTGGCTGGCCCGCTCAACAGTGAGCAGAGCAAACAGCTTGACATGGTACGAACCAGCGCCCGACATTTGCTCAGCCTGATTAATGACGTGCTCGACATTTCCAAGATCGAAGCTGGCCAAATTGAAATTCATGCCAAATCGTTCGCCTATCCAGAAGCAATCGAGAAGGTCGTCAAGACCGTAAGTGTCCTGGCTGAGCAAAAAGGCTTGGCTTTGCAGACGGCGGTCGCTGCGAATATCAATCTGATTGAGAGTGATCGCCGTCGCGTCGAACAGATTCTGCTCAATTTACTCAACAATGCGATAAAGTTTACCGAAACTGGCACGGTACGACTGGAATGCCGTCGTATCCCTGGCTGGATTGAAACGAGCGTAAGTGACACTGGCATCGGAATCAGAAATGACGATCGCCACAAACTCTTTCAGACGTTTCGTCAGTTAGATACCGGCCTGACCCGTCGTCACGAAGGAACTGGTCTCGGACTGGCCATCTGCAAGCGCTTGGTCGAATTACTTGGCGGGACAATTTGGGTTGACAGTGTGTGGGGCATGGGCAGCACCTTCACGTTCACGCTCCCTATAACTGAGCCAACAGAAAACCTACAACCTTATGTCGCTCACCATCTTAGTCATTGAAGATAACGAACAGAACCTCTATCTGACCACGTTCCTGCTGGAAAAGCACGGCTATCGTGTTGTCCACGCTCGTGACGGTCAAGAAGGGATTGCCCTTGCGGTACAGGTCAATCCCACGTTGATCCTGCTTGATATTCAATTGCCGATTATGGACGGCTATACCGTCGCCGAAGCCCTTCGCAGTAATCCTGTCCTTACCGCGATCCCGATTGTCGCCATCACGTCATATGCGATGCCAGGCGATCGGGAGCGCATCCTGACCGCCGGCTGCACCGGGTATATCGAGAAACCCATTAACCCCGACACCTTCATCAGCGAAGTGCAACAACATCTCCTAACACCTAAGGTCACACTATGAGCCGCTTCCTCGTCGTTGACGACAATCCGCAAAATATCTACCAGTTATATGTCCTGCTTGGGGGGCACGGACATACGGTTGAGTCGGCCCTTAACGGGGAAGAGGCTCTGGCGAAAGCACAGCAAACGCCTCCAGATGTGGTCATCACAGATGTGTTAATGCCAATCATGGACGGATTCACACTCTGTCGACATTGGCGTGCGGATGACCGGCTCTGCTCAATTCCACTCGTGATCTACACGGCAACCTATACTGACACTGAAGACGAAGAACTAGCCCTCAGCCTTGGCGCGACCCGATTCTTGATTAAACCGATTGAGCCAGAAGAATTCATGCAGCAAATCGAGAACGTTCTCCGACAGCACCAGAGCGGCCATTTACATCCACCGCCGGACACGTCCCTGCAAGAGCCGCAATATCTGAAAATGTACAACGAAGCGCTCGTACGCAAGTTAGAGGATAAGATCGCTGATCTTGAACGCGAAGTCGCGAAGCGCCAGCAAACAGAGGAAGCGCTCCGACAGGCAAAGGAACGGGCGGAAGTCGCCAATAGCGTAAAGAGCGAATTTTTAGCCATGATGAGTCATGAACTCCGGACCCCCCTACATGTCATCCTCGGCTATGCTGACCTCCTTTTGGAGAACACATTTGGTGAACTGAGTAGCGGTCAGAGTGACGTATTGGTGCGCCTGAGAAACAACGGACGCGTCTTGCTTGAGCGTATTTCGCTGGTACTTGATCTGCGTCGACTTGAGGATGGACGCTTTCCGCTTGAGGTGAGCGAGGTGAGTCTTCCCCTCCTTGTCCAACAGGTGGAAGACGAGATGCCCGAACTTCGCCAGCAACCCGGCGTTCGCTATATCCGTACGGTCGCTGCGTCCCTTCCACCATTGCGTACCGATCCGGGGAAGTTGCGCTTGGTGCTGCGGAACTTACTGAGCAATGCACTGAAGTTTACTGAAGCTGGGACCATATCATTAAAAGTGACGAAAAACGATCAGGGAATCGAGATCGGAGTGAGTGACACCGGAATCGGCATTCGGGCACACGCGCTCCCTCATATTTTTGATCCCTTTTATCAGGTCACGGACGTCAACACACCACAACGCGGCGGTGTCGGGCTCGGGCTCCACATCGTCAAACGTTTGCTTGACTTACTCGACGGCAGCGTGACAGTCGACAGTCAATTCGGCAGTGGCTCAACCTTCTCTGTTTTCCTTCCCTGGGGAGGTCCGCCAGAAACGCTCGCAGAGGATGACTAAATCAAACCACCCAAGAGTGGTACACTTTGGGTTGTCACCGGAGAGACCGTAGCGTCACTGGTCACAACTTAAGCGAAGAGCCTTGTGTTTTTAGCCTATTAGCTACGGATATAGGTCCCTTCTCCCTCAGGGAGAAGGTCAGGATGAGGGTGACAAGCAGTACAAACCACTCTTTTTCATCCCCTCACCCTAGCCCTCTCCCTGAGGGAGAGGGAATTTGACACTGCCGACGTCTTAAGTTGCGACTGATGCCGTAGGGTGCGCTGTGCGCACCCTACCCCAACTGTACGAATGTTCGCGGGTCCGATTTAGTGGTCAGTCAGATGAATGCTGAGAGGCAAGTGGGGGGCGTCATTCCTGCGAAAGCGGTAGTCCCGGGAAGTAAAGTCAGCGATCGCATCCTACACTTCGTCAATAACCGTCCCCTTCGGAATAACCACGATCCCATTATCGGTGACGGTAAATCGTTGTCGATCACGCTCCAGGTCGTAACCAATCACAGCCCCAGCACAGATATTCACATTTTTGTCGATAATCGCATGACGCACTCTCGCGTAGCGTCCAATCTCAACATCGTCAAACACCACACTATCTTCGACATGAGCCCAGCTGTGGACGAACACACGCGGCCCCAGAATCGAATGTTCGACACGAGCACCGCTGATAATACAACCATTACACACGAGCGAATCCAACACCTCACCTTGGCGCTCTGCTCCACGAAATACCGTCTTCGCCGGTGGAGCTTGCACCTGGTAGGTCCGAATCGGCCATTCTTCATCATAGAGGTTGAAGACTGGGCTGACCGCGATGAGATCCATATGCGCATCGTAGTAGCTATCGATCGTGCCAATATCACGCCAGTATTTGATCGCGCCACTATTCCGATCGCGGAAGGGCAATGCACACACGCGCTCTCCATCACGCACCATACGCGGAATAATGTCTTTGCCAAAGTCGTGACTTTCATTTTGCCGCGCGTTGGTCAGGAGTTCCCGAATCAGGGTTTCGGTATTGAAGATATAGATCCCCATCGAAGCAAGCGTGTACTCTGGATTATCAGGAATACAATCCGGCTCTTCGGGCTTCTCTTGAAAGCGCAGAATCCGCCAGTTGGTATCGACTCCCATCACCCCAAAGCGTTTCGCCTCCCCTTTCGGTACTTCTGTGCAGGCAACCGTAAGGACGGCGTTACTGTTGATGTGGGCAGCGAGCATCTCGCTGTAATCCATCTTGTAAACATGATCACCACCTAGCACGATCACGTATTGCGGCTGCTCCATTTGCAACGTGTAGATATTCTGAAAGACTGCATCAGCCGTCCCTTCATACCATCGCTCATCCGTGCGCTGTTGTGGTGGCAAGACCTCAATATATTCGTCCATTTCACTGGTGAATACATTCCACGCCTGTTTGATGTGGCGATCCAATGAGCGCGATTTATATTGTGTCAAAATGTGAATTTTGCGTAACCCGGAGTTCAAGCAATTCGACAAGGTAAAGTCGATGATGCGATAGTTCCCACCAAAGGGAACTGCGGGTTTCGCACGGTCACGCGTGAGCGGCGCAAGGCGTTCCCCCTGCCCCCCGGCAAGGATCATCGCGGTGGTCTGTCTAAGCGCGTTCGTCAGGCTTTGTACAGTCATGGTCTGCCGCTCCATTCTCCGACTATGCGACCCTCGAAAGGAAAAGTCGGTCGCATTATCAAGCTGCATAAACGTGCGAGTGTCCATATACGCCCCCCAAAGCGCGACGTGCAAGAATACCCAAATCCCCAGGTCGGTGTTATCGGCAGATCGAGAATAAACTTTAGGAAAAATTTTCTTTGCCGCCGCCCCATGTCCTACATCTTACCACACTCACCCACTGGGGCGGCAAAGGCCTTGATTTATCTACTCTTTTGTCGCGTCCTGGAGGGCCCGACGAGCAATCCGCGTCACAATCGTGGTGACAACGATCGTCGCTACTAAGCCAAGAATAAGGATGGCGTAATCCGCCGTCCCCTTTTCTCGGGCCATGCCACCAGCCAGCGCAGCAACGTCACCAATCACTTTACCGTAATACACATACAGCAAGGTTCCAGGCAGCATGCCGACAGACGCAGTCACGTAATCGATAAACCGAACCTTTGTCAGCCCTAGGCCATAGTTCAATAAGGAGAACGGAAACACCGGTGACAAACGTAACAGGAAGACAATCTTCTGCCCTTGTTCTCCGACCGCCCGATCAATCGCGGCAAAGCGCGTATTGCCAGCAAGGCGACGTTCAATCGCATTGCGCGCGACGTAACGCGATACCAGAAACGCGGCAGATGAACCCAACACCGCCGCAAGAAACACGATCATCACACCATTAGTGAGCCCGAAGATCGCACCACCCGCAAGCGTCAACAATGAGCCAGGAATGAAAAGCACCGCAGCCAACACATAGCCAGCAATAAACGCAACCGGCCCCCACACGCCTAACCCTTGAACCCATTCAGCGAAGACTGGGATGTAATCTGCCCCTTGTCGCCCAAGCACAATCAATCCACCCACGGCTGCAGCAATGAGCACGATGCGCCCTGCAGACAGGCCACGTTTTTCCATCTTCACTTCTGCCATTTCCACCTTTGCCACCATTTCTGCCATGATTCAGCTCCTCCTATTTGTGATCATTTGCCCTTTTGATGCTAGGAGGGGTCGAAGGTTTCACCCGACGAGGTCTCTTGGGTGAGTTGGATACGGAGGAGTGACGTGCACCGCACGAACCTCTCCCGAGACGGTGTCATGCTCGTGCGCCTGGTACAGGCGACGGCCCAGAAAGCGTATATCTGCGAGAGGGGTTAAACGTCGTAGGTACGGGCAAGAATCCCGTCTTCAATCCAGCGCAACAACACACTGCCAATCAGTGTTGAGGCTTCTTCTGGCGCGTTCACAAACTGTTCGAGTTTGGTGCAAAGAGCGGCAAATGGTTCCCCTGCTCGAATACCGGCTAGTGCCGCCTGCTCGACCACGTCCATACTCGCTTGATAGACAATACACTCATGACGCCACACCCGGAGCACGGTCGCTGCAGGTTCTATATCGTCACTCTGGGTAAATTGTTCATTCTTCCAGATCGTTTGCACCGGCCACTCGCAGGTTAACATCAGCAGAGCAGGAATGAGCTGTAAGCGAAGCGTTGCCCAGGCCTCCGCTGGAATCGTCTGCAAGTCCTCTAACCGGAGAGGTTCAGTGTCTGGTGCGTCGAACACATCAACGCGCGCATACTCCAATCGTGCGAGGTCTTCAAGATACGGCAAGGTCTTCGCGACTGGGTGTGTAGATACGAACTCTGCAAAATGCGAACTGAAATAGCGTAACGAGGGATGGGCGGAGGGAAAGCGCCGCAGGTAGGCCCGGCCAATCTCACGGAACTGCTCCTCACCTACTATGGCAACAATGCGGGGGAAGTCTTCGGTCAATGCATCCAGCAGGCGCGCACAGTACATCTGCGCATAAATATCGAGCCGTGCTTCAGCGCCCAGCTTCCCCTGTGGGCGAATCTCCTGGAGCAACAGTGGGTCAAACCCCTGCCACTCCTCGTCAGCCGCACCGACAGGCCGTGCAATCGCGTAAAAGAAGCGAGACTGCAACTCACGCAGATTGAGCATAGGCGGACTCCCACACTGCATGTTCTATCGCTCGGGCACGCTCGGCTTCGGCACATACCTCCTCGAACTCGGGAATCTTGTCGTCCCACTCAATCAGTGAGGAAATGCGACCGAACCGTTGCACCGCAAAGCGGTACAGCTCCCAGACGGGAGTAATCACCGGACCGTCATGCGTATCGAGCAAATAGGTTTCATAGGTACTGTGACCAGCCAAATGCATCTGACCAACCCGATCGATCGGGACATTCTGTACGTATTGGTACGGATCGAAGTCGTGGTTCATCGCACTGACATAGACATTGTTGACATCAAGCAAAATACCGCAGTCCGCGCGCTGGGCGACTTGCGACAAAAACTCCCATTCCGGCATCATCGAGTGGGTATAGGTCAAATAGCTGGACACGTTCTCGACCAGAATCTGTCGTCCAAGGCAATCTTGGACGTGCTGAACCCGTTCGACAACGTGCCTGAGTGCTTCTTCGGTATAGGGCAAAGGCAGCAAGTCATGCGCATAATGTCCGCCGATACTTCCCCAACACAGGTGATCAGAAACCCAGGCCGGCTCAAACCGCTCGGCCAACGCTTTGAGGTCAGATAAATAGGCCATGTTGAGCGGATCAGTCGAACCAAGCGACAGCGACACTCCATGCAGCACGACCGGCGCCAGATTCCGCGCTTTCTCTAATACTGCCAGCGGACGACCACCACGCAGCATAAAGTTCTCAGCAATCACCTCGAACCAGTCGACACGCGCAGTCCCATCCCACACCCGCGGGAAATGCTGCGTGCGCAAGCCAATGCCATGACCGAGATAGGGAACGCCACAAGCCATGATTGTTCAACTCCTGAAAAAAACAGGCTTCGGTTGGTTGCCGAAGCCTGTCCTTCTTGTCATTTACTTCTTCTCGTCAACAACTTTACCGCCCTTATCAGTGCATTCTTTGGCACTGGTTTCTACCCAACCTTGGCCTTTACAAGCATTCTTTCCACTGCAGCTATGGCCAGCTCCACTGCAAGCACCTTGGCCTTTGCACGCGTTGATGCCAGAACAATGGACTTTGTCACTCCCGGCTTTATCATCTGCCGCACGGGCGGTGAGTGCTCCACTCGTCACCAACGTTGCCACTGCGCTTGCAATCATTAGACCTTTACCAAATGCGTTCATGATATGACCTCCTTAGGGTTTTGTTTGGCCGTTTGGATGTTGTTACTCTTTACAAGTTTCGACTCGATCGGCTTGCCTACGATTCTTCCCTCACCTGTATTATGAGCTACGCAGATTTCCCACCTACCTCCTCTCTGTGTTGGTACAATTTTGGTCTATCTTTTCTCCCTTGTCTAATCAATTATGTTTAGGTAAATGCCACAAGCAAGAAAAAGTTTCAGGGTAACGGAATCCCGTGATAAAACCTTGACACCATCTCCTCGCCTATATTACAGCTCGCCATAGAGGGAGTGAAAGGAGGGAACGTATGAAACACTGGAGCTGGAAACACTCAACCGGGACAGGTCGCAGTGCAGTGCTGCTTGGCGTCGCACTCGTCGTGCCTTTGGGCCTGCTATTTTACCCCCCAAAAAATCACACAGTGCGATAGGTTCTGATTCGACCGAGGCTCTTCCGCATACGCATGAGGCGGCGCCTGACGTCGCCGCTGCGCCACCCAATGGAGTCGATCCTTATCCACCCCCATTACTCTCTCGTCAACAACAGGAAGCGCTGCTCGCACGCCATCAGGGGTTGCGAGCGATTCCCGGCGTGATGGGCGTGGGCATCGAAGCAGGCAACACGATCTTGGTGGATGTGTTTGTCCATACTGATCAAACCGGACGTAAACCTGCGGTACTCCCCAATGCATTACGAGCCATTCCCCCCTTCCTCGATGCGCTTCCCGTTAAAGTTCAGCCTCATTACATTCTGCCGCCGCCCGCCGGCGTCGTAGTGGTAGCAATGAATGGGAGCACATCTATTCAACGCGAATGCCCAGCGACCTATGAAGTTGCACCGATGTTTGACTGGGTATTTTGCATGCCGCCACAGTATGCTGGACTACCACCCAGCAGCATGCTGCTCCCCCCAATCGCCGGAATTCCTCGTGTCGAGGCAGCTAATGTGGTCGAACGGAACCGGGAGAAGCTAATGAAGATACCCGGAGTGTCATCACTCCATCTCTCTGATGAGGGCGTGGGGATCTCCTCCTCAGAGCCAGAGAAGTTACCACCTCATGTCGAAGGCGTTCCAGTGATTCCGCAGATCACCGATTTACCAAAAGAATAGAAGACCGGAGCAGATCACTTCCACAACAAATGAGCGAGGACTATTATGCGAGTACGAATATCAATCGTCACATTGAGTGTAGTTTTCTCCTTATCTCTCCGGGTATTGGCTCAGGCTCCACAAACAAATGCACCACGACAGCTCCCTCCAGCAATGCCAGGCCAACCGATTGCAGGAATTCCCTATGATGAAGCACTCAAAATTGTCGATCGTCATCATCAAGAACTGTACAGTTTGCCAGGCGTTGAAGGGATAGGTATCTTTGCCAACGGGCTTGTTGTCACAACGACGAATCCCTCCGTTCTGCCTTCTACTATAGAGGGCCTACCCATATTTTCAGTCCTCCCGTCAAGGCAACACCAGCCTCCGCCCAAACTATCACTCCCTCAACCACCTATCCCCCCTCAACACGTTGAGCCCTCTAAGGAAGAACAGGTATCACCTCGTACAGACTGCCCCAAAGGTATGCATGGCGTATCTGGATCAGTCCGCTGTGCATTTGATTCCCTCCCTGCTGATAATGGACCGAAGATCAAATTCAACACTCCTCCGCCAGGAGTAATCGTGATGAAACCGGGCGGAGGAAAAGAACAGGCAGATTCCTGCCCGCAAGGGTTCGAAGAAGTAGAAGGCTATAATAAGTGGCGCTTTTGCGTTGATCCGCAAAAGCCAGAGCGAATTCCAAATCTATGGTCTCCACCGATTGCCGGGGTTCCGTATGAGAAGGCACTTGAAATCCACTACCGCAACGTTGAGAAACTCAGCGACCTACCCGGCGTTGAAGGTGTGGGATTGGGAGCAGAGGGAATCAACGTCTACACAACCAACCCTGCGGTGCTTCCCCAGCAGATTGAAGGGCTCCGAGTCATCCCACGCCCTGTTCCGGTTGGCGAAAGAGGAACGAACGGCCATACCTTCAATACGCAGATTCGGCCCTTACATGGTGCCGTAGCTGCTGTTGATAATTCCGGTGGTACCGTTGCTACACTAACGGGTATTGTTCTAGCGGACGGAAAGCCCTGGTTAGTCTTCCCAGCTCATATTCTCGGAAGGTGTACGGAAACACCTCCGTGTAGTGGCGGTATCCCTCTCAATCAGTGTCCACACGATAATAGTCAGGGGCAGGCATCAATGTTTCAGTCGCCATCGGGTGGAATCAATGCAAATGTAGGGTTCATCCAACGGTGGACACCTCTTGGTACCAATTTCTATGCTGCAGATGTCGCAGCGGCATTCATGGATTCGGACTTTACCGAATACAACGGTTCACTCTCAGCAGATCAACGAGTAAACTCAGGCCCAAGTGGATCAATACCGTTTTCTGGAATTACTATTCCTGTCGCAATCGGAGTAGAAGTTGATATGCGAACTATACTGGGTCCACCTCATGATTTCAGACTTCGCGTCGAGGAAGTTGGAACAACGTTCGATTATGTCAAAGTATGTAACAATAACCGTGCAAATTTGAACAATCAAATTCGGTATCGAATCCTAAATTCGGACTTCACAGTTCAGTCCGGTGATAGTGGATCACCGGTTTTCGACCTTAGTCCTAACCAACGATTAGTGGGAATGGAGAATGCCTGCCGAGGCATCCCACAGACGGATGGCAGTCTTCTTTGTTTCCAAGATCAAATTTACGGAACGGATGTCACAGCAATCAGAACTTTTCTCAGGTTCGACGACTGGTATGGAACACAAACAGTGAAAGACAACACCATCGGCGTGTTCAAGCCTAACTCCGCCGGCTGGATTATGGACAATGGCAACGGCAAATATGACGGGCCGGTTCCCTGTGTCTCCGGCGACCCCTCTCCTATTTTCGATCCGTGCTTCGCCTACGGTCTAGGGAACTCTGACCTGCCTATCACTGGCGATTGGGATAACGCCACGGCGAACAACAAACCCAGCAACGAGTTCACTGTTGGGGTTTATCGCCCCACGACAAACCCCAACTTCTTCTTGTTGAGTAACACGAACAACCCCCCTTCATCTCTTCCTCCAATAGTCACCGCGCCTCCTTCGTTCGGCTACCAACCTGTGGCGGGCAAGTGGCAAGGCAACGGTACGAGTAATGCGACCAGTTAAGTCGGGGTCTTCCGTCCTTCGACTGGCGCTTGGTACCTCGACAGTGGCAATCAGGTGGTCGAGCCTTGTGGTATTGACTATTGCTTCTCGCTCGCCTCCGGGATGTTTCAAGCCGGTGATATCCCTATCGCCGGGGACTGGGAGAATGATGGGATTGTGACTATTGGGCTCTTTCGTCGTGGATTACTCGCCAGCTCCGATGTCTTTTATCTCAGCAACGTAAACCCCAGCAGCCTCCCCGTTAACGGCACAATCTTCTCCTGGGACTATACAATCCCAATGGCGGCAGGGAATTTGGGAGATCTTCCTATAGTCGGGGATTGGACGGGAACGAATCAGACGTCGCTTAGTACCGGCTGGCCACGCATCGGCATTTTTCGTACGACCTCAGCATTATGGGCCCGCGACAACGGCAATCTAAACATTCCAAACTGTAGCCAAGATCAGTGCTCGTTTTTTGGTGCGGTTGGCGATAAACCGATCGTATTCGGCAAGTCGCTTGTGAAGGCGAACTGACTATGCCTATACAAGAATCCTATTCGCAATGGAGATGCCGGTAGTACAGACCGCCCTTCGACAAGCTCAAGGCGTACGGCAGAAGTAAGGAATAGTGTAACCGCGCTCGTGCGCACAGCACACGCTACATTCGATAGCTCCTGCTACAAGTAAACGAGCAGAGAAGGAGAATTACAAGTCGATTTCCAGATGCCATTTGGCGCCAATTTTCTTGGCAGCGGCAAACACCTCGACGTATTCAGAAAGATCAGCCAACACACTTTTGGCCTTCTTCACCGTAGTGGGATGCTGGGTGATGTAGTCACGAAGGGCAGTGACGAGGGAAAGCCCTTCATCAGCGCTATACCAAGAGTGAGAAAACGCTCCAGGATCATCCGCTCCTTCCTCATCCCACTCACCAGGATCGACACTGAGAAAGTCGTCAAACCTCGGAAGCCCAAGCCGTTCACAGATTGCGCTCAGGCTCTGAGCTTCCTTTGCCAAACTTTTCCCGTTCACGAACGTATCGAAGCCTGGATTCTCATTGTCCAAGACTATGAAATAGGCAACACTCATGGCAGCCTTTCGTTCACGTCTCTTAGTGAGGTACCACTGCAGCTAAACACAACTCAGCCGCATGGGCGGGATCGTCAGTGATCGTCACCAATTGTAGATCCTCTGCACTCACGGTTTGCCGTTGTCCGTCAAGCATTTGCGTACGCAGCGCTGACCACAACGGCTGCCAAAAGTCGGTGCCAAACAAGACGATTGGGCGTGGGGCAATTTTTCCGGTTTGCAATTGACACAAGACACTGCACAGCTCATCGAGCGTGCCCAGCCCACCTGGCAACGCGAGAATCGCCAACGAGCCTTCGGTAAGTAACACCTTGTGTGTGAGACGATCATTCACCAGGTGCACCCGATCCGCACCGTAGAGGTTACGAGCATCACGTCGGCGCATGCCAAACGCTTGTTGCGGGAGATATTCAGCACCACGATGACCGCCACGAGCTAAGGCCACAGACAACGCCCCAGGACCTCCAGCACGAGTGGGAACGCCAGCGATCGCTAACCGGCGTGCAATCTCTTCACAGGCAACAACGGTCAGGTCATCTGCTCTTAACCGTGAACCGCCCAGTACCGTCACTGCTGGTGTGAGTTGTTCAAGATATTCGAGACCTTCGACAATTTCATGGGCAACACGACGACCAAGTTGTTCAAGCGGCTCCTCATTGTCAGTCTGTGGGCTGTCAGTTGAAAGAGCGCGCAAGGTTTCTTCTGGTTCACTGCACAGATTCACTAGCGCAAAAGCATCTTGAGGAACGGTTTCGCGACCAGCCCCCAACGTGCTTCGTTGTAATGCGTCAGCCAAAGGTCCCCAGAACTCCCGACCAAAAAGGACGAACGGATGATTCAGGCGACCGGCACTCTTGAGTCGCCACACTTCAAACAGCTCATCGAGCGTGCCAAAGCCACCCGGGAAAATAACGATTCCCAAGGTATTGGCGTACAGCATCAGTTTTCGTGTCGGAAAATGCGCCAGTTCTAGTGAGACATCGATCGCCGGGTTGATCGATTGTTCAAATGGCAGCTGAATGTTGAAGCCTTGGGTCAATGCTTGTGGCCGGTTCTGGCGTTCGTCCAGTACTTCGTCACGATTGTGGCTGTTGCCATCCCACACCCCATCGGCACGCAATTTCTTATGGAACCCATCGGGAACCGCGGTCATAATCCCTGGCCCTGCTCCAGTACGAGGCGGAATCCCAGTCGTTGCCAGGAGTTCCCCCATACGCTCTGCCGCACGATAATAGGGATCATCAACGCGAATGCGCGCGCCACCAAAGAAGGTGATCGCGGCTGGTAGTTGTTGCAACAACGATAAGCCGCTTTCCAGTTCAGCCACCAGTCCCTGAGCGAAAGCACTCAAGTCGGTATGTCGGGCAATCGCACCCCATACTCCACGAGTTGACGGCGTTGTTGGCATATAAGAAGAAAAAGAAAAAAAGTCTGTCGGGTAATGCAATTCCATCGCTGTTGCCTTGTTTTGTCTTGCGATACGGTATCGGGACAAACACAACGGCTCTATAGTCGGCGATGGTCGCTTTTTTCGTTTATTTCATGGCACGTTGCCAGAAAAAATAGACCGGAACGCCACTCAAAACAATGAGGAGCCCCGGCCACGTATACGCTGGCTTCACGAACAGCAAGTTAATCATGATTATCGAGGCCCCGACGACATATAGTCCAGGAACCCACGGATACCCGTACACCCGGTAAGGTCGTTCCGCATCAGGGAGCTTCACCCGTAGAACAAAAAGTCCGATAACTGTAAGCACGTAAAATAACAATGCAGCGAACACGACGTAGTCGAGCAAATCACCATAGGTTCCTGAAAGAGTCAGGAGCGAAGCCCAGAGCATCTGTAACCACAGCCCTCCAGCCGGAACTCCCGCACTGTTGAGATGTCCAGTACGGGCAAAAAAGAGGCGGTCTTGCGCCATCGCGTAGTACAAGCGCGGTCCTGCCAAGATCAAGCCGTTGAGGCAACCAAAGGTGCTCACCATGATTGCGACCGCCATAATCGCCACAGCACTAGGACCGAACAGCACCGATGCGGCTGCCGTCGCGACTCGATCTTCAGCCGCATATTGAATCCCGCGTTCCGTCACTGTCGTCCCTGTCCCTACCCCTTCAAGCGGTAACAAACAGAGATATGCAGCATTCGTCAGGAGGTAGAGTACCATCACAACAACAGTACCGCCGAGTAAGCTGAGTGGCAACGTCCGGTGAGGATTTTTGACTTCACTAGAAGTGAAGGTCACATTATTCCAGGCATCCGAGGAGAACAGCGGCCCAACCATCGCACCGCCGACAAGCATCAGAAAGCCTAGCGTGAGTGGTGCATCCTGTGACGATGTGACAAAGTTTGCCTGTACTGCTGTCGTATCGCGCGCAACCACAAGGCCCAGCACAATGAGGAGAATCAGGACAAGGATCTTCGCTGAGGTAAATGCATTTTGGATGAGTTTCCCTTCGCGTAGTCCACGGCTGTTCGACCACGTCAGCAGGGCAATGACCGCAATGGCGACGAACCTCTGGGACGACAAAGAGACACCGCCAATCTGCCCGACATTGTGCTGCGCTGATATCCATGGAATGAGAACCCCGAGAAACTTTGCAAATGCAACCGCAACCGCAGCAATGGTTCCCGTTTGAATGACCAGAAACAGGGTCCAGCCATACAGAAAACCAAGGAGCGGTGAATAGGCTTCCCGGAGGTAGACGTATTGACCACCAGCACGCGGCATCATCGCTGCCAGTTCACCATACGAGAGCGCACCGAGAATCGTCACAATCGCCGTGAGCCCCCACACCCAGAGGAGCCACGTCGGCGACCCGACGGTCCGCGCCACATCGGCCGAGACAATAAAGATGCCCGAACCGATCATCGAACCAGCAACAATCGCGCTGGCGTCGAGTAACCCCAACTCACGCTGAAACTGTCCTCCGCGCACTGGGTCGGGAGCAGGTACCGGCAATTCTCCACGTGAGCGGGTCATGCCCTTGTCTCTAGCTGTCGATCTACTTCTCGCTCGACCTCTGCGCGAGCCGAAGAGAAAGAAGATACGCAGTACGGCACGAGAAAGGTCAACACAATCTTGCTAAGCACACGGATAGAATAGTCGCCACGCAAGAGAACGTCGTACTGGTTAATGAGAGTAAGAATAGGGCCGACAATGGCAGCAACTTTCACTGCGCGCAGAATAGTCCGCTTCTGAAACCAGTAGTACAAAAGCTTCCGCATACTGTTTCTAGGCGGCAATCCTGCTCATTGGTAGCAATCGCTACGGGTCTAGCGAGCAGCCGCGCCCATTTTTTCATACCCTCCCTGCTTGGCTTTACGCACCTTACGATCTTTGATCCAACGGTTCAACCCAGCATAGACTTGCTCCATGGGCTTTCCCGATTTCACGCCGACTTCATGAGAGGAGAAGGTACCTGGCAGTTCTTTCAGAATCAGGTTCCAATCAAGCCGTTGGCGTACTGGACCCGCAACCGCAGCACTGGCTTTGCCATTGACAACCGACTGTAGCCGTTGGGCATCCTGTCGTAACGAGGATAGCTCTTTCTCTTTCTGCGCGATTTCCCGCCGGAGTGAACCCAACACTTTGTTGGCCTGCTTCTTGAGAACATTGAACGCGGACCGAGATCTTTTCGCTCGTGGCATAATACCAATACTCCTTCTGATAAAAATAGTGCCCGATTGTGACAGAAATTTCTCTCACCAGCAACCTCACAAAGAGACATACCGACAAATAGTGCGACACTCAACTCTGTGAGATTGTACAATGCATGGCCAATACTACCAAAAATAATAGAGGGCTAACTGTGAGAACGCCGCTGAATGGCCGCTGCAAACTGGACGACTCCGTCTTCCCAGGGAGGAAGCAGGAGCTGTGGATCCTGCAAAGTAGTGAGTACTGAATACGCTGGGCGCGTGGCAGCACGAGGAAATTCAGCCGTCGCGACTGGCTGGACCGGCGTCTCCACATTCAACTGATGATATAACCGACAGGTCAACTCATACCGGGTTGCAGCTCCCTGTCCGACAAGATGATAGGTTCCGTAGGCATTTGTCTGGCACAACATTATTAGTGCGTCAACCAAATGCGGCACATAGGTCGGCGATCCCCGCTGATCATTGACTACTCGTACTGCCGACTGTTGACGCGCAAGCGCAATCATAGTCGTAGGAAAGTTCTTACCGACAATATGATAGAGCCACGCCGTACGAACAATGAAGTGACGAGCATTCAGTTCCTTCACTGCCTGCTCTCCAGCTAATTTACTCTCGCCATAGACAGATTGCGGGTCGGTTCGATCAAACTCATGATAGGGCCGTTTCCCGGTACCAGAAAACACATAATCCGTTGAAACATGTAGCAGTGGTACGCCATGGGCAGCCGAAACAAGTGCAAGATTCCGAGGCCCTAAGGCATTCCCACGATATGCTGCCTCTGGGTCAGCCTCTGCACCATCGACATTGTTATAGGCAGCAGTATTGATGATGAGGTGAGGCTCAATAGTCTCGATTACCGTCCGCACGGCAGGAAGTTTCGTAATGTCCAAGTGCGCATGAAGAAGTGCATGCACCTCGTGGCTCGCCAGTGCCTGAGAAAGCACCTGTCCCAGTTGCCCACCCGCTCCAGTGATAAGAATTTTCATTCGCGATTATTTTTCCCCACCGGGAAAAGTTCTCTCTCTTTGTCCGCCCCTCGGACACCCGTAACGTAGACAAAGGGGAATTCCACCCCTTTGTCAGTTCTTTCAGGCGATCACTTAAACGCCGGAATGACGTGCTTGCCAAACACTTCAATCTGTCGTTTCGCTTCATCCCACGGTAGCAAGCCTTGGTCGAAATACCAACCGAACCACTCCACGTTGGAATTTTTCTGCAGTGCTTCGACTTCACGCTTCACATCGTCGATCGTTCCGACCAACGCATATTTGGCCTCAACCATACGTTCAAACGTATGGGGGACCGGCGTGGTTTCCCCAGGGAAACGGTACGCCTCAAAGAACCCAAAGCCAGAAAAGTATTCGATGAACCCCGCTCCTTGCGCCTGCGCTCCTAGTGAGTAGGCCTCAGTGTAGGACTGGCCAAGATGTACGGACCGGAACGCACCGACGCTTTGCCCGAGTTCTAACGTCCGCCCAGCTTTGGCGGCTTCATCTTTATAGGCTTCGCAGAGCTGTCGGAAAGACGGAGGATGGGCTACGAGTATCCACGGAACGATATTCTCGGTCGCGCACCAACGAATAGTTTTTTCACTCACAGAGAAGGGTTGCCAGATCGGTGGGTGTGGCAAGGTATAGGGTTTAGGAATGACACAAATTCGTTGTACCGCTCCTTCATCGTCAACTTCTCCCTGAGCGCCATATTTAGCAGTCCAGTTCTTGGCGACTGGCCAGCGACGAATTCCCTGCTCGTATGGCGCAGGGACTTCGTAGTATTTGCTTTGGAACCGAATGGATTCTTGTGTCCATGCCATCTTGACGATCTTAAATACTTCTTCAAAGACCGCGCGGTTATGGGCATCGACTTCCGACCCGTCCATCGGCGCACCAGTCACGTGATAATGCTGCCCAAGGATGTTTGTCCATCGATCTTGATACCCACGCGCAAAACCGGCGATGAACCGGCCTTTGGTCAGGTGGTCGAGGACAGCGATCTCTTCAGCGACACGAATCGGGTCCCAGGTGGGCAACACCAATCCCAGCGACGCAAACTTAATTTTCTTGGTCCGCGCGGCTAAGTCGGTGTACAGCATCAATGGGGCAACCGATGCTTCATAACCTTCAGAATGAAAATGATGCTCGGTCGTCGACATCGCATCAAAGCCCAGGTCTTCAGCCATTTGTGCCAGGTCGCGGACTTCTTGCAACATTTGCTGATATTTCTCGTTGTTGCGACCTATAGGACGAAGACGTTCTCGCTCTTCGAAGGTACCTGGAATTGTGGGTAAGATAAAAAGATTGAATTTCACAGAAGACCTCCCTGTTGATCGTAATCGTGACGAGGGAACAATAGTCTTTCGCTATTGACTACTGTGTACTGGCTACTTTCTTTCGCGCTTTCTTACGAAAATACGGCATCACTTCTTTGGCAAACAACTCCATACTTTTCTGTACTTTTCGTGGATCAACGCCTGGTAATGGCATTGCCATTACCAGATGGGTCACACGCGTGCGCTGCTGATAATCTTCGATCATACGAATAGCATCGTCTGGGGTACCAATGATCAACGGTTCACCGAACAGTTGTGCTGTATCACTCTCGCGCAATTTTCCCAGGCGTGGCAGGTCCATGCCGTAGGCCGTATCACCGGGGAGATCATTGGCCTCGGTAAACCACTTGCCGTAGCAACTCAGCATATGATGGACCCCTTCCTCGGCATCATCCCACGCTTTTTCGCGTCGCGTAGCAACAAAAACGGTCCGGAGCTGCGCGACATGAAAATCGTCGACCGGCTTGCCATTTTCCTGCAGCGCAGCATCATACATTTGCTGTTGGTCAGCGCCACCGGTTCCCATCAAATGATAGCCGTTACGAGCCGCACGAGCGATGGACTTCGGTCCACGTGCGGCAAGCCAAATCGGCGGATGAGGTTTTTGTACCACATTAGGAATGACAGTAATGTTTTTGAGCTGATTGTATTTCCCGTCGAGCGACCAGTTTTTCTCAGTCCAGGCCCGCCGAATCACCTCAACTCCCTCTTCAAGTCGACTACCACGTTCTTTGCGTGGGATGTGAAACCCTGAGAATTCATCGACCCGGTACCCTTGACCGAGCCCTAAATCGAGACGACCGTTAGAAATAATATCAACCGTCGCTGCATCTTCGGCGACACGGAGGGCATTATGCAACGGTAGTAAAAGTACGAATGTACCGATGCGAATTTTCTTCGTCCGAGCGGCAATCGCCGCAGCGATGGGAAGTAACGAAGAGGAATAGCCGTCTTCAACAAAATGATGTTCAGTCAGCCAGATTGTATCGAACCCCAGTTCTTCCGCCGTCACCGTTAAATCAAGATGCTTACGATACAAGTCAGGAAACGGTACTTTCGCCCGTGCCGAATTGCGGAATGGAAACAAAAACCCAAAGTTCACTGCATCCTCCTCCTATCCCAAGCACATGCTCTGGAGGGCCTCTTAGCAGGGCACTTTTTGAGAGTAAAGGTGGGACTCGGGAGAAACCCGAAGATAACAAAGAAAGAAAGGGGGTGAGGGGAACTGGGCGAGCTGAAGAAATACAGAATTAAGGAGGGGATAAGGTCAAAGGAAGGACAGGCTGTCCGTTTTCCCTTATCCGTTCTCCTGTATCCGGTTTTATAAGTTATCGTCTTCCGCTGACCATATTCCGCACTGAATAGAATTGCTTAGCACGACCGGAGGTAAATTCCTTACGCACCACGTAACAATGCGTATATGTGGCGTGCGGCTTCTGCGCATTAATCACGTTATTGCCAATATGCATAAAGACGTTCTCGCCAGCATTCCGTTCATAATCCACTTTCACAAATGGTGCTTGCATGGCCTCTTCGTTCGCATAGCCCTCAGAGTACTTGAGGAAATCCTGTCCCAGACGCAGCAGTTGACCTTTTTTATCGTAGGCAGTCAGCCACAGGTTCCAGAAGACCTCGGTGTCAAAGTAGATGAGCTTGTTCCCGTAGGGATGAGACGCACTATGCGGGATCAACTCTAACACATGGACCTCTCGGACTTCCCATCGTGCTTTATTTGGTACCCATAAATGCGGCCCACCAGCATCCGGATGCGTACGCATATTGATGGTGGCTAGCACTAGCTTCTTACCGAGGTAGGTCCACTTCTGTTCGTGTACCTTACCGCCAAAACCCATGCCATCGTCACGAATGAAGTCCATACCCTGCGTTTCCCCTGTCCGTTCTGAAGATAACACACGTCGTGGCTTGCGTTGGGTAGGAGAATAGATCCAACTGTCATTCTCTTTGTAGGGATCAGCATATTCAATCTGTAAGTTGCGCGTTCCGGCCAGGTCGCGCGGGCTACGAAACTCCATGATTGATTTTGACTTGACCCCTTCGTAGCCCTCGACTAAACAACTATCGCCTTTAGCATATTCCGCCGAGGTAGAAACAAACTCAAACTCACGATCGAGCTTTCCATGTTCGCTGCGACCCCAGGCCACCATCGGCATGAAAAAGTCGCCATGCCCAGGTCGCCAGTAGGAATTCCAATAGACTTTCAGCGCAGCCAGCGGATCATCACCTTTGATCTCTGGGAATGGCCATCCCGCGCCGTTAAAGCCGAACAAGGCACCGTGTTCGTCAAGGTAGTAACCTGAGGTAACGTTTTTTCCCCAATCTGCTGGAGGTGGATATTTGCCAGTTTCGGCAATCTCCATATCCATGTCATCGAAGAAGTAGTACTCCCAGGCTGGTTGCGGAAGAAATGGCTTAATTCGCTCAATATCTTTAATAGTGAGACGTTCACCAGGTTTGAAGTCTGGCTTGGCATCGCGATATTTTTCCAGCCAATCTCGAACGGCCTTGTAACTACGGTCAGCCTCGGCAGAAGCCGATGAAACCGAGACCCCAATGAGAACCGTGAGCGTTAGATGACACACTACCGACAACCACTGGAAACGAGAACGCATGTTCCCTCCTAACTAGAGTGTTCCTTTATCTGTAGGCGGAAAATGATGCTGAAACAACAGGGGAACAGGGCGATAATTAAAAATGAGGAATGTAGAATGTAAAAAAGACTACAGGCTACAGGCTATAGGGAGAGCATATTGCTCTCTTTCCTCAATTTTTCATTTTGCATTCTTCATTTTTAATTCTTCATTGTTTTCGTACCTATCCGCCGAAGTACGCACATGGATTATCGACTGTCATCGTACGAATCGTCCCTTCGCTAACACCGGCTTTGTTGAGCTGCGGCAGGATATTGCGCATAATGTGCGAGTAGCTCCATTTTGGACTCGCTCTCAGGAAGTCATCCCACGCCTTGGAGGTGCGGCCTAACCAGCAGCCGACGAAGTCATGCGACAACATGATGCGATCGTAACCAACCGCTAACAACCCAATCAGTGAGGCAAGGCGCATCTTGTCACTGGCAATCGTCTCGATACCGAAGCGATCAAACCCAATCCACGCACCACGTTCGAGAATGTCGAAGTAGTAACGCATGTCACCGACACCGCAAGCATGGCCGATCAGCACGCGATTAAAATCGACCCCTTCTTCCTGGAAAACATCTAAGGTCTCGCGTCCGAACGGACCAAGCTCATCGTTATGACACAGGATCGGTGCACCAGTGGCTTTCTGTGCGCGGGCCGCGGCACGGAGACACTTTTCTTCATGCACGCCCATTTTCTTGGCGGTTTCGGTCATGCCCGGAATGCCGCCCGTTGCGGTCTTAATGATGCCAGCTTTGATACCAGTGCTGCCGATCCCATCTTTCAGCTCGCGGACATAGACTTCAGCAATAGAATCAGCATCGAGGCCACGAAAATGCGGCGGAATGCCCAGGGCTTCATTATAGAGACCGGTAGCAACGACAACCTGAACCCCAGACTTCTCAGACACTTCAGCGGTGAACTCTGGATCACGACCCAATTCCATTGGACATGGGTCAACCATCGAGGTGACTCCTAGTGACTTCACTTCTTTCAAGCGATCAACCGCCTTGGCGATTTCAGCTTTGCGATTGAAACCAGCATTATCCAATTCCCAGCCAGGGAATCCGGCAGTGATATGTTCATGAATGAGCGTGAACCCGAGGTCCTTGGGCGCACATGTTCCCGTCGCAGTATTAATGGTCGGCATACGATCTCCTCCTGTTTTCAGAATAGGCAATGTCTAGCTGAGATATTTTAAGAAGTACAGATTGTTGCCATCGGGATCTTTAAGTCCGGCTAGGCGGGCTCCCCACTCCTGGTCGGCAGGTTCGCCATTAAAAGCGACGCCCTTGGCCTTCAGGTCCTGGTAGATCGCATCAACGTCCTCAACCACGAAGCTGATGTGATCGATCCCTGGCGGGTTCTGCGCCAATGAGGGGTCACGTTTCACTGCTTGCGGATTGGCTTGTTTGGTTTGAAAAAGAAACAATACCGCACTGCCGCAACTCATCGATGCGCCTTTGACATCAGCGTCGTAGTCGTAACTTTTTGTGAATCCCAGTTTCTCATAGAATGCCATTGACCGCGCTAAGTCAGCAACTGCGATACCGATGTTGTCGATTCCTTTGAGCATGGTGAGACCTCCTTTCAAGACGTAATGCGTAAAACGTAACCACCGCTCCCTAGTTCCCACGGTTCACACCGTGGGCTACCACAATTCGCCCCTTCGGGGCTGTAACAATACCATTGCAGGACTTACGCTTTGGACCTTAACAAGCCGTGACATGAGGGTTTTGTAGTTCAGCGCGGAGGTAATGACTAAACAAACTCTCCCGCACGGCATACAGGGTCTGGCCCAGTTCTTGAGCTTTCACTTTCAAGGATACCCACGCATGATAACAACATGCTAAGTGATTGCGCTGTGCCCGCGCCGCCC
>Ga0194132_10002324_pt1 | contig 36004 bp, 31 predicted proteins | sample TA2KigOf80mmetaG_FD_148612 | JGI IMG/M metagenome (GOLD analysis project Ga0194132, IMG submission 148612) | Freshwater microbial communities from Lake Tanganyika, Tanzania - TA2015054 Kigoma Offshore 80m | ecosystem: Environmental > Aquatic > Freshwater > Lake | place: Tanzania: Lake...
CACCCAGCGGGTGAACCCCTCGCGGATCCAAAACTTCGCTCATTCCGCCAGTGTCGGCCATCTTCCGCCACCCGCGCTCGTTTCAACTGCCTGATCTAGGATCATAGACCCTCCGGTGTGAGGAAAAGTTCCCGCCGGGGCCAAAAATGGGTATCATTCCCGAATGCCAGCCAACTTCAAAGCAGAGCTCGTGGGCTGTTTCGGACAGCCTGTGGCGGAAAATCCAACAGGTGTGATGCAGGAGGCGGCCTTCGCCGCCGCCGCACTGAACTGGCGCTACCTCACCATCGAGGTCGCGCCGGACAAGCTTCGGGACGCGGTTCAGGCGGTTCGGGCGTTTGGAATGCGCGGCATCAACCTGACGATTCCGCACAAGGTTGCGGTCATGAAGCACCTGGATGCCGTCGCCCCCGATGCCGCGCTGATCGGTGCCGTGAACACCGTCCGCGTGGATCCGGACGGGCGGCTGATTGGCGAAAACACAGACGGCAAAGGCTTCCTGCGCGGGGCCACCACCATCGGCGGACTCAATCCCAAGGACTGTTTCGCCGTGGTGCTTGGCGCCGGTGGCGCCGCCCGGGCCATTGTGGCCGAGCTTGCCTTGGCGGGTGCGGCAAAGATCCTGGTGGTGAACCGGTCCGTCGAGCGCGGCCAGAACCTGGTCTCTGATCTGGCCGCCAAGACCGGCGCCAGGATCGAATTCGAGCCATGGCGCGGAACGTTTGCCGTCCCCGGTGCGGCGGACCTGCTGGTCAACGCGACCTCCATCGGCCTGTTTCCGGATGTCACCTCCATGCCCCCGGTGGACTTCTCCGGCGCCGGCACCTGGCTGTTGGTGAGCGATGTGGTCTTCAACCCGCCGGAAACGCCCTTCCTCGCAGCCGCCAGCCGCAAGGGTCTCCGCACCCTCGACGGACTGTCGATGCTCGTCTTCCAGGGCGTGATCGGATTCAAGTTGTGGACCGGCGTGGATCCCGATGAATCCGTCATGAGACAGGCCCTGCGCCGCGCTCTCGGCGTGTGATTTGAATTGGTAGGCGCGACAGGACTCGAACCTGTAACCCCCAGCTTCGAAGGCTGGTGCTCTATCCGGTTGCGCTACGCGCCCACTACGCCGTATTATCGCACCGCGGCCAACGCAAGCACCGCCCAGCTTGTCGCGGCCGCCGAAATCCACTGGTCGTGCCCGTGTGGGAATCCGCTTTCGAAAAACGGCTGGAACGGAAGCGCGCGCGTGCGGACGTACCAGGATCCATCGTCCAACTGCTGCTTCAGCAGGAACGACACGCCTTTGGCGTAGGCCGGATCCCCGGCCGCCAAGCCGCTCTGGCTTAGCGCGTAGAGCGCAAGCCCGGTGCCGTAGGCGTCGCTCGCGATTCCGGGAACCTGCCTCCACCCCCCGTCCGCCGACTGGGTGGCGAGCAATTCCCTCCGCGCCGCACTCACCGTTTCCTGAGGCGCACGGCCCCAGGCGAGCCCGGCCAGCCGCATCGCCTTGTCCTCGGTGAATTCGGCGGGGGTGACCATGAACCAGTCCACCGCCTTGGCGATCTTCGCGTCGATATCCTTCCGCCGGCCCGCCGGTGCGTAGGCGTCGATGGACCGCAGCGACAACGCGGTCACCGCCAGATCACTGTATTCCTGCGGAGGGCGGTGCGCGGTCGTGTGCCAGCTCCCATCGTGGCGTTGGCGTCCGGCGAGGTAGTGGACCGAAGCGTCGGTCATGGCATCGGCGGGATGTCCGGCTTCGGCCAGCGACCACAGAATGTAGGCCGCCGTGTCTTCGGCGCCAGGCACCCCGGTACCGAGCATCATGTTCGACACCCGGCCGCGCGCGACACCGGCATTCATCTTGATGGCCTTGGCCTGCGCCGCCTCGTCGATCTTCAATCCGCGCTTGCGCGCCGCCGCGGCCGCAGCCACCGGAAGCGAGTTGTTGTGGCACGACACGCATCCGCGCAGTTTGATCACCGCTTCTCCGCAGCCTTGCAGCAGCGGGAGGCTCTTGGCGATCGCCCCCGCCGGATCCAGGCTCTGCTCGCGCGGCTTCGGGACTGCCGGTTCGGGCTTCCCTTCCGGCGCGCCCGCCTGGCGGAGCGCCTTGACGATCTCCGTATCGCCGCGCCGCAACGCGACCGACAGCGCCGTCTCGCCTTCCTTGTTCACGTGCTTGGGATCCGCGCCCGCTGCAAGCAGCGCCCGGACCACCGCTGCCGACGAGGTATCGCGGTGCGCGGCGCGCAACAGCGGCGTGTCGCCCCGTGAGTCTGTGACGTTGGGATTGGCGCCCATCCCGGCCAGCCGCCGGACCATCTCCGCGTTCCCGCGCTGGGCGGCGGACCGCATTACGTTCGAAGTCTTACTGGGCTTCGCACCCGCGGCGATGAGAATCCTCGCGCACCCAAGGCACTCGGTGGCAGCCGCCACGCCCAGCGCCCGCTCGAGAAACACGGGTGAAGGCTTCTTTGCCAGGAGCGCGGCAATCGCGTCCACATCGGCCCGTTGAACCGCTTCGCTCAACGGCGTTACGTTCGAGCCCGTTTCGGTCAGCTCAGGATCGGCGCCCGCCGCGAGCAGCGCCTCCACCGCGCCGAACGCACCGGACCGGGCCGCGATGAGCAGCGGGGTCCGGCCGTTCCGGGTCCGTGCGTTGGGATCGGCACCCTTGGCCAGCAGCAGCTTGATTTTGGCGAGATCCTGCACGGCCCAGTGAAGAGCCGTCGCGCCGTCCGCCGCGGCCTCGTTGACCTTCGCGCCGTCCTCGATGAGCGCCTTCATGCGATCAAGGGATCCGGACGCAGCTTCACGCATCAACGCGGGCGTGTCGGCATGGAGCAGGGTGGTCGCGAGCAGAACCGGGAAAATGCGCATGCCCCCAATTATGCGGCATTTCCGGACCCAAGGTCAGGCTGAGCCTCGTCACGAGACCGCCCCCAAACAGACCGGACAGTCAGGCAAGGCGTGGCAGGCCTCCCTCCGCTCATTGAACACCCGGGTCATGGCCCAGGATTCCGGCAAGCGTGGCTCGCGATTCCGTTCCTAAATTTGCGAGTGCGTGACACGAAGCGGCACGCCATTTCCGCGTTACGGTTGTCTCCCGCACCGCGTCCGCGCAGGCCCCCCCACCCGGCATCGCGTTTGGTGCGCGCCACGCTGTCGCACTCCGCACCAACGGCGACGTGCTGCATGGGGCGGAAACGTTGGCTGCCAACTCGGACGAGGCGCTCGATCCGGACAAGCGCCAGACGGAGCGGCGCGCCTCGCAGCGTGTCAAAGAGGCCTTCAATTTCGCTGCACTGGCTGCCCTCGTCCAGTGAGGCTGGGCGCTACAGGTACACCTTGGCGAGATGGAGATCGAACCCTCCGACCGGCCCCTCACCGTGAACGGTCATATCGGTGACTACCTGAGGTGAGCCCTGTGGACGGTACACGGTCGTGGTTTTCCGGATCGGATCGACAAGCCATGCCAATTGCGCGCCGTTGCTGATCCATTCGTGCATCTTCTCTTCCAACCGCGCCAAGTCATCGGATGGCGACCGGAGCTCAATGACGAACTCCGGGCACACCGGAAAGACTTCCAGGGCTTCACTCTCCAGGAACGCCGCCACGCGGCTGCTCTCTGTCCAGGCGGCATCGGGCGAACGGCGTGCACCGTTGGGCAGCCGGAACAGCGTGCTGGAGTCTGTGACGATGCCCCGGCCATCGCTCTCCGCCCAGAGCCCCAACTGAAAGTTTATCTGGCTGTTCCTACGCCCCGATCGGAATCCTGAGTTCGGCATGATCTCGAATTCCCCTCTTGAATTAACCTCAATATCGAGATCCTCGTGCTCAGAACAAAACTGCAAGAGCTCCGTATCCGTCATCGGCGGACCAGTAAGGACCACTGGGACGTCGAGCGGGAGGTGATCAATTGCCAGTCCCACGACTCCATCCTACCATCGTCACAGCCCCAGCGCCGCCCGGCCCGCCGGAGTCAGCCGGTTCGATGACCACCCTGGCTCCCACGTCTGCTCCACCACAACATTGCGCACGCCCGGAACCTTCATCAACCGCTGGCGCACCGGTACGGAATTCCCGCCCGACCCGAACGAGAAGAACCCGATCCGCGGACGCCCGCGGTGCGGCATCGCCATGACCACGTGCACGGTGTCGCCGCGGACCCGCAAGTCGTACACGAGCCCCAGGTCCACGACGCTCGGATTCGCCTTGTACAACTGTTCGTCCTTACAGTCGCGCAACGCCTCCCATAGCACCTGCTTCGAAATGGGTGAGTCTCCGGCCTCGCCCGGACGCGCGAGGCGTCCCTTCACCGCGGCTCCCGCCTGAGGCAGCTCGCCCTCGGAGACCTTCAGCGGATTCATCATCTCGCGCCGGATCCGCTCGACGAGCTGCGCTCCGCTTTCGCGGTAATGGAGCGCCAGATACGCATTCCGCTGGTGTAGGACAGTGCCCGCCTTCATCTCGCGTCCGGGAAGCGGGTAGCGGCTCCACACATGTCCGTGCCACTTGTAGAAGAACAGTGGCGCGCCCGAGTGCCGGACCGACGGCAGTCCCTCGGCGCGATGTTCGAGGAACAGTGCGATGAAGGCATCCTCCGCCTTCTTGTGCACGAAGCCCACGCCCCACAGGTTGTCCTGCTGGCCCTGCGGCACCGGACCCGTGTGCAGAGTCCCGCCCTCATCCATCCAGACCGAATCGGTGAACGACTGTCCCGAGAAGACCCACTCGTCGTCACGCAGAGCGTCGGCCTCGAAATCGGTGAGCGCCTCCATGCGTCCGGATTTGACGAGCCACGGAACTCCAGCGAGAAAGCGGTACTCGATGTAGACGTGCAGGCGGCTCGGCGAGAACACCGGATGCACGGGCGAGTAGGGAAATCCCCAGCGGCGCACGATGGTGACCAGCGGTCCGCGGATCACTTCGTAGTCGGGACAGGTGTCCCACAGCGTGATGCGGAACTTCTGGAAGTTGCCAGATCCTACGTAGTCGTGCGCCCAGTCGATGCCCGGAGGCTCGCCGTGTCCCTCGCCGCCCGCGAACAGTTCGAGTCCGTGCTCGCGCTTGAAGGTGAGCCGCTCCAGTTGTCCCATCTGGCGAGAGAGTGACGCCTTGAAAAAGTCGTTCTCGATGTCGAGTCCGAACCCCTCGCCGCGCGTGACGAGGTCGGTGGAATACTGCGGGAACTCGGCGTCCGGATTGCCGAACAGCACCAGGTACTGGGCCCGTGTGTAGGCGGCCGAGCGCGCGACAAAGACCACGCGGCAGGACCACTCGTTGCCGCGCCGGACCTCGGAATGCACCTGGCTCACGACTTCGGTCAACTGGCCGTCAGCGATGCGCGCAACGCGGATCTCGCGCATCGGCGAGGTGACCTGGGCCGCCGGCAGGCTGAGCAGCACCTCCACCGGTTCCGGCGCGCGCGCCACGCCGATGGTCTCGTCGTGCGCGATCACCTGAAAGTAGCGCCAGCCCACGGCCCATTCGCGCCATGGACGGGGAAGCGCGGTCACGGGGTGTGAGTGGCTGGCGGGCATGAGCGGCGTGCCAGGATTTTCCTCCTCGGCCTGTGACTGAATGATCGTGTTGCGCACGGAGTTGGTGAGGGCGCGCGCGACGCGGTAGTCGCGCCGCTTCCACGCCGACTCGAGCAGTTTCATCTTCTGTTCGAACGTCTCCGTCCGCTCCCAATATCGTTGTTCGGCCACGAAAGCCTCCCGCTATTTTTGGCTGAGCAGATCCTGGCGGTCGATCCGCTCGCCTTTGAATATTACCGAAGAGATGCGCTCCGTGGCAGAGATGTCGGTGAGCGGATTGCCGTCGACGATCAGGATCGAGGCCTCGTAACCCTTGCGGATCGCGCCGGTACGGCCGCCAATGCCAAGTGAGGTTGCGGCGTCAAAGGTAGCAGCGCGGAGAGCTGCGCTGGCGGGCACGCCGGCCTGGACCCACAACTGAAGCTCACGGTGGATCGATGGACCGTGGAAGACCAGCGGCTCGCCCGACCGGGTGCCCAACAGGAGTGGCGTTGAGAGTTCGAACGCGCGGCGCAGCTCCGTGGCGCGGCGCGCGGGATCGGGCTCGGGCGTGCGGGGAGGAATGCCGCCGTTCCGCAACAGGAGCGCCGTCCGTTGCAGGATGTCGCGCGAGAATGCGGACTGCTGGACCAGGGTTCGCGACAGCGGACCCGGATCACGGCGCGCAACCGCCAGCGCCGCCTCCTCGGCCGCCAGCGCGGGGATGTAGGTGGGCGCTGCCGGTGTGGCGACCAGTTCCGCGCCGGACCACCCCGCCGGTCTCTGAGCAGGCTGCTGCGCGACCGCGCCCACTGCCACCACGCCGCAGAACAACTGCGAGGCGAGCGCCTCAGGCGTGTCCCCGCCGGGTCCCACTTGGACGTCAATGAGGCCGGGAAGCAGCGTCTTGCCCGCGGCCTCGACGGCATCGGCGCGCAGCGAATCCGGATCGGGGATTTGGTCCGAGTAAACCTCGGCGATCCGTCCGCCGCGGATCAGAATCGCGCCGTTTGGGATCACGCGTCCGTCGCCCGTGAAGATCGTGGCGTTGCGGATGAGGCGCGTGTGATTGCGTCGGATCTCGCGGTCGAGTTGCTTTGATTCGGCGATATGCTCGCGTGTCCAGGCCTGATAGGTCCCCATGAGGATGAACGGCGCGAGCACCGCGAGCACCCACGCCTTCGATTTCCGCGGCAGCCTCTCTTCCTTCTCCCAACGGAACAGCTTCATCGCAATGAAGGTGCCGAGCGCGATGGTGACAAGCATCGCCGCCACCGATTCGAGGTTCGCGGCGATCCCTTCGCTCCGCAGCATCACGTGCTGGATTCCGGTGTTCAGGTAGGCCGCCGGCATGAACTGCGCGGCGATCTGCGCCGCGGGCGGCAGCGAGCTCACCGGCAGGGTCGCGCCGCTGAGGAACAGCATCGGCATGTAGAGGATCTGGATCAGCACGTTGCTCTCCGCCACCGAGTTCGCCACCGATGCAACGATCAGGCCGACTGCGCGGAAGGCGAAACTGGCAAGCGTCACCAGGATCAGCAGCGAGAGCCAGCGCTCGGGGATTGGCATCCCATGCGCGAAATGCGCGAGCAGGATGATCAGCACGACGGAGGGAAGGTAGAGGATCCAGCCGGTGACCATGCTCGCCACCAGGATCGGCGCCGGTGAGATCGGCGCCACTTTGTAGCGGCGCAGGATGCCGGTCTCGCGCTCGATCACCGCGCGGATGCCCGCCCCGAAGAGTCCGCTGCCGAGGATCCCGATGACGATCACCATGGGGATGACGCGGAGCATGGGTCCGGCGCCGGCGTTGCCGTCCGACATGAACTGTCCGAAGGCGAAAAAGAAGATCAGCGGGAAAACGTAGTTGAAGAACAGGACCGCGCGCTCGCGCACGGCCAGCCGCAGGTTCAACCGGATCAGGGCCAGGTAGGGTTTCATCTACTCGCGCAGTCTCCGTCCAGTGATTTCGAGGAACACGTCTTCGAGCGTGGGCCGCTTCAGGTGGATGTCGGCGAGTTCGACGCCCTGCTGGTCGATCCACTTGACGAGATCGGCGAGGGTGCGCGCGGGCCGGGAGGAACTGGCCGAGATCGAGCGTCGGTCCGCACTTATGGTGAGGGACTCGCATTCAACCGGAGGTGTTCCTTCTAGCGGAGCGGCGAGCAGGATTTCGATGCGGGAGTGGCCGAGAGTGCGCGCCTGGATCTCGCGCGGAGTGCCGAGGGCGATGATCTTGCCCTGGTCGACGATCGCGACGCGGTCGCACAGCCGCTCGGCTTCTTCGATGTAGTGCGTGGTCAGCAGAATGGTGCGGTGCTCGGCGCGCAGCTCCTCAATGAGCTTGTGGATTTCGAGCCGGACCTGGGGGTCGAGTCCGGTGGTCGGCTCGTCGAGGAAGATCAACTGTGGCTGGTTGATCAGGGCGAGCGCGAGGGCGAGCCGCTGTTTCTGGCCTCCGGAGAGGGTCCCGTAGCTGGCGTTTCGCTTTTCCCATAACTGGAGCCGTTTGAGGAGCTCGTCTCCATCGGCGTTGCGGGAGTAGAAGGCGCTGAACAGCTCGACGGCTTCGGCCACGGTGCACTTATCGGGGAGGTTGGTGGCCTGGAGGCAGACACCAATGCGGTCCTTGATGGCGGCGGCGTTTCGATCGGGGTCAAAGCCCAAGACCTTGACTTCACCCGAGGTGCGCTGGCGGATGCCTTCTAGGATCTCGACCGTGGTGGTCTTGCCGGCGCCGTTGGGGCCAAGGAGTCCGAAGACTTCGCCCTGGCCGACGGTGAAATCGATGCCACGGACGGCGTGGACGTCGCCGTAGGATTTGGTGAGTCCACGGACGTCGATGGCGGGGGGCATGAACCTATAGTGTCGCCCACCTGCGCATCAAAAGCGGTAGGTCAGCTCCACCAGCCCAAACGCCGCCTTCCCCGGCCGCGGATAAACAAACCGCGCCGCCGCCCGCGCCTGTGCCACACCGAGATAGGTGGTCACCGTCACGTTCGGTCGCGCACGCCAGTCGATGTTGGTGTCCCAGAGGTTCGCGAGCGACCGGCTGCCGCCCGTAGCCCGCCCGGCAAAACCAAACGTCCTCGGCTGGAACGCTCCCCCTCCCGCCAGCCACAGATCATTCCGGTTGGCCAGCCGCAGCGCGTGGAACTCGTTCGAAATCGTCACCGCCGCGTGCGGACGCAGCGTGAGCGCGCCCATGATGTCCTGGTTGTTCATCATGTTGAAGAACGGGAACCGCGCGTAAAAACGGGGTGTCGGCAGAACCTGGAAAAACGTGCCGTGCTTGTTGTCCGCCGGATCGTTGTCGCCGGATCCGTGGTAGAACCCGCCCCGGAACCAGGGCTTGAGCTTGGACGCCATCTTGGGTTGGAATCCCGCTTCGATCGCGATGGCTCCAGCGCCGTGATCGTTCCGGCCCCAGCTTCCCGTCTGCCCCGCGGCCCACACCAGGAAGTCCGCTGTGCCGCGCTTGGATTCGAACGCGTGGACCGAGTGGAATCCGAACGTAGCTACCTTTACCGGAGCGGTGTCGGCGCGCCGTACGGCCAGCGCGCGGTTGTCCGTCTTCACCACGTTGCGCGCGTCGTGGTAGTGCAGCAGGAACACGCGCGTGTCCGCCGAGTGCGCCTTGCTCCCCCAGTTCCGCGTGTAGCTGCCGTAGCCGAATGCGATCCGGTTCCAGCCCCAGCCGTCGGTCTGGAACACGCCGCGCGTCGGAACGGCGAACACCGCGGTGATATTGCGGTCCGGACGCGCGTAGGCGTAGTGCGCGCCGTCGAAGGCGCGATGCACGTGGGTGGGGTTGAACGGACCGATCAGGCGCATCTGGATCCGTTCGCGTTTCAGCGCCGCGAGCGTGGCGTTCTTGGGGACCAGCTCCAGTCCGTCGGCGAATTCGAACCGGCCGAAACGGACACTGTGGTTTGGCCCTCCCAGGCCCTTCACCCGCACAAAGACCTGCTTGGGAAAGATCATCGCCGTATTGCGGTTCCGCTTGTTGGCGTTGAAATACGTAGCGCCGAGGCCCATTTCGCCCTGGGCGCCGGGGGCCGTGGCCTGGTCCGGCAGCCCCAGCAGGATTGGCGCGGCGAGTTCCACTTGCCAGTCGAAGTTCTTCCCGGTTTGCGAGAAGCTGATGCGTGCGAGCGTTCCCTGGAATGCATAGCTCGGATCACCACTGGACGGCTGAAACCAGTCCCAAATCTCGGTACGGGTGCGAACGCTGCCCTGCACGGTCACGTTTCCGATCTTCAATGGCTTTGGCCCCACCTGTCCCGCCAAGGTGCAGCCGGACAGGATGGCCCACGGAATCAATCTCCTCATGTAAAGAGTGTGACACCCTGGCCGCGGAAAATCGCAACCTCTGCGTAAAAGTTTTGTAACGCCAGGCGGCCTCGTGATTACGGTACACTCCATCCGATGAACCCAACACGGCGGAGCTTGCTGGCGGGGGCGGCGGCGCCTGCGATTCTGCGTCCGGCACAGGCGCGGCGCCCCAACATCCTGTTTGCGATCGCAGACGACCAGTCCTTCCCGCACACATCGGCCATGGGGGATCCGGTGGTCAAGACTCCGGCGTTTGACCGTGTGGCGCGGGCGGGAGTGTTGTTCCGCAACGGATTCTGTGCGTCACCCGGGTGTGCGCCCTCGCGCGCAGCCCTGCTCACCAGCCGGAACATCTGGCAGCTCGAGGAGGCAGGCACGCACGCATCGCTGTTCCCGAACAAGTTCGCCACCTACACCACGGTCCTGGAAAAGGCGGGCTATCACGTGGGGTTGACCGGGAAAGGCGCGGGACCGTGCAACTTCAAGGATGGGGGATGGGTGCACAATCCGGCGGGCAAGTCCTACGATGACCGCGCGCTGCGGCCGCCCGGCGGGGTCTCAAAGACGGATTATGCGGGAAACTTCAAAGACTTCCTCGCCGCGCGGCCGAACGGAACTCCGTTCTGCTTCTGGTTCGGCAGCCACGAGCCGCACCGGACCTACCAGAAGGGCTCGGGTCTGGCGTCCGGGAAGCGGCTGGCCGACGTCGTGGTCCCGCCGTTCCTGCCGGACACCGAAGAGGTGCGGTCCGACCTGTTGGACTACCTCACCGAGGTCGAGTACTTCGACCGTCAATTGGCGAAACATCTCGAGCTGCTCGATCAGGCCGGGGAGTTCGAAAACACGATTGTCGTGGTGACCGCTGACAACGGAATGTCGTTCCCGCACGCGAAGGCGAATCTGTACGACTACGGCTGGCATCTGCCACTGGCGATTTCCTGGCCCGCACGGGCACAGGGCGGCCGCACGGTGACCGACCTGGTGGGTTTCATCGATCTGGGACCGACGTACCTGGAAGCGGCGGGAATCCCGAAGCCCGCAACGATGATGGGCCGCGGCATTCTAAACATCTTGTCGTCCACACGCCAGGGGCTCGTGGATCCTTCGCGTGACCATGCGGTCGCCGGCCGGGAACGCCACTCGCATGCCCGGTTCGACAACCTGGGATACCCGGCGCGCGCCCTCCGCACCAGCCAGCACCTCTACATCCGTAACTTCAAGCCGGACCGGTGGCCCGCGGGCGATCCGGAACTTTTCGCCGACATCGACAGTGGTCCGAGTAAACAGTACATGATGACGCGTCCGCAGGATCCGCTCTACGGGCCCTCGTTCGCCAAGCGGCCTGCTGAAGAGCTGTTCGATGTCGCCAAGGACCCCGGGTGCATCACCAACCTGGCCGGATCCAAGGCGCACGCCGGGACGCTCGGACAGCTTCGCGGGCGGCTGGAGAAGATCCTCCGCAGCCAGGGCGACCCCAGAATGCGCGGCGGTGAGATCTTCGACTCCTATCCACGGCATTCTCCGATGCGTCCCGAGTTGGGCGGATTCGCCGGGCGCGGAGCCTATAATCCAAAGTACAAGTAGAATGGAAGAACGATGAGCGTGATGGTGCGGTTCGGAAACCGGAAAGCGTTCCTGCGCGAGGGCGCCTGGACGAGTTCGGATGTCGAGCTCGAGCGGCGGCTGAACACCGCCACGTCAGACTGGTTCCGCAAGGAGGGCGGGCCTGGATTCTCGGATCCGCAAATGGAGCTGTCAGTGGCCCGTGAGATGGCGGAGCGCTACCAGGGGAAGGTGGCTCTGCACGTGAAGACCGGTTCGGGCCGGTCGAACGAGCCGTTTCTGCGCCACCGGCAGTTGGAGTTCGACTTCAGCGGGTTCATTCCAGGCAACAGCCGCCGGTCATCCCGCTGATTGCGGGGGAGCGGCCGCGACGGGGAAGGAGGCCTCGTCCCACCGGAGCCCGCCGCCAAACTCAATCCCGATCAGGTACTTCATTCGTGAATGCACACAGGAGCGGACCGATCCGGATCCGGCGAACCCGGTGCCCATCACGCGGAAATTGACAAGATCGCGCACCGGTACAGGCTCGGTGCTCGACAACCGCATTCCGGAGCGTGAAATGTCGAGCCCAGAGCAGGTGACTTGGACCAATTGTCCACCTCTTTCCCATCCGAGCCAGACTTTGCGCGGCAGGTCCGTGCGGTCATGCCTTCTGAGCCCGATCGACATTCTCGTGAGTTCCCTACTCCCTTCAATCGGCAGAGGATCGGATTCCCTATAGTGCCTCCATCCCGCCTACGGCGTCGAGGTCAAGCTCGACGCCGAGGCCGGGGCCCTCTGACGGTATCAGGAATCCGTTCGCAATTTGTGCGCCGGAGCTAACGATGTCGCGCAGGTAGCGGAGCGGTCCGAAAGTCTCGATCGCATAAGGGAGGTTCGGAACATGGACCGCCAGGTGGGCACAGGCCGCGGTGCCGATTCCCATTTCCGCCTGGCTGCCAATGATGCAAGGAATATCGACGCTGGCGGCGAACGCAAAGATAGCAGCCGCGGCTTGAATTCCGCCCGCCTCGGCGACGTACACATTGAACACGTCGGCCGCCTCGGCACGCGCGAGCTCGTAGGCGTCGCGGAGCGAGTGCAGGCTCTCGTCCGCCATGATGGGGACTCCGGAGCGCTGGCGCAGGAGCCGCAGTCCTTCAAGGTTCCGCCGCGGCAGAGGTTGCTCGACCCAGGCGATCCGCGCGGTGTTGGCGAACGCCTCGATGGCTTGAGCGGCTTGAGCCACCGAGTGCCAGGCGCCATTGGCGTCCAGCCGCAGCGGCACGTCCGCGCCGGCGGCGTCGGCGACTGCCCGGACGGCTTCGAGGTCGTCCTCCAGTTTCCGGCCGACCTTGAGTTTGATCGCGTGGAATCCCTGTTCAGCGGCGCGCCGCGCATCGGCCGCCATCTCCTCAGGAGCCTTCTGATAGATCCCCCAGGCGAGCGGAACCTGGGTGCGCATCCGTCCGCCGAGCAGTTGATAGAGCGGGACCCCGTACCTGCGGCCGGCGAGGTCCAACAGTGCCATCTCGAACGCCGCGCGGATGTAGGCTGCGCTCAGTTCGCCCGCGAGGATGCGGTCCAATTCCGCGAGCACGCGGGGAGCGTCGAGGGCTTCGCGTCCGGTCAAGGCGGGCGCCGCCAGCGTCCGCGCGGCATGGCACAGCGAATGGCCGATGCGCGGAAACGTGATCGAGATTTCGCCCAGCCCCTCCAGCCCGGAACGGGTGATCAGACGGATGATTCCGAACTCGGATGCCTGGACCGGATCCCCGGCGTTCAGCCCGGAGCGGACTGCTTCCTTTCGCGGCGCCCGGATGGGAATCACCTCAATTCGCTCGATGGTTGTGTTCATGGCCGAGATCCCAATTGTATACTCAGGCGATGGCGCTCCAGAGAATCACCCGCGACAAGCTCACTCCGCTGTTCGACCGGAGGACCCCGCCCGTGGCGCACGTCGCGCAGGGCGAGGAGTTCATCGTGGAAACGGAGGACTCGCGCGGCGGGCTTACCCGCATCCCCGAACACACCACTCCGGAATACTTGTTGGCGATCCGCAAGAAGGGCTATCACGGCAATCCGGTAACGGGGCCGGTGTTCATCGAGGGCGCCGAGCCTGGCGACACGTTGCGGATCCACATCCTGGAGCAGACCTGCGACACGCTCGGCTATATGGGCTACTGGCCGCTCCTGTTTCATCTGGAAGATTTTTTCGATAAACCGGCGACGGCGTTGTGCGAGATCCGGGATGGGAAGACGGTGGTGTTCGCGCCCGACATCGAGTTTCCCGTGCGCCCGGTGATCGGCACCCTGGGTGTCGCGCCGCCGCTCGAAGCAATTGCATCCGGCGCGATGGGCAAACACTGCGGCAACGTGGATGTCCAGGAGATGGCGGCGGGTACGATCGTGCAGTTGCCGGTCTATGTGCCGGGCGCGCTATTGTGTCTCGGCGACTGCCACGCAATCCAGAGCGATGGCGAGATCGGAAGCGTCGAGATCCGGAGCGAGGTCCGGCTGCGGTGCGAGGTTGTGAAGGGCCGGAGTCCGAACATGGTTTGGCCAAGGCTTGAGACCGCCGGTACGTTGGTCACCATTGGCATCGCGACACCCCTCGAGGAAGCGATGCGGCAGTCGCTTCGCGAAATGCTGTTCTGGATCGAGGAGCTGACCGGGATGAGCAAGCACGAAGCGTACATGCTGGTGGGATGCGTGGGCGACGCGCGTCCGGGCCAGGCGCAGGTCCCCAATTACTCGATGCGTTGCATCTTCCCGAAGAAGTACCTGCGCGACCGCCGTGGAGGCTGAGCCTACGCCCAGTGCGGGAAGAATTCCTTCCAGTTTTCGTACAGGATCATGTCCTGGACTTCGACTGGAACCACGGGCAGCCGCGTCCCCTCGACGATCTTGTTCACCGACCGCAGTCCGGCGATGATGTTCGACATCGTGCCTGACGGGAAATCGGATCCGGGCAGGATCTTGTGCTCAACTCCATACTCCATGGCGGTGACCATCGCCTGCCAGTATCGCCACGGGCGGTAATGGACCGCGCTGATATCGGTGTACATGTTGGGACACTTGCGGATCAGCACCATCGTGTCTACCTCCCAGGGATGGCCCAGGTGGGCAATGATCATCTTGATGTCCGGGAAATCCATCGCGATGTCCTCGAGCTGAAGCGGCAGGCCCCATTTCAGCTTGGCAGCGCTCGGGAAGGTTGTCCCTTGGTGCCACATGATGGGGATTCCCAATTGCTGGACCCTCCGGAAGAAGGGCCAGTGCTTGCGGTCCTGCGGATCAAAGTGCTGGTAGACCGGGCCGAGCTTGAGTCCGCGCAGTTTGAGCGTGTTGATGGAGTGATCGAGCTGCTCGATGCAGTCCGGCTCGTTGGGGTCGATGGAGGTCCAGCCCTCGACCTTGTCCGGATGGGCGGCCGCGTAGCTGGCGATCAGCTCGTTCGGGACCCAGAGTCCGGAAGCGCGGGCCTGGAGGCCGAACACGACCACTTTGTCGACGATCTCGGAAGCTTTCCAGTGATCCTCGGGGGTCGAGTCGTAGCAGTGCTTGTCCAGGTGCGCGGAGTGGGCGAGTCCTCCGGAACGCTTCAGCTTGACCAGTTTGGAGGCCAGCGCTTCGCTCGCGTATTGCTCGCTCAGGTGGTCCGGGTACCACATGACGTGGGTATGGCAGTCGATGAGCCGGGGCATCAGTCTATTCTACCGAGGTTGGCCCCCAAAACCGAAGCCCCGGGGATCTGGGCTCTCCGGGGCTTGGTCAGAGGGGATGGCGGCGAACTGGGACTCGCCGCCATGCCTAGTCGATGACGACTGTGTATGCCATTCTCAATGCAATTCGTGCGCCGGGAAATCTCCTTTAGAATCAGCGCTCTGGGTAGGCAGTGAGGCAATTCGCCCACCCACGGAGCGCGGTTTCGCGCTCCCCGGCCTACGCAAAGATCCGGCTAGTGGGCGGTTCGATTTCCGGCTATCATATTGTCTGGGGAACTGAACCTTCATGCGCCTCTTGTTGGCCTTTGCCGCCGCGGCGATCCTCCCGGCGGCCGATCCGAACTGTCCGCGCTATCCAGCCGCGGCCCGAACCGAGACCCAAGAAAGCATCGACCTGGACCGGGAATTTCAGGCTTTATCCAAGGGACCGCGGATCCGCTCCGCGGCTGCTTCAATCCGGGCCGCCGAAGCGCGGGGGATCATCGACCAGCTTCTGTTCGGGAAGATGGCCGCCGACGGAGTGGCGCCCGCACCGCGGACGACCGATACCGAGTTCCTGCGGCGGATCTACCTGGATCTGACCGGACGGATTCCAACGCCGGAGCAGGCGGAGCGCTTCCTCAACAGCTCCGTGGAGAACAATCGGGAGGCGCTGGTGGACGAGTTGCTCGCCAGTCCCGCCTACGCTGACCAGTTCGCGCTGTTCTTCAACAACAAGCTGAAAATCACGCGGGCCCACGAGAGTGTGTCGACTCCCGGCCGTGACGTGTTCTATGCGTTCCTGCGCGACATGGTGGCATCGGATCGGTCCTACGATGCCTGGGTCCGCGAGCTGCTGACCGCGGCGGGCGAAGTGGACACCGTTCCGGGGACGCAGTTCTTCACCCGCTGGATGGATGTCGCTGGGCCGATCCAGGATTCCTGGGACGACATTACCGACAAGATCACAACGACGTTCCTCGGCTACAAGACCGAGTGCGTGTCGTGCCACAACGGACGGGCGCACCTGGAGAAGATCAATCTCCACCTGACCACGCGGACGCGGCGCGAGTTCTGGGAGATGTCGGCGTTCCTGTCGCGCATGGCTTATGTCCGCTGGAGCGACGATCCCATCGGATTCCGGCCGCGGATCATTCTGGTCGACCGCGACTATGGAACGTACTCCGGATCCGTGCCGCCCACGAATCCGGGCAACCGTCCGGCGAGGCTGGGTGCGGTAGTCACGCCGCGCTACTTTACTTCGGATGCCGAGCCCCGTTCCGGCGAATGGCGCCGTGATCTGGCTGACATGGTCACGCGCGACCGGCAGTTCGCCAAGGCCACGGTCAATCACTTCTGGGATTACTTCTTTGGGCACGGAATCGTCGATCCGCCCGACGCCTGGGATCTAAACCGCGTGGATCCCAAGATGGCGCTGCCGCCTGACTGGCCGACCCAGAATTCATATCCCGAGCTGCTCGAACGGCTGGCGGACTCCTTCGCCGCCAACCAATTCAGGCTGCGCCCGCTGATCCGGCAGATTGTGTTGAGCCAAGCCTATCAGTTGTCGGCCCGTTACGAGGGGCAATGGAGACCGGGTTACGTGAAGTACTTCGCGCGCCATGAGACGCGGCGGCTGTCGGCGGAGCAGCTTTACGACTCGATGATCACGGCCACCCAGACCGAGCAGCCGATGTCACTCGGATCGACCGGGCGGGTGGTCCGCTATGCGAATCAGCTTCCCGATCCCACGGAGCCGGTCACCGATTTCCGCGTGATCGACTTCCTGAACGCGCTCGGCCGTGGGAACTGGTTGACGATCGACCGGTCGTCCGAGCCCACCATTCTCGGCCTGCTCTACCAGATGAACGACGGCCAGAACGTGAACCGCTCGCTGGGCGCGTCGAACGCGAACGTCGGCATCCGGAACCGGGTGCATGAGGTGGACGCGATGGGGTTAAGCGACGAGGAGACGATCCAGCGGCTGTTTCTGGCCACTCTCACCCGGCGCGCGACCGATGCGGAAATGGCTCTCGTGCTGGAACGCCGCAGCGGTCCGCGCTACCAATGGCTGAGCGACCTCCAATGGGCGCTGCTGAACAAGCTCGACTTCACGTTCAACTACTAGGAGGCGCGCCATGACGAATTCAATCCATAAGACCTGCGGCGGGCACGCCCCCTACACGCGGAGGCATTTCCTGTTCGGAGCCGCCTCGGCGGGCCTGTTGAGCGTCCACGCCGACGCCGAGATCACCACCAGCCGTCCGGCCGTAAGCCTGCGCAAAACCGCGCGCGCCTGCATTTTCGTGAACCTGAACGGCGGAGCGAGCCATCTGGATACGTTCGATCCCAAGGACGGCCCCTGGAATCCGGCCGGAGTTGCGCTGGACCAGCATCCAGGAGGCCTGGTTCTGTCGAAGCTGCTGTTTCCGAAGCTGTCGACGCTCACCGGGGAGTTGCTGGTGTTGCGGTCGTGCGCAAGCTGGGAGGCGGCGCATGAGCGCGGGCAGTTCTACATGCAAACGGCGCACACGCAGAATCCGGCGCTGGCCGGGGAGACGCCGCACATCGGCGCCGTGATCGGGCACGAAAAGGGCGCGGGCAACGTGATGCCGCCCTTCCTGTCGTTCAACCAGACCAACCTCCAGGGCGCGACATTCCTCGGCGGGTCGTACATGCCCATGATGCCCGTTGCCAACCGGGCGGGAATCACCACTCTGACACATCCGTTCTTCGGAGCACAGAGCGAACAGCGCTTCGAAGAGCGCTTCCGCCTGCTGCAAGACCTGGACGCCCCAATCCGGGCCAATCCGTACAACGAAATCATGGGAGCCTACGCGGGTTACTACGCACGAGCGAAGTCGATGATGTACAACGCGGCGGTGGATGCGATCTTCAAGTTCACCGTCGACGATGAGAACCGCTACGGCGCAACCACTCTCGGCCGCTCGCTGATCGTGGCGCGGAACGCCATTCGCGCCAACAACGGGACCGTGTTCATCAACGCGACGCAAGGCGGCTGGGACACCCATGCCGACCAGTTCAACCGCGGCGTGGCGACCCAGAACTATACATTGTCGCGGGACCTGGACCTCGCCGCTGGATCACTCATCGAGGACTTGCGGGCTTCGGGCGACCTGGCGCACACGCTCGTGGTGATCATGGGCGAGTTCGGGCGCACCCCAGGTCCGTTGAATTCGCGTGGCGGACGCGACCACTACCGTCCCGTCATGAGCGTGGCATTGGCGGGCGGCGGAGTCCGCGGCGGGCGCACAATCGGCATCACGGACTCGACCGGCGCCGCGATCACCAGTCCACAGTGGAAGGGCGACCGGCCCATCTACCCGGAGGACATCACTGCGACGATCTATTCGGCGCTGGGGATCGACTGGACCAAGGGGATCAACGACACGCCTTCCTACCGCAGGTTCTACTACATCAACGGCGCGGTGGAGGGCCGCTACACGCCGGTGGAGGAAGTGTTCGGATGAGACTCGCCGCGGCGCTCGCCGCTGTGGTTCCTCTTGCGGCGCAGACACCGGCTATCGTGCATATCCTTGCTGAGGAATCGCAGGTCCTGGTGGGACGCTCGGTGCAGTTGCGCGCGGTTGTGCGTGACGCCGCGGGCAACGCGATTCCGAACGCGCCGGTGACCTGGACGGCGAATCAGCCGCAGGCCGGGTCGATCAGCGGCAGTGGTGAATTTACCGCGCGCGGGCTGGCGACGTTCCGCATCACCGCGCGGTCGGGCGCGGCGGTCGGAGAGGCAGCGCTGCAGTCAATTCCGAGCCGTGTGGACGTCGCGCCCGGTTCGATGGAACTGCTGGTAGGTGCGCAACACCGGTTCACGGCGGCGGCCTATGATGCCAATGGCGCTGTGATTCCGGGAGTAACCTTCGCCTGGTCGCTAACCAACCAACGCCAGGGAGGATCGTCACTCGGGCGGGTGGACACCACCGGTCTCGTCACCGCGACGGGAGAGGGCGGAGTCTGGGTCTGGGCCACCTACACCTACAACGAAACGTTTCCGGGGCTGCAACGCCAGTGGGTGGCGTACTCGAAAGTCCGGATCGATGTGCCGAAGATGTACGAGTTGAACAAGCTGTACTCGACTCTCGGCAAGACGCGCAAGTCGTGGACTCTGCGGCCGCGGCAGTCGATGCTGTGGAGCACCGACGACGGGCAGTTGTTTCTCAACGCCTCGCTCGGCGGACTGGCGAACGGGCTGCTCAACTGGGATCAGGACCGTTGGAGGCTGGTGACCGGAGGCGGAATCCCGCGGTTCGGGCGGGGGGCGGTGGCACTCGAGTTCCTGACGCACGCCATTGCCCGGAACGGCGAGATGGTGACGTATGAAAGCACCAACGGCAACGGAGTGGAGTTGTTCCGGGGCAATCGCAACGGACTGCGGGTGTTCCTGAACAACAACGTCCCGTTGGCTGAGACCGAAGCCAACAACGACCTCCGGGTCAACCGCAACAGCTATACCTCCTCGGGTTGGACCACGGTCCGGGCCAATTTCCGGTTCGAGAACACGACGGTCAACCACGTGGGAGTATTCCGTGGATCACGCGGACAGATGAGCGAATTGCTCATCGGGACGCATGACGCGCTGCCGGGCTTCGCAAGCCCCATCACGATTGATGTCGACTTCGGGATCGCGGACAACGGCACGGCCTTCTATTCGGCCACGTCAGGGACCATGCGGGCGTTCTTCAGGCATGGATTCTCCGGGCGCGAGCGGCTGCTGGCGGTGGGCGACGAGTTGGAAGGCTCGACTGTCGCACGGTTCATCGGCGGACGCGGGAATTCGCCGAGCTGGTGGTTTGACGAAGACGGCACGGCGATTCTGTGTGTCCAGTTGCAGGACAACAGCCAGTACTACGTGCGGATCAAACCCTCGGGCGCGCGCGAGACGATGCGCTGGACCGGACAGTCCGGGATCCTCTGGCACCATCCGGCACACGGAACGCTTCTCTACGTGAATCCATTCAACAACCGCGGCAATGGCGTCTATCTGTGGGACAACGCCGGGGCATTGAAGCAAGTGCTCGCCTCGGGAGTCCGTCTGTTCGACCAGACGATCCAGGAGATCGAGAGCGGGACCATCAACAAGTCCGGTGAGATCACGCTGCTGTTGCGCGGATCGTTGAACGCGCTGATGGCGGCGCGGATGGGCGAATCGCCGTACGTCCTGTTTGCCGCGGGGAACGAGATTCCGGTGGAACTCCCGGTCAACGCATTCACGTTCGTCGGGGGAGCCCGTACGGGTCCACCGCACATTCAGGCGGGCGGCAATTCGGGCAGTATCGCCACGTTCTGGAACGGCGATTTCCATTTGACGCTGGGGATCGGCGAGCGCTTGTTTGGCACCACCATGTGGTTCGGGGGATCGCACGGCAATGCGGGCCTGTTCAACATGCGCAAGTCCGCGAATGGCGACATCTATTTCACCAACGGCGCGGGCATCGGGAGGATCCGGACAGGAGGCGAGCCCGAGCTGGCGCTGGCGTTCCCGTTGCGTCCGGATGCGTCCACGACGGTCAACGCGCCGGGTCAAATTAACGTGAATGCCCGCGGCGACCTGCTCTTCCAGTCGAGCACCAACCTCGGTGACAACCGGATCTTCATCCACAAGGACGGGCAGACGCGCCAGATCCTGGTCCTTTCGGCAACGGCGAACACGGCGACGGTGATCGAGGGCCGGACCGTGCAGAGCCTCGACTCGTTCGCGATGGACGATCAGAACCGGGTCCTGGCGCAACTGCGCTTCCGCGACCTGGCAGTCCCGGTGATCGGCTACTACGATGGCTTGCGGTGGAGCCTCGCTGCGATGCCGAACCAGACGCGCGTCGGACCACACGTGATCACGAACCTGCCTAACTTTCCGCGCGCCGATGGCAACCGGCTCTTCACCGGATTCACGATTTCAACCGGCGGCGTGGTTGTGGGCGAGTGGAACGGCAGCGGATGGGACATGGTGGTCAACAACAGCACCACGATGCCGAACGGGCAAGTGGCAAACAACGTTCCGCTCATGGAGCTCAACGCGCGGGGCGACCTGTTGTTCCAGTTCGCCAACGGCGTCACCTCGCTTGTGGTGCGGCGCGGGAACGAGTTCCACCAGGTGCATAATTTCTTCCGGCCCACGCCGCAGGGGGACTACCTGATCCGCATCACTTCAATGGACTTCCGCGACGACGGCACGGTATACTTCCTGGCTGTCACGGAAGAAGACGAAGTTGTCCTCTACGAAGCCCGGCCGTTGTTCTAACGCGATTTCGCTCGAGTCGGTTTCGAAGTCCTTTGGGGCATACGAGGCAGTGCGGGACATCACGCTGGATGTCGCGGCGGGATCGTTTCTGTCGATTGTCGGGCCCAGCGGCTGCGGAAAGTCGACGGTGTTGAACCTGATCGCCGGACTCGCGAGTCCTTCGAGCGGACGGATTGCCGTATCCGGAGAACCGCTGCAGGGACTCAACCGCCACGCGTCATACATGTTCCAACAGGACGCTCTGCTGCCGTGGAAGTCCGTGGCCGCCAACATTGGGCTTGGCCTTGAACTGGCCGGAACGGATCCGCGGGAGGTGCGCAGCCGGACCGCTGAATGGGTGGAGCGGACCGGCTTGCGCGGGTTCGCCGGCAAGTTTCCCCACCAGTTGTCCGGTGGCATGAGAAAGCGCGTGGCAATGGCGCAAAGCTGGATCGTGGATCCCGGGATCGTGCTCATGGACGAACCTTTCAGCGCCCTTGATGTCCACACGCGGCTGCGCATGGGAGGCGAGATTCTGAACCTCTGGGCGGACTCCGGCAAGACCGTCGTGTTTGTGACGCACGATCTTGAAGAAGCGATCGCGCTGTCAGGAGAGGTTGTAGTGCTCTCCGCGGGTCCGGCGAGCCGGATCGTGGGCCGCTACGCGGTGGACCTTCCGCGCCCGCGCAACCTGATCGACATCAAGACGGAACCGCGGTTTCACGAACTGTACGCGGCAATCTGGCGCGACCTGCGCGGCGAGGTGCTCAAGTCGTATGAGCGTTAGTTTGCGCGCCGCCCAGGTCGCACTAGCGGCGGTGCTGCTGGGATCGTGGGAAGCCGGCACCAGGACGGGAGTCCTCGACAAGTTCTTCTTCAGCCGGCCCACGGATATCGGCGCGCGGCTGGTCCAGTGGATCACCAGCGGGAGCCTGTGGCCGCACCTCGCCACCACGCTCGCGGAAGCGGCGCTCGCCTTCGCCATCGGCGTGAGTCTGGGAGTCACCGCCGGATTCGCACTGGGCCGCACGCGGTGGCTTGCGGACCTGCTCGATCCCTTCCTGCGGATCGCGAACGCTCTACCGCGGGTGGTGCTCGCGCCACTGTTCCTGCTGTGGTTCGGACTGGGAATCTGGTCGAAGGTCGCGCTGGGCGTAACGGTGGTCTTCTTCGTCGTGTTCTTCAATACGTTTCAGGGAGTACGCGACGTTGATCCGGTGCTCGTGAACAATGTACGGATGCTGGGCGCCTCGGAGCGCCAGCTTGTGCGCCACGTCCTGATTCCGAGTGCGTTGACGTGGATATTTTCGAGCCTCCACATCAGCATCGGATTCGCAATCATCTCGGTTGTTGTGGGCGAGTACCTGGGATCGTCGCGCGGTGTAGGATACTTGATCGCGCAAGCGGAAGGTGTATTCGACACCACGGGAGTGTTCGCGGGCATGGCGGCGCTGGCCGCCGTGGTGCTGGTGGTAGGCGCCGGGGTCAACCGGTTGGAGCGGCGCCTGCTGCGCTGGAAACCGCGCGCCTCAGAAGTTCACGATCGAAGCGAACGAAGCGGCATCTAGACTGGCGCCGCCCACCAGGGCTCCGTCGATGTCTGGCTGGGCCATCAGTCCGCGGATGTTGTCGGGTTTCACGGATCCGCCGTAGAGGATCCGCACCGAAGCTGCCGCGTCATCGCCATAAACACCGCGCACCTGTGACCGCAGGAACCGGTGGGCGTCCGCTGCCTGGGCGGGTGTCGCCACCTCGCCGGTGCCGATCGCCCAAACCGGCTCATAGGCAATCACAACTTGCGCGAATTGCGCCGGCGTGAGCTTCGCGATCCCGTCACGGAACTGCACTGCCAGCACGTCATTCGTCCGGCCGGATTTGCGCTCCTCCAGCCGCTCGCCCACGCACACAACGGGCTGCAATCCGGCGTCAAGCGCGGCCACGGTGCGCCGCAGTACGGTCTCGTCGGTTTCGCCGAAATACTGCCGCCGTTCACTGTGGCCGATGATCACGCTCCGGCATCCGGCGGCCTTGAGCATTCCGCCGGAGATCTCGCCTGTGTAGGCGCCGTCCTTGGCCCAATGCAGGTTCTGTCCGCCGATGCCCACCGCCGAACCCGAGGCCGCTTGCACCGCGGCCGCCAAATTCACGAACGGCGGGCAGATGAGGATGTCGGCATGGGCGGACGCGCCCACCAACGGGAGGAACTTCTCAAAAAACGCCGCTGTCTCCGCGGGCGTCTTGAACATCTTCCAGTTGCCCGCCATCAAGGGTCGTCTCATCACTTGTCCTTTCCAAATGGGATCTCGAGAACAGCGGCGAGACGCGCGGCGATCGACGTCATTTCGATCTCGCCCAGACTTGCGCGTTTGACGCCTTTGCCTGTGAGCAGGAACGTCGAGTGGTAGTCACGGCGCAGCGGCCAGTAGCCGTGGTCGCCGCGCGGCTTGAAGCTGCCGGCCATCTTAGCCACGAATGTCCCCCCTTCTGGCGGCTCGAACGCGGCCAGAGGCACCGGACGGTGCGGCAGCACGCGCTTCCACTCCGAGGCAGGAATCTCGCGGCCGATCGCTGCTTTGCGCAGTGCGGCGGCCACCGTGGGATCACTGGTAGTCACCAGCGGACCGCTGACTGCCGCCTGGCTTGTGACCGCCCCGACGTCGATGGGACGCTTGACGTGCTCAAAGCCATGGTCTGAAACGATCGCCACCGCCCAGTCCTTGGGTGTCGCGGCGAGGATCTCGCCCAACAGCTCGTCGGTACGTTCGAGCACGGCTTTGGCGTGCTTGGTGAACGGACCAGTATCATGCGCCTCGCCATCGTGGTCCACCAGGTGGAGCAGGATAAGATCCGGCTTCTCGTACTTGAGCAGGTAGATGGTGGCGAGCGCACGGACCCGGTCGTCCACCCACTCCTGCGGCATCGAGGGATACCGCGCGGTCATTTTCGCGATCAACCCGGGTGTCGACTTCTGTTCGGTCGAATCCCAGTCCATGCCATGGCCGAGGCGGCGCTGAAAGTATTCCGGAAAGTTCCAGTCGATCTTGGCGTCAACGGTCACCGGCCAATGCACCGCGCCAACCTTCTTGCCCGCCTTCTTCGCCGCGTCCCACAGGGTGGGCGCCTTGAGCAGATCCACTGACCAGTAGCGCTGTCCCGTTTCCGCCTGATTGTTGTTCAGGATCCCGTGGATGTGGGGCTGGACTCCGGTCACCATCGTTGTGTGCGATGGGAACGTCACGGTGGGCATTACGCCGATGACGCCGCCGTCGGCCCAGGCCGCATCGGCCAGGAGCTTCCGCAGGTTGGGAATCTTGAGTCCCATCGCGTCACGGTCGCGCAGGTAGCGGTGATCCATGCCATCGATCGAGATGAGCAGCAGCGGACGCGCGTCGAGCAGCGCCGCCGTGAGCAGGCTAAGCAGCAATCGCCGGTAGAAAACTCGTGCCATGTTTGATTCCTGTTCCGAAGTTTTGCGCCACGGTTTGGCCCACGTCGGAGAGCGTGGGCCGGGTTCCCAGATTTGTACCGCTCCGCACGCCAGGTCCGGAGGCCAATACCGGAACGTACTCGCGCGTGTGGTCGGTGCCCGGCGTGGTGGGATCGCAGCCGTGATCGGCGGTGAACACGAGGAGATCTCCCTGGCGCATCGCGGACTCGACGCTGGGGACCCAGGCGTCGGCCTCCTCCAGCGCACGCGCGTACCCTTCCACGTCATTGCGATGGCCGTAGAGCGAGTCGAAGTCCACCAGGTTGACGAAAATCAAACCGGCCGGCTGGTCCGCCATCGCGGCCAGCGTCTTCGACATCCCGTCCGTATTGCCTTTTGACGCAGTGTGCCGGGTGATGCCGCGTCCGAGGAAGACATCGGAGATCTTGCCGACACCCGTCACAGCCACGCCTCGCGCGGCGAGCTGGTCGAGCAGCATGCCGGACTCCGGGGGCAGCGCGTAATCGTGGCGGTTCGCGGTCCGGGTGAACGCCCCTGGCGATCCGGTAAACGGACGCGCGATCACACGGCCCACGGCGTGGGGACCAGCGAGGATCCCACGGGCGGTCTCGCAGATCCGGTACAGCTCGGTGAGGGGCACAACATCCTCATGCGCGGCGATCTGGAACACGCTATCTGCCGAGGTGTAGACGATGAGCGCGCCAGTCCGCATGTGTTCCTCGCCGAGTTCCTTGATGATCTCGGTGCCGCTCGCGGGCTTGTTGCCGATCGCCCGCCGTCCGGTCCGTTGCTCGAACGGACGCATGATCTCCGGCGGGAATCCGTCAGGAAACAGCGGTAGCGGAGCAGCCAGGTGAATCCCCGCCATCTCCCAATGGCCGGTGGTGGTGTCCTTGCCGGGTGACGCCAGGGCGCAGGCTCCGTACGCGCCTTGCGGATCCGCCGAGGGCTCGATTCCCTTCAGTGGGCGGATGTTCCCCAGGCCAAGCCGCGCGAAATTCGGAAGCCGGAGTGTCCGTCTTGCGGCGATGTTTCCGAGCGTCGACGCGCCGGGCGGATCCCCGAATTCAGCGGCATCCGGCATCGCTCCAATGCCCACGCTGTCCAGCACCACCAGAATCACCCGGTCAAACACCGCTCAATTCTCCTTGAGCGACTGCTCGATCCGCTCGGTGAGCATCTCAACGAACCGCTCCGCGATGAATCCGTTCATGCGGCTGACAATCTCGCCCTTCGGACTGATCACGATGGTCGTTGGAATCGAGGAGACCCGCAGGAGCTGCGACAGCCCATCCTCGAAGTACACGGTCTTGTTCCACTGGTTACGGTCCAGGAACGGCTTGACCAGTTCGCGGTTCTCGTCTGCGTTGATGTTCAATAGAACGACTCGCGGATTGTCCTTGTAGCGCTTCTTCACCTCTTCGTACAGTGGTTGCTGCGCGCGGCACGGACCGCACCAGGTCGCCCAAAAGTCGAGCACCACAACTTTGCCCTTGAGCGAGGCGAGCCTCAACTTCTCGCCGTTCAGTCCCGACACGGTGAACTGCATCGGATCATTGATCGAGGAGTTGGGATCGTTCTTTGCGATGTTCGCCCGGTAGGCTTCAATCTGAGCCTGCGTCCGGTCCCAGGCGGCAAGGATCAGGTCGCCGAGTCCAGTCTCCGATCCGTGGATCTTGCGGTAGGCCTCGCCCAGCCTCTGGCGGTCACGCTGGCGGTCGGCGGATTCAAGCGCCGGATCCGCGATCGAGAACGCATCGGCCCAGAACGGAAGCGCTTCCGCGGTTTTCCCCTGCCGGTCGAGCCAGCGTCCGATTTCACGCGCGGCCTCGCCCGACGGATAGGTGGCGTAGCTCTGGCGCGCCAGATCGGTCGCTTCGGCCGGACGTCCCAAATTCCCTTGGGCGCGGGACTGGTAGACCAGCGCCTTGCTCAGCAGGATCTTCTGCTGCTCCGCAAGCTGCGCATAGTTACGGATCCCGGGCGAGGGCGCCATCACCCGCGCGGTCTCTTCTAGCTTCTTCGAGTAGCCGAGCGCGCGCTCGGCGCGGTCCTTGGAATCCTCCGACAGCAGGTGGCGCGACACGCGTTCGAGCAGCTCCAGGTTGATCGCGTCGGTCTTCAGCACCTCTTCGCCGTACTTGATGATCCGGGCGCCGTCGCGCGTCTCGATCGCGGCCTTGGCAAGCGCACGTTCGAGCTCGGGCCGCTGAGCGGTCCGCGGGAACCTCTGCAGGTGCAGCTCCAGCGCGCGAATGAAGTCGACCTGGCTCGATCCGGCCTCAGCCAGGGCGCGCGACAGCGACTCCTGCTCGGCCTTTTCAGGTTCAGACGGAGGCTGCTGGGCCGCGGCGAACGCCACGGCGGTGAAAAGCAAGAGCAGGTGGATCACTGTTGTGGCTTCGGCCGCCCATTCTTGATCCAGTCGATCAAGGTTCCGGCGCGCTCGCGGTCCATGTTCAGGAAGCTGGAATTCTTCACCACGCGCTCCAGGAGCGGGAAAAAGTGGGCCCCGCCCGCCAGCCGGTCACGCTCCATCAGCGCCTGAAGCTGCAGCAGCGCGCGGTTGGCGCCCAGCTTGTCGTACTTGACGCTTCGCTCGACGGCGATGTAGATCTGTTGCGTGTCGGTCATCTTCTCGAACCACTCGAGCAGGAGACGGGCGTCGTCCACCTGTGAGTAGTTAAACTTCGCTTCTTGCGTCTGGCCGCCGTCCTCCCAGCGGAACGTCTTCATGCCCATGTTGGCGACCTTCAAACCGCTTTCCAGCGGATCCTTGAAGTGGTTCAGCTTCCCGGCGAGGGCAAAGATCGCGTCGGCGTCTTCTTTTTTGAGATCGAACCTGATGGGCTGTTCGTCATCCGGCGATTCCTTGTAGACCGCCTTCCCGTCGCGCTCAAACGTGATCTGCACCCACGGCGGAATGCTGCCCTGGAAGACTTTCGAATAGACGATGCGCGGCTCAGCCCAGCAGGCAAGTGGAAGCAAGGCCAGCCAAGCCCGCCTCATGACGCCGCTCCCATCCGCCGCGTGAAGGTGCTTCGCACGGCATGGCATACCGCCACGGCCAGCGCGTCGCAGGCATCGGCCTGGTTAACCGGCGCAGCGGATCCGAACATCGACCGCATCATGAACTGGACCTGCTCCTTATCCGCACGCCCAAATCCCGTAACGGACTGCTTTACTTCAAGCGCCGAATACTCCGCGCAACTGAGGCCTGCCTCGGCCAGCACCAGCAGCACGGCTCCCCGCACGTGCGCGAGCTTCAGTGCGGATTGCGCGTTCACGGCGTGGAACACGGCTTCGACCGCTGCTTCCGACGGACCGTGCCCGGACATCACCTCACGCAACCCGCCGGCGATCTTGGCCAGACGAGCCGGAAACGGATCGCGGGCCGAGGTCCGGATGGTGCCCGCCGCCAGAATGCGGTGGACGCGGCCATCGCTGTCAATGACGCCATAGCCGGTGCGCTCCGAGCCGCAATCCACGCCAAGCACGCGCATGTCCGGCGTCAGCCCATCGCTTCGATTTCGGATTCGTCGATATCGAAGTTCGAATAGACGTCCTGGACGTCGTCGTGTTCTTCGAGCGCGTCGCTCAGCTTGAGCATTCCCGTGGCGTTCTTGCCTTCGAGCTTGACCAGGTTCTTCGGAACCATCGCTACTGCGGCCTCAACGGTCGGGATTCCGGCCTTCTGGATCGCCTCCAGCAACCCGTCATGCGCCGCGGGATCCGCCAGCACTTCCCAGTTGCCCCCGCTGTCCTTGACATCATCGGCGCCCGCGTCGAGCGCGATGTTCATCAACTGTTCCTCGCTCGCTTTGTCGCCCTCGATCAGAATGTGGCTCTTGCGCTCGAACATCCAGCCGACCGAGCCGACTTCGCCCAGGTTCCCGCCGTGCTTGGAGAACATATGGCGGATCTCGCTCACCGTCCGGTTCCGGTTGTCGGTGGCGGTGGATACCATCACCGCGGCGCCTCCTGGTCCGTAGCCTTCAAACATGATCTCGTCGATCTGGCCGCCGTCGAGCTCGCCCGTGCCGCGCATGACCGCGCGCTTGATGTTGTCGGCGGGCATCGAGACGGCTTTGGCCGCGGCGATTGCGGTGCGGAGACGTGGATTGCCATCGGGATCGCCACCGCTGCGCGCAGCGATGGTGATTTCCTTAATCAAGCGCGTGAAAACCTTGCCACGCTTGGCATCCAAGGCGGCCTTCTTGTGTTTGATGGTCGCCCACTTTGAGTGTCCGGACATGAATTCTCAGCATAACAGACCGGGCGGAATCAAGCGGATTTCAAATCACGTCGGCGAAGGACTTCCGCAACCTCCAGAACACCGCGTGGCCCGCCACGCACACCGCCGCCGAACCCAGCCATAGCGCCGCCAGCCTGGTCCATTCCGGCGCCCTGCCTTCGAGCAGCACACTCCGGTAGCCCTCCACCAGCGCGAACAGTGGACTCTTGCTCAAAACCGGCAGCGCCCAGGCCGGAATCTGCGACTCCGGGTAGCAGATCGGGGAAAGGAAAAACAGCAGAGTGAGCGCGAATCCGATGATCTGGCCCAGGTCGCGCAGGTAGACTCCGGCCGCGGCGAGGAACCAGCAGCAGCCGAGCGTCAGCATGAGCTGCGGCGTCACCAGTGCCGGAAGCCAGACTAACGTCCAGGGTGGCGCGCCGCGCGATGCCAGCAGCAGGACCAGGAAAACGATCAGGGCGAACAATCCGGTGACCAGCCCGGTCATCGCCAGGTTCGCGGGCAGCGTCTCCACCGGAAAAACCAGCTTCTTGACGAAATTGCGGTTCTCCAGCATCACCGCTGGCGCGCGCCCCACGGCTTCGCTGAACGGCAGCCACGGCAGCATTCCGGCAAGGAAGTACAACACGAACCCTGACCGGCTCGGATCATTGCCGAACCGGGCCTCCAGCACCACGCCGAAGACGAAGAAATAGGTGAGCATCAGCAGCAGTGGATGCAACACCGTCCACGCTGCGCCGGCGAGCGACCCGCGGTAGCGCGACGAAATCTCCCGGCGCACCAGTGAGCGGATCAGCCGCCGGTTCCGCCACAGGGTCCGGAACGGATCCAACAGCAGGATCCGCAGTTTGCGCGGCCATCCCCGGCGGGACAACGCACCGCGCGTGATCACCTCGGTCCGCGACACTTCGGCGCGTCCGCCAGCGACGCAAGCCTCCACCAGCACGAACGGCCACTCGCGCGCGTGGAACCAGCCATCGGATTCCGACCGCGGCGAGACGTACACATGGTAGCTGCCATTCTCGGCGGGCAGTTCCACCGCCATCTCCACCGGGACGGCCGCACCGGGATCGACATCGCCCGGCAGCCTCCGCCACTCGCCTTCCGACAGGAACAGGCCCGTCGCCGGATCATAGACCTGGACGCCGGTGCACAGATCGGAGTCCGCCGCCCAGCGCGTGTGCGTGCGGTTTTCGAGTTCGAACCGCACCGCCAGCGCAAGCCCGGCGGCCGAGGCGCGCGGATTCAGGTATCCGGCGCTCATCCGCTGTAGAGCCACGCCGGAAACCGGTTGCGCACCGGTCCGGTCTTGATGCCCACGGCGTAGATTCCATCGCCGCGTTGATCGGTTGGCAGATTGTACCGGGCGAGCAGATGCGCGACCCAATGCAGGTCCGCCGAAGGGATCTCGCGGAACGGGCCGGTCTCAAGCAGGGTCACGGTGAACCCTGCGTCGTTGAACAGTGAGTAGATCTCGCGCGGAGCGTACTCGCGGTTGTGCCGCGCGTTGGTCTCAGCGGCTTCCGGCCGCAGGTAGGCGGGAAAAAATCCCGGATGGAACCCATGGAGCATCGCGTTGAGAGCGCGCAGCGACGCGATGTTGGGAGTCGTCAGCACCAGGTGTCCGCCATCAGCCAGGATCCGGTTTGCTTCGGCCATCAGGAACATCGGATCCGTGGGCAGATGTTCGATCAGCTCACAGCACAGCACGGTGTGGAAGTGCCCGTCCGGATAGGGGAACCGGTCCTTCTCCGCGTCGAACAGGTCGATCTCGCATTCAAAGCGCTCGCCTTCAGTGGACTCGGCCGTCTTGCGCTCCACCCTTCCCAGTGGCCCGTAGTAGCATCCCCGGACCTCGCCGTAACCGAGCTTCAAACGGAGCGCCGGGGTGATCTGCATATAAGCGCCCATTTCGAGGATGCGCGAGCCCGGTGCACCGGGCGGCGTTATCGCGAGCGTCTTCTCAAATCGCGTGAGATGGGTCTCGAAGTAGTCCTGGGCTTCCTCTTCCAGCGCCCAGGTGCGCAAGTATGCGGGTTCCACGCGAACCGGTTCCGGCGCCAGGTCCGCGGCGGCTGCCGGTGTCACGGGCCGGGCCGGGGCGGATGGCTGGACCCAGGTCCGCCCCGCCGCGACGCACTCAAGGAATTCCAGGTACAGCTCCGCGGCGCGGTCCCAGTTGCACTCCTGCTCCACCCACGTCTTTGCGCGGGCGCCCATCGCCGCGGCCAGATCCCGGCGCGCCGTGAACAACTGGAGGTACTCGGTGAGCAGGCCTTCCTCACGCCCGTTGACCGGGACTTTCAGGCACACCTCATCCGGGAACTCAGCGAATGCGCCGACATCGGAAACCAGCGCCGCGCGTCCGAGCCCGAACGCGCGCAGCAGCGTGCCCGACGTCTCGCCGACAGTCGGATAGCGCAGATTCAGCACGAGGTCGCAGGCTCCCAGGTATCCGGTGAAGTCGCTGATGCCGTCAATCCGGCCGAGCACGCGCACGGACTCCCGGAGATCCAGCGATTTGATCAGATCGTCGAGCGGCAGCTCGGGATGCGGCTCCCCGCCCAGAATCATCCTCGCGCGCGGATCACAGCGGACCACGCGCCGGAACGCACGCAACGACTGCTCGATCCGCTTGTACGGCTTCAGGTGCCCGAACGTTCCGATCAGTGGCGTGGTTTCGTCCAGTCCCAGACGCCGCCGGAACACCATCGGGTGCGGCTCGGGAATCCAGGCCCCGTGCGGGATCCGCGCCGCCGGGCCCCGGAATCCTGCTTCCCGTGCGCGCGCAATCACGTAGTCGGAATGCGCGATCAGACCGCGCGCCTCCGACAGGATCCGCCGCAACATCGGCACGCCATCGTAGTCGGGCCCCACTTCCAGCGCCCGCACCCGCCGTGCGTATTCAAGCGCTTCGGTCCCGCCGTCGAACTCGACTTCGCGCAGGTACGCGTCCCAGTCGTTGCGCCTGATCGTCAGTGCCGCGGCCAGATGATGCAGGTTCGCTTCGTGCAGGACCACCACGCCGGGCCGCTCCAACGCGGACTCATAGGCGTGTGCGTGATCTGGGTTGTTGCCGATCTGGTAGAGCGCGATGTCAGGCTGCCGCGCGGGCTCTGCGCCGGTGACCACGTCAAGATCGCAACGGCGGCCGAGCGCGCCCGCCAGGGCCTCGGAATAGTCCGCGATGCCGCTCATCGCCGGAGGCATCGGCGAATACATCGCCACGCGCATGCTATTGTGCAAGCTCCATCGACAAAACTCCGAGCGCGAACGGGACACGCAGGGCCAGAGGGACGCGCCCTTTTTCGCGGGACAGGAACAGCTCGACCGTGAGCTCCGAAACGGGGCCGGTCAGCGAAGCGATCACCTTGTCCGCCTCCACTTGCTTCTGGCCGAGGGTGATCCGCTGGATCCCTTCGTGGTCGAACTTCAGCTCGTATTGAGCGCCAAAGAACACCGTCTGCGGAGGCGGAATCCGGCCAGCATCCATCTCGCGGCGAAGGTGGAACAGCGCGGTCAATGCATCCCGGGCGCACGGCTTCACCGGCAGCTCTGACTTGCCACCACCCCGGGTCTGGCGGACAACCACCGAGCGTCCGGTGTCAAACTCGAGAGTCTCGCTCGACTTCCTTGTCCCGTGCTCGCTCTCCTTGCTGAAGTGCACCGAACACAGCCCGGGAGTCGCCTCGGCGGCGAAGCGGTCCTTGATGGCAAAGCCGGGCAAGGAGGCATCGACGAAGAGGCCGAACTTCAACGTATCCGCGGAGCGCGCGGACGAAATTGATCCCTCGCCCAAACTCAAACCCGGCGGGACGCTCACCGAATACCGCAGCGTCTCCGTTTGCGCCGCGGCGCACATGGCCACAAGCGCCAGGCTAGCGGGCCGCAACCTGGCTCCGCCTCGCCGCGCTGATCCGCGACTGTTCGGCCACCTCATGATAGACACGCAGCGTCTGGCTCGCAGCTTCCTTCCACTGAAACGCCGCGGCCCGCTGCAAGCCTTTCTTTTCCATCCGGGCGCGGAGTTCGGAGTCGAGCAGCACGTCGCGCATCGCCCGCGTCATCTGAGCCGGCGAGGCGGGATCAAACGTGATCGCGGCGCCATCGGCCACTTCCACCACCGCCGTGGTGGAGGAGCAGACCACCGCGCGCCCCGATGCCATCGCCTCCACGATCGGGATCCCGAATCCCTCATAGAACGATGGGAACACGAACAGGTCGCATCCGCCGTATAAACCCTCGAGTTCCGTGTCCGTGACGAAGCCCGTGAAGTGGATGCGCGAGGACACCGGACTTTTCCCCGCCGCCTCCTTGACGCGCGATGCGTACCAGCTATCCTGCCCGGCCAAGACCAAGCGGTGCGGGAGTTCCGGATGGGAGCGCACCAACTGTTCGAACGCCTGGATCAGTCCGATCTGGTTCTTGCGCGGCTGCAGATCGCCCACCATCAGGATGTAGGGAGCCGGAATTCCGAAACGCCGCTCGACGCGTCCTCGCCTAACCTCACGCGCCATCAAATGAAAACGCGGACTCACTCCGTTGGGCACCACCGTGATCCGGTCGGCTGGAAATCCGAACGCGCGCCGGATGCAGTGCGCCGAGAACTCGCTCGGCGTCAGTACGCGTGCCGCGTTCTGCACCGTGTGGCGCACCGTGTGCCGGAGCTGGGCCGCCCGCAGCGCCGGAAAAAATTCGGGCCGGTCGATAAAGCTGACATCGTGCACCGTGGCCACCACCGGCACCGGACACCCAAGGGGCGCCGTGTACTGGACGTGCAGCAGATCCGGGCGGTCGCGCCGGACCCGCAGCGTGAGGTCGAGCCCCAGCCGCCGGAACGGATTCGAGGACACACGCCGCACCACGAATTGTTCAGGCACCATCGCCTCGGCGCCCGGCTCCGAGATATAAGCAACGAATTCAGACCGCTTGTCCTGAGCCGCGAACCCGCTGAGGAGGTTTCGAACATAGACTTCGTTCCCCGTTAGGTTGCGCCCGAGTGCATGCGCGTCTACGGCAAAACGCATTCCTGGCACGTTCTTCCAGTATATTCAAATCCCCAAAAGTTCCAGTACTCTCCAACCCGCGTCCCATGTAAAATACTCGGCGAAGAACTGGCGCCCCGCCCCGCCGATGCGTTCGCGCAACGCTGTATCCTCAATCAATCGTGTGACTTGGGAGGTAAACTGGCGGGGCGCATCGGCTATCAGCAGGTGCGTCCCATCGCGGCACCCCAGCCCCTCCGCACCGGTCGATGTCGAAACCACGGGCACTCCGGCCATCCACGCCTCAAGGATCTTGATCCGGGTGCCGCTGCCTGAGAGCAGTGGCACCACGGCGGCGAGCGATCCGGCGAGGTACGGGATGGCATCGTCCACCGGGCCCGTGAGCGTGATCCGCGGCGCGCCACGGATCACGTCCCTCACGGCATTGGGATTCTTGCCCAGGATCCACCACTCGAGTCCAGGATGCGTGGCAGAGAGTTCCGGCCAGATGTTGCGCGCGAAGTGGGCCACGGCTTCGAGATTCGGCTGGTACTCGAGATTGCCGGAGAAGATGACGCGCGGCTGTGGTGCGGTGGCCGGGACGCTTCGCGCCGGGATCGTGTTCGGATACACGTGACCGGTTCCGGCGCGCTCGCGGTCCGCTTCCGAGGCCGTCAGGACCGTATCGAAGCGGGGCAGCAGCTCACGCTCCCACCGGGCGGCGCTATCGGCGAACCGCTGGTAGAGCGGCGCGAGCATCCGGTGCGCTGACCGCGCGTAGGCGGTGTACAGCGCGGACTCGATGTTGTGCAGATCGAGTACCAGCCGGCGCGCGCTCCCACGGAGCGGCTCACCGTAGGATGCGCACCAGAAGTGCTCGACAATTGCGGTGTCCCATTGGCGTCCACGCGCGAATGCGGCTGCCGAGGCTTCGTGTCCGGCGAACCGGTCGTTGAGCGGCGGAACGTCCCGCCAGGCACGGCCGAGATTCCGGACCAGCCGCGCGGGCGCGGACCTGGAATGGCGCGGCAGGTCGATGAGGAGCGTGTCCTCCACCAGTCCGGCTGGCAGCGCGGCGCGGGGATCCGTTGAGCCTGCCTCTCGGAAAAAGATCGCGTCCAGCCGGTAGCGCCGGGCCAGATACTGCATCACCGCGGCCGTGCGGATCGCACCGCCCCCGTGCATCGGGTAGGGAGCCTCGGGACACAGGATCAGCGCGCGGCCGGATAGCAAACCTGCATGCTACCATCGGCGAAGCCATGAAATCATTGCGAGTATTGATCGTTGCGGCGCTGTTCCTCGCGCCGGCCTTCTGCGAAAAATCCCGGACCGAGATCGTGAAGGCCACCACGCCCCACGACGACTCCAAACCGAATAGCAACAAGGTGCCGGACGTTCTGGCGATCAACGGCCAACTCCAGCGGGTGGTGGTCCTGCGGTTCAAGTTCCAGGCGGATCTGCTGGCGGGGATCGAGAAGATGGTGAAAGAGCAGAAGATCCGGAACGCGGTGATTCTGGCCGGTATCGGATCCCTGCGGAACTACCATGTCCATTCGGTGAGCAACCGGGACTTCCCGTCGAAGAACATCTTCATCAAGGACACGGACACGCCGGCCGACATCATCAGCATCAATGGGTACGTGATCGACGGCCGGGTCCACGCGCATATGACGCTGACCGATGGGGACAGGGCGTGGGGCGGCCACATCGAGCCAGCGAACTCGGTGTTCACCTTCGCGATCGTGACGCTGGGGGTGTTCGCGGATGGCGTGGATTTGAGCAAGGTGGACGACAAGACGTTCCGGTAGGAACCGCCGTCCACCTGGATTGTTGGATTGCCTAGGAGCCTGTCCGAGAATTCCCGAACATCGTGGGAACGGATAGAACAAAACCAGTACATAATGTTTTATGCCCAAGGGGTACCGCGCCTACAACCCGGACCAGGATCTGCTACTGCCACCGAGCT
>Ga0194132_10002325_pt1 | contig 35996 bp, 36 predicted proteins | sample TA2KigOf80mmetaG_FD_148612 | JGI IMG/M metagenome (GOLD analysis project Ga0194132, IMG submission 148612) | Freshwater microbial communities from Lake Tanganyika, Tanzania - TA2015054 Kigoma Offshore 80m | ecosystem: Environmental > Aquatic > Freshwater > Lake | place: Tanzania: Lake...
CTTGGCGACGACGATGCCGGCGTTGTTGACCAGGATGTCGATGCCGACCATCGCATCGGCGACCTGATCGACCGCCCTGCCGACGCTTGCCTCGTCGGTGACGTCGAGCTCGACCATCAGCGCCTCGCCGCCATCGGCGCGGATTTCCTCGGCCAGCGACACCAGCTTGTCCATGCGCCGCGCGCCGATCGCGACCCGGGCGCCGCATCGGGCGAGCAGCTTGGCGAAGTGTCGGCCGAGACCGGACGAGGCGCCGGTTACCAGCGCCGTCTTGCCTCTGAGATCGGGAGTCATCGCAGCCTCCTCACGCCGGCGGATCGAAGGCGAAGGGAATCTCGACGCGGTCGGTCGAGAGCTCCTGGCCGTCGAGGAAGCGCGTCATCTCGTCCTCGCAGGCCGAGCGCTCGCCGGACCAGGAGCCGGTGTCATGCGACGCATTGCCGATCACGAGCTTCCGTCCATGATTGAATCCCGGCAGCAGCTCATCGGCGTTCGAGACCGGCGTGCGGCCGTCGAGCGTGCCGACATGCATCAGGGTCGGCACCTCGCTGACCAGCGAGCCGCGGAAGCCCTCGCCTAGGTCGGGCAGGCCGAGCCCGTCGCCGATATCGGGGAACGGCAGGTTGATCGCATCGCCGAGCAAGGCGCTCGGCGCTTCGCTCCGGATTCGCGCCAGCCTTTCCGGCGAAGCACCCGAGGCGACATCCATGACGACGGACATGAGGCTGAAGACCGGCCGGCGCCGCCGCGAAAGCGCGGTCTCACCGAGCCAGCGATACTCCCCCCTGGTCATTGCCAGGATGTTTCCGGGCAGCGCCTTGAGCGCCGGGGTCGCCCCCAGCGTATCCGCAACAGCCATCTGCAGGTCCCAGTAACCGATGGTGACGGTCTCCTCGCCGCCGCGGCGCTTGTCCTTGACCGCGACCCGCTTCGGCGCGCGGCGCAGCTCGTTCAGCAGATCGCTCAATGCGGATACGAGGCTCGGCAGAACCGGCTTCCAGCGCGGATCGAGTGCCAGCGTGCGGTCGAGCTCGGCCAGCGCCTTGTCGACATTGCTTGGCAGCTTGAAGGTATGGTCCGGTCCCTCCGAACCGCCGGCGATGGCGCGATCGATCGCCGCGCCGTGGCGGCGGATCACCGAGAAGCAGAGATGCGAGCCATAGCTGTAGCCGACCGGACTCATCCGCTCGTAGCGAAGCGCTCGGCGGAGATCGTTCACGTCGTCGGCGCTCTCGGCCGTGGTGTAGCCGTCAGGATCGATGCCGCGCTCGCGCCAGAAGCCGAGTGCCTTCCTCGCAAGATCGCAGCTCGCCTCGACATAGGCCGCGCGCGTGCCCGGCTGGTCGAGCGGCAGGGCGTAGAAGAATGGCGGCGAAAGCTCCGGCCGCGACTGGCCGACGCCACGCTGATCGAAGAGGATCACGTCGCGCTCCTCGGCCCAGCGCCGCCAGCGAGACAGCCGCCCCATCGATCCCGCGATGCCCGAGGATCCCGGGCCGCCGGCAAGCCAGATCACCGGCGGCTTCGGCTTCGCGCTCGCCGTCTTCAGGCGGACGAAGGCGATCTCGATCGTGCGGCTGCCTGCCTTGCCGCGCAGCTCGGGCACACCGAGATGGCCCCATTCGGCGGCGACGCGGCTGCCGTCGGTGCCGTGCAGGACATGCGGAAAGATCGTCGGCTCCTCGGTCACTCATGCCTCTCGCCGAGCGCTTTGGCCTGCTCGCGCAGCTGGAATTTCTGGATCTTGCCGGTCGAGGTCTTCGGCAGCGCGCCGAACATCACCGTGCGCGGCACCTTGTATCGTGCCATGCGCTCGCGGCAGAAGGCGATGACCTCCGCCTCGGTCGTCGGTGCCGCGCCCGGCTTCAGCGTGATGAAGGCGCAGGGGCTCTCGCCCCATTTCGCATCCGGCCGCGCGACCACGGCCGCCTCCATTACCTGCGGGTGGCGATAGAGAACCTCCTCGACCTCGAGCGAGGAGATGTTCTCGCCGCCCGAGATGATGATGTCCTTGGCGCGGTCCTTGATCTCGACGTAGCCGTCCGGGTGCTTCACGCCGAGATCGCCGGTGTGGAACCAGCCGCCGCGGAAGGCCTCGTCGCTGGCCGCGCGATTCCTGAGGTAGCCCTTCATCACCGTGTTGCCGCGCAGAACCAGCTCACCGATCGTCGTGCCGTCGGCCGGCACCGGCGTCATCGTTGCCGGATCGACGACGTCCTGGCCTGCCATGGTCAACAGGTTGACGCCCTGGCGGGCCATCATCGTCGCCTGCGCGTCCGCATCGAACCCGTCCCAGTCTTCCTGCCAGGCGCAAAGCGTCGAGGGGCCGTAGACCTCGGTCAGGCCATAGAGGTGGGTGACGTGAAAGCCCATCTGCGACATCGCCGCGATCACCGCCGAGGGCGGCGCGGCGCCGCCGGTCGCGACCTCGACCAAGTGCTTGAAGCGACGCTTCACCGTATCGGGTGCGTGGATCAACATGGTGAGCACGATCGGGGCGCCGCAAAGATGGGTGACACCATGCTCGGCGATCGCCGGGAAGATCAGCGCCGGGTCGACACGCCTCAGGCACACATGCGTGCCGCCGACCGCCGTCACCGCCCAGGTGTAGCACCAGCCGTTGCAGTGGAACATCGGCAGGGTCCAGAGATAGACCGTCTCCGGACCGAGGCCGAAGGTGATGGCGTTGCCGATGGCGTTGAGAAAGGCGCCGCGGTGATGGACGACGACGCCCTTCGGATTGCCTGTGGTGCCCGAGGTGTAGTTGAGACCGATCGCCTGCCACTCGTCCTCAGGCCAGCTCCAGGCGAAGTCCGGATCGCCGGAGGCGAGGAACGCCTCGTAGGTCATCTCGCCGATGCCGCCGCTCGCCGGCCCCAGCGGGTCGGCGATGTCGATCACCAGGGGCCTCGGTTCGAGCCCCTCCAGCGCGCCGCGCGCCGCCTCGGCGCAGTCGCGGTCGACCAGGAAAACCTTGGCGCCGGAGTGCCGGAGGATGAATCCCACGGTCGCGGCATCCAGCCGCGCGTTGATCGCGTTCAGCACCGCGCCGAGCATCGGCACGCCGTAATGCGCCTCCAGCAGCGCCGGGATGTTCGGCGCCAGGACCGAAACCGTATCGCCGGGGCCGATGCCGCACCGGCTGAGCGCGCTGGCGAGGCGGCGGCAGCGCCGGTCGAGCTCGCGGTAGCTTGTCCGCGCCGCGCCATGGACGACCGCGACCTTGTCCGGCCATACCGCCGCCGCCCGCTCGAGAAAGCCGAGCGGCGTCAGCGCCATGTGGTTCGCGGCCACCCGGTCGAGGCCCTGGTCGTAGATCGAGGTCATCCCCACATGCTCGGGGAGGGTCCCGGCGGCGGTCAAGCGATGGTGCGAGACGGCGGCATGGCGGGACGCTAGGCTTACGACCATGCGCTTCGACATCTTCTCCGACATCGTCTGTCCCTGGTGCTACATCGGCAAGCGGCGCTTCGCCCGCGCGCTCGGCCAGCGCCCGGACATCAACGCCGAGGTCGCGTGGCGCGCCTTCCAGCTCAACCCGGACCTGCCACGCGAAGGCATGGACCGCGCCGAATACGTAGCGATGAAGTTCGGCAGCGGCCGACGCGCCGAGGAGATCTACCAGCGCGTCACCGAGGCCGGCGTCGCCGAGGGCATCGACTTCCGCTTCGACCTGATCAAGCGAACGCCCAACACCACCGACGCGCACCGCCTCATGCTCTATGCCGCCGGCGGCGGCGCCCAGGAACAGGTGCTCAACCGGCTGTTCGTCGGCTACTTCACCGAAGGCGCCGACATCGGCGACCACGACACCCTCGCCTCGCTCGCCGGCGAAGCCGGGCTCGAGGTCGAGCCGACCCGGCGCTTCCTCGCCGGCGACCAGGGGCGCGAGCTCGTCATGCAGGACCTGTCGCTGGCCTACAAGATGGGCATCACCGGCGTTCCCTGCTTTATTCTCGACGGCCGCTACGCCCTGCCCGGCGCGCATGAACCCGAGGCCTTCCAGCCGATGTTCGACCTGGCGCTGCAGGAGGCGGAGCCGGCCGCCTAGTCTCAGGACCCGATTCTGCGCTCAATGGTCGGTCCTGAGACCGCCTCCCCGCCCTATTCCTGCGATCAAGTGCCGCAAGGGCAAGCCGGTTGAAGCGAATGATGCCCGACCATATGATCCGGGCGTCAGCGGGAAGCGGAATTGGCTAACTTCGACGTATTTCGCCGTCGCGGCTTCGACATCTTCGAGGCGGATGACCGTTCCGCGCTCGACGCGCTTCGTCAGGACATCTTCGCGCAGGCGAAGAGCATTGTCGGCGGAGACGGGAACGATCCCGAGTCCTTCTTCGACAACTTCCACAAGCGCGGGCTGCAGGGAGGCGAGCTGAACGCCTTCCGGATGAAGCTCATATCGAGCTGCAACGAGGCGCTCAACGTCAACAGCGCGGTGTTCAAGTCCTTCGAGAAGACGCTGAGCGCGATGGTCGGTACGGACGTCGCGGCGCAGAGGGGCGTCAACATCGTCGTGCAGCAGCCGGGCGACGTCGACCAGGTGATGACGCACCGCGACGCGCCCGCAAACTCGCATTTCGAGGTCATCGCCTGGGTGCCGCTTGTCGATGTCTACGGCACCAAGAGCATGTTCATCTCGGATCTGGACGGAACGTCGAAGGCCGTCCTGGCGCTCAAGGCCGGCGGTACCTACGACGATTACTGCAAGACGGTCGAAGCGAGCTCAATCGACCTCGAGGTTCCCTTCGGCAGCGCCTGCCTTTTCGCCGCCGGCGTCGCCCACGGCGCCAAGACCAACGTCACGGACGAGACGCGCTGGGCGCTCAATATCCGCTACAAGAACCTGTTCTCGCCCTATGGCGACAAGGGGCTTCTCGAGTTCTTCGACATCCTGAAAGTCTCGCCGCTGTCCTCAGTCGCCTTCGAGTTCGAGAAGCGTGAGTACTCGTAAGAAGACCTTCTATTCCTGCCTCGACGTCGCGTCGATCAAGGAAGTGCCGCAGCCGCTTCAGCACCTCGCCAATGGCAGGATGGCCGAGCAGGCCGGCGGCCAGATCGTCTTCTACCTGACCGAGGACGGCTATACGCGCGGTACGCACGAGATGGTTCTTGCCCGCCTCCAGCGGTCGTCGAACATCGATGGCGTCATCTTTTTCCGCCTGACCCAGTTCGCCAGCGGCGGAGGGATCCAGGCGAGCGTGATGCGCCATCTGGTCGAACAAGGCTACGAGCTGCACTTCGCGCGCGAGCGGCTCACGATCCGGACCATCGAGCAGGTCGAGGACGCCTGCCGCAAGCTGCGGATCCACGGTTGGACCGAGCGTCGCGGGCGCATGCGGCTGGAATCTCGCGCGGTCGCGGACGCTTCTAACTCCCCGGAAAGTACCAGGATCGATAGCGCCTGAGATGCGAGAGTGCCATCGGCTGCCGCACGCGTGCCGAGCTGCCGACCTGCGGGTGCCGGATGCCGCCGAAAAGGGCGAAGTAGCGCTCGAGCAGATCCTGATCGGCCGGATCCTTGCCCCAGCGCCCCTCGATCAGGTCGATCATCTCCTTGGCCGCCTCGAGAATCTCCTCGGGCGTGTTGTCGACATAGGTGTAGCCGTTACGCGCGAGGCCACCGTCGGTGAAGACCTCGGCAACCGGATCGGCGGCGTCACGAAAATGCCCGAGATACTCGTCGATCGGTACCGGCTCGCCCGTCGCCGTTCGCACCAGGCGCTTCGGCACGTGGAGCGCCTGCTTTCCGGGCGGGCAATGCCCGATGGAGACGCTGTTCACGAACAGGCACGGTCGATCGAAAAGCTTACCGCAGTCGGAGATTCCGGCCGGCGTCCCCATCACGAAGCGGCAATGCGCGACCAGGAAGATGTCCATGAAGTCTTCGCGTGCCGTCATCGCGTAGTCGATGCCCCGCGGGTGCGCCATGTCCAGCGGCTGCTCCGCGCCTGCGCCGATCCGCACCACCGTGCCGCCCTGATCGACGATGTGCCGCATCGCCAGCCGATAGCTGTTGATGTCGGCGTTGCGGAAAGGCGTGTAGGTGTCGGTCAGGCCCGAGAAGAGCCTTTTCGACCACCCGAGATCGCGTGCAAAGGCGCAGACGAACCAGTCTTTGTCCGGATCGACGCCCAGCCGGCGGAGCCCGGCACGTCCCCGTTCCATCTCCTCCGGCGTGAACGACAAGACGCCGTGACTCGCCGGATGCGCGTAGTTCTCGTACAGATTCTTCCAGATCAGACTCTCGGTCGTCCGCAGCCCCGGCAGCAGCGCCTCCTGCATCGAATAGTAGAGATGGTCGTCGACGAGGAGAGGGAGCTGCCGGCGCCACATCGCGATGAGCGTGCGGTTGGCCGGCCGCGTTCCGGACAGGAAAACGACCAGCAGGTCATCCGGGATCTGGCCGAGCTGCACGCGCCGCATGAACATGTCGGGCTCGGTCGCGATCATCATCGACGGATGATAGAGCAGCGCAAACTTGACGCGGCGCTTGCCGAGCCGCGCCAGGGTCCGGTCGAGATCCTGACGGTTGCGCCCGTCCTTCGGCACGAGCGAAGCGGACAGCGCGAACAACGCGACCGCCTCGATATCGCGGCCCGAACGTTCCGCTTCCAACCCTCGTTGCCGCACCGGCTCCGCCCGGTCCGGACCGACATCGAGATCGCCGAGGTCGAGCTCGATGTCGGCGCCGTAGCACATGGTGTAGGTCTTGACGAAGCTCACCTCACGGAAGCACGCGCGAGCCTCCTCGATCCGCCGCAGGGCCTGTAGCGCAAGTCCCCGGTCGAAGGTGAGATCGGGATCGGGCTCCGCGCACGCGGCCGCGCGCGCGTAGCAGAGGACCGCGCGTGAATTATCGCCGGACGATCGTGCGACAAGACCCAGCTGATGCCACGCCATCGAGGTCGCGGGCTGATGAGCGAGCGCCACGAGGAGATCGTGGCTGGCACCGGCGACATCGCCGATGATCCGACGCATGCGCCCGCGCTCGCAACGCTCCATCGGGTCGGCGTCGACGGCGGCGTCGGCATCCATCCGGGCAACCAGAGCGATCGCGTCGTCAGGACGATCCTCGTCGAGATACAGCGCGAAGAGGCGCGACAGTAGCGATGCCGAGCGCTCGCCGAGGGCGACCGCGCGCTCGATCGCGGCGATGGCGCCAGCCGCCTGCAGCAGATGCTGAAGCGCATGCGAGAGATCGACGTGGAATTCCGGTCTCGAACCGTCGGCATCGATCGCCTTGGCGATCTGATCCGCCGCGACCTGGTGCCGGCCCTGCTGAAAGGCAATGACGCCGAGAGCATGGAAGGCGATCGCCTTGAGAGTGGGCGTCTCGGCCACGATCCGGCGGTAGATCGCTTCTGCCGCCGCCAGCCGCCCCGTCTGGTGATACGTCCTGGCGACCTGCAGCAGATTCGATTGAGTCAACGGCCTGCCCTGACCAGCGCTGTCGGGAGCGAACAATCCGCGATTCGCGCCGGCCCGGTCAATGCCGGCGCTGCGCCTAGGTGCCGACCTTGGCGAGCACGTCGGCTTTCAGGAAGCGCTCGACGAACAGCATGAAGCCGACAGACGGGATCAGCAGGATCAGCGCGGTGATCGCCGCGATCTGGTAGTTGCCGGCGATCGACGCCGTGAACATCAGCAACGGCAGCGTCGTCACGTCGGGCACGCCGACGAAGAAGGTGCCGGTGAACTCGTCGAGCGACTCGAGGAAGACGAAGATCGCCGAGGCGACGATGCCGGGTGCCGCCAGCGGCAGGGTCACGGTGAAGAAGGTCCTGAGCGCGCCGGCGCCGATGTTAAGGGCAGCGAGCTCGAGGTCGCGATCGACCGCGGCGAAGGCGGCGGAGGCGATCCACACCGCGAAGACGAGCCCGTGCACGGCATGGACGAGGACGACGCCGGCGATCGTGCCGTTGAGGCCGAAGCCGTAGAAGATGCGCGCGACATTGATATAGACGGCGACCGACGGGAAGGCCTGCGGCAGCAGGAAGGCCAGCATGATCAGCCCGCGGAGAGGCAGGCTGAGTCGCGCCAGCGCATAACCGGCCGGCACCGCCAGCGCCAGACTGACGACGACGGTGAGCAGCGCGATCACCACCGAATTGCCGAGCGAAAGCAGCGCATCCGAGCTCGGCTTGAACACCTGGTGCCAGAATTTGAGGCCGTAGGTGACCGGCAGCTTATGCGGGAAGTACCACTGCTCGGCCGCGGCCCAGAGGGCGAGGTTGGCGAGCGGCCCGAAGATCGCGAAGGCGATCAGGCCGAGGATGATCGCGCGCGGGAGCCAGGCGAGCGCCGTCACGGCCGCCCGCCCTGCTGGATGCCGCGCCGGAGATAGATCCAGGCGACCGCGCCGGTCATCAGGTAGGAGAGAACGCCCAGCGCATTCGCCGTGCCGTAATCGCCATAGGCGTTGATGCGGAAGGCCATGTCGACCGTCATCATGGTCGGCGACTCGCCCGAGATCATGATCGGCACGCTCAACACCGACATCATGGTGACGAAGGAGAGGATCAGCGCCACCACCAGCGTCGGCAGCACCTGCGGCGTGACGATCTCGACCAGGATGCGGAGCCGGCCGGCGCCGAGATTGCGCGCCGCCTCGATGGTCGAGCGGTCGAGCGAGGCCATGGCGCCGGCGACCAGCAATGCCACGAAGGGCGTCTGCTTCCAGACAAAGGTGATGACGATGCCGCGCCAGTCGAGCAGGCTCGTGGTCTGGATCGGCTCGAGGATGCCGAGCGAGACCAGCGAGTTGTTCATCAGGCCGTTCTTGGCGATGAAGGTGCGCATGCATTGCGCCGCGACCACGAACGGAATGAACAGCGGCCAGCGATAGAGCCATTTTAGGATCGCGACCGCGCGCGGATTCTCGCCGAGCGTCAGGTAGCCGCCGATGGCGATCGCGAGCGCGCCGCAGAGCAGCGTCGAGACGCCGACGATGACCAGCGTGAAGCCGATATCGACCGAGTAGAGCTCGAAGGCGCGATGGAAGTTGCCGAGCGTGACCACGCCTTCCTTGGTGGTGAAGGCGGTGGCGACCGAGAATCCGAGCGGATAGACGAAGAGCGCGCCGACGGCGAAAAGCGCCGGCGCGACGAGCAGCAGGCCGATGAGGCGAGGATTCGCCAATCAGCCCGCCACGCTACCCTCCCCCGCTGAGGGGGGAGGGTTACGAGGCTGAGTTGTCACCTAGGCGAAACGGCTCAGTTCACGACCTTCTTCTCATAGGCCTCGAGGATATCGTCGAAGTACTGCTTGATCGGGAAGGACTTGCCCTTGGAGGCGAGCTCCTGCGGCGTCACGTCGACGAACAGCTTGTTCCAGGTGGCGTCGTCGAGCTGGCTCTTGACGTGCTGCGCATCGATGCCGGGGTACCAGTTGAACCTCTTGACGATGCCGTCGGCCTGCACCGCCGGGCTGGTCGCGACCTCGATGAACTTCTTCGCCGCTTCCATGTTCGCGGCCTTGGCCGGGATCACGTAGTACATCGGCTGGCCGGGCATGCCGGGGCCGATCAGCGACAGCTTCATGGTGGGCGGCAGCTTTCCGTCTGCCATCCAGGTGTAGAACATGTCGACCCAGACCGGGCCCATGGCGATCTCGCCGCGGTTCAGCATGTCGAGCGTGCCGGCATTGCCGGGGGTGATCGTCGCCACCTTGTTGAAGTCCTTGAGCTCGGCGAGCGCCGCGTTCCAGGCATCCTTCTCGGCTGCGTCATACGGACCGTTGGCGAGCTTGTTCGGGTCCTTCGAATGCGCATAGACCCAGCCGACGACGAAGCTGACGCCGGACATGCCGCCCTTGATGCCGTTGTAGCCGAACTGCTTCGGGTTGGCCTTCGCCCAGGCTTCGAGCTCCTTGTAGGTCTTCGGCGGGTTCTTCACGAGCGCCGGGTTGTAGGCGATCGCGGTCTGGCTGTTGAACATCGGGATGACGTAGCCCTCGACCTTGGCGCCGAGCGCCATCTTCGAGTTGTCCGAGGTCACCAACTTCCCGGACGCGACGTCCTTGGTGTAGGGCGCGAGCAGGCCGGCCGTCACGAGGTCGCCCGCCATCTTCTGATGGATCACGGCCACGTCGACATCCCAGGTCGCGCGGTCCTTCTGGGCGATGATCTTCTCGGCGATCTTCTGCGAGCCGGCATCGCCGGGACCGGTGCCGACCGAGCTGATCGTCACGTTCGGATTCGACTTCTGGAAGATCGGGCCGAGATAGTCCTTCACATAGTCGACCATGTTCTGGTCGCCGGCGGTGATCACGTTGAGCGTGACCCTCTGCGCGCTGGCGCTTGCCGGTGCGAGAGCGAGAGCCAGAGCGGCGGCCGTCGCGAGCTTGAAGACTGGTTTCATCAAGGTCCTCCTTCGGTGAACGGGATCTAGGCGGCGAACAGGTGAAGCGACGACAATGGAAGGCCGATGCCCACCGGCTCGCCGACGTTGAGCCGGCGCGGATCGTCGACCATGAAGTGCTGGCTGCCGACGGCGACGCCGTAGCGCCAATGGCCGCCGGGATAAGAGGCCTGGGCGATGCGGCCGCGCAGCACGAGCCTGTCGGCGTCATCCGCATCGGCGGCACCGAGGCTCGCGGCCTCGCCGCGAAAATGCGCGATGACCTGGGCACCAGCGAGACCCGAGATGCTGCCCACCGGCACGCGGATCTCGTTCGAGAGGTCGCCGGCCCCGAGCACGATGCCGTCGCCCTCGCGCCGCGCGGCCAGGCGCACGACATTGCCCGCGCCCATGAATGACGCGACGAAGGCCGAGGCCGGCCGGTTGTAGACCTCTTCCGGCGATCCCACCTGGGCGATCTCGCCGGCATCGAGGATGACGATGCGATCGGCCATCACCATCGCTTCCTCGCGGTCATGGGTCACATGGATCGCGGTGATGCCGAGCTTGTTCTGCAGCGCCTTGATCTCGTGCCGCACATCCTCACGGATGCGCGCGTCGAGATTCGACAGCGGCTCGTCGAGCAGCAGGATGCGCGGGTCGATGGCGAGCGCGCGGCCGAGGGCGACGCGCTGGCGCTGGCCGCCCGAGAGCTGCGTCACCATGCGATCGCCGAGGCCGTCGAGCTTGAGCATCGCCAGCATCTGGCCGACGCGCTCGGCGATGCGCGGCTTGTCCCAGCCGCGGAGCTTGAGGCCGTAGCCGATGTTGCCGGCCGCTGTCATGTGCGGCCACAGCGCATAGGACTGGAACACCATCGCCATGTCGCGCCTGTCCGGCGGCAGGCGGGAGATGTCCCGCCCATCGACCGAGATGCGGCCGGAGGCGATCGGGACGAAGCCTGAGATGGCGCGGAGCAGCGTGGTCTTGCCGCAGCCGGAAGAGCCCAGAAGAGCGACGAACTCGCCCGGCTTCACGGCTAGCGAAACGGCCTTCAGCACCTTGACCGGCCCGTAGGCGGCCTCGACCCGGTCGATCTCCAGCGACGCCCCGGCCATGCCGACATTTCCCTCCCTGCTCACCCGCTCTTTACGGCGGGTTTCGCGTCGGTTTCATGACATGACAGTTTTATGAAAGTCTGACAGGCCCCTCGGCCGGCGGCAAGCCCGCGACGACTCGGGCCGTTGCCGAAACGCCCCCTCCGGCGATAAGGTCGGCCGGCATGTTCGCGCGGATCAGACGCTTCGGTTGGGCGGCCAGGCTGGCCGTGGCAGCACTCGCCTTCCAGGCGATCGTACTGGCCGTCCAGACGCCGATGGAGGTCGCCCGCGGCCTCCCGCCGGAGCATTGCGAGCGGGCCGATGCGTCGGGCGGCCATCACAAGGCACCGGCGCAGACCGCCGGCGACTGCCAGATCTGCCTCGGCATGCAGGTGGCCGGTCACGGCGTCGCGCCGACCGCGCCTGTCCTCCCGCTTCCGCCCCTGGCCCCGTCGATCGCGCGCGTCGCCATCGCGATCGAGGCGCCGCCCACCCAGCCACAAACCCCGCAAAACCCGCGCGCACCTCCGGCGTCGATCTGACCCGCGCCGCTTCGGCGGCACTTTCGGAATCGTCAGATCAACAGGAGAACGATCATGCGCGCACTCTGCGCCTCGTTTGCCGTTCTGGCAGGCCTTGCCCTGCCCGCTCACGCCCATGTCACGCTCGAAACCCAGCAGGCCGTCGCCGGCACCTACTACAAGGCCGTGCTTCGCGTCGGCCATGGCTGCGAGGGCACACCGATGCACACCATCCGCGTGCAGATTCCCGACGGCGTCGTCGCCGTGAAGCCGATGCCGAAGCCCGGCTGGCAGCTCAGCACGAAGACGGGGAAGCTCGCCCAGCCCATCAGCGACGGCCATGGCGGCCAGATCACCGAAGGCGTCCGCGAGATCACCTGGTCGGGCGGCAAGCTTCTCGACGAGCACTACGACGAGTTCGTCTTCCGCGGCCGCCTGCCCGACAAGCCCAACACGACCCTCTACATCCCCGTCGTCCAGGAATGCGAGAAGGGCGTGCATCGCTGGATCGAGATCCCGGCCGAGGGGAAAAAGGCCGATGACTACAAGGAGCCGGCACCGGCGGTGAGAATCCTGCCCAAGCCTTGAAACGTCTCCTCCTCGTCGTCTGGCTGCTGGCCGGCGTCGTCCTCTGGACGGCGCCGGCGGCGGCGCATGCGGTCCTGCAATCAGCCTCCCCGGCCGATCGGGAGGTGCTCGCCGCGGCGCCGGCGGCGATCGTCCTGACTTTCAACGAGCCGGTGGTGCCGATCTCAGCCCAGGTGCTGGACAGCAACGGGCGCGTCGTCACGCGCGATGGCCAGGCAAGCAACACCACCCTGCGGATCGCGCTTCCTGCCGGCCTTCCTGCCGGCGCCTATGTCGCCTCCTGGCGCGTGACCTCGGCTGACTCCCATCCGATCGCCGGCTCGTTGGTCTTCGCCGTCGGCGCGGCGCCGGCGAGCTGGGGAACAGGCATCTCCTCGCCTTCAACCGACGGAAGCTGGCAGACGGGGTTCTTCGTCGTTCGCACCGCCCTCTCCGTCGCGCTGATCCTGTCCGCAGGCGGCGCGCTGGCGCTCGTCTTCGTTCGGCGCTCGCCAGGGCTGCATCCTTTGCTCTCGCGCCTGACGTGGATCGCGGGCGGACTGGCGCTGCTTGTCGTCGGCGTCCAGGGCGCCATGCTGAAGGACGCTCCCTTCATCGACCTGCTGCGATGGAGCACCTGGGAGCTCGGCGCCTCGACGACGCGCGGCATCAGCGCCGCCGTCGCCATCGGCGGCCTCCTGGTCCTGCTCCTCGGCCTGCGCCTCGCCGCGCGGCCGCTGCTGCTTCTGGGCGCGCTCGTCGCGCTGGCGAGCGTCGCGTTCACCGGTCACACCGGTACCGGCAGCCCGCGCTGGCTGTCGGCGCCTCTGCTTGCGCTGCACGCGATCCTGGTGGGTTTCTGGATCGGCTCGCTGATCCCGCTCCTGCACGGCTTCGCACGCAGCACGGAAACGAAGCGGCTCGTCGCCCGCTTCTCGATGCTCGCCATGATCGCGGTGCCGATCCTGATCTTCTGCGGCGTCGCCCTCGTCTTCCGTCATGTCACCGGCTGGAACGAGCTGACCGAGACGCGCTACGGCATCCTGCTGCTGGTAAAGATTGCGCTCGTCGTCGTGCTGCTGGCGATGGCCGCCATCAACAAATGGGCTTTGACGCCGCGCCTGCCGCGATCCACGGCGCAGCTGACCTCGACCATTCGCCTCGAGCTGCTGCTCGGCATCGCCATCCTCGCGGTAACGGTGCTGCTCTCGCAGACGCCACCGCCCGCCAGCGCGTCCGCGCATGAGCACGGCACGGGACACCTGCACGGCGTCATGGCGCGCCTCGAATCCGGCCGGTACCTCGCCGAGATCGAAGTGACGCCGGGCGCCGCCGGCCGCAACCTGATCCTGTTCCGGATCGAGCTGCCGAATGCGCCGAAGGAGGTGACGATCGAGCTGTCGCAGCCCGATGCCGGCATCGAGCCGATCCACCGGCCGATGACCGACGACAACGGCACCCATGTGCTGGAAGGGCCGGAGCTCGCCGTCTCCGGGCGCTGGCGCGTGCGGATCGACGTGCTGATCACCGATTTCGACAAGGCGATCTTCGAGACCGAGATTCCGATTCAGTGACTAACGCCATGCGTAGTGGAGGAAACATGCTGAACCGATCTTCGCTAGCGCTCCTTCTCACCGTCCTGATCGCTGCGACGCCGGCGGCTCTCGCGGCCGAGCGTCCGGTGACGCTGCGCTTCGATGCCGTCGTCGGCGATGCCGCTTTCGCCTGCGGGCAGGTCTACCGCGGCATCGGCTCGACCAAGTCCCGCATCACGCCGTCGGATTTCCGCTTCTACGTCTCCGATGTGCAGCTCCTCGCGCGGGATGGGCGCGCGGCTTCACTCGACCTGGAGCAGGACGGAAAGTGGCAGTACCGCAACTTGGCCCTGATCGACTTCGAGGACGGGTCGGGCCCCTGCTCCAACGGAACTCCGGAAACGCGCGCGCTCGTGCGCGGGACGGCGCCGGAAGGCGACTATGTCGGCATGCGCTTCACCCTCGGCGTCCCCTTCGCACTCAACCATGAGGACGCGACGCTGGCGTACTCGCCCTTGAACCTGAGCGGCCTCTTCTGGAGCTGGCTCGGCGGGTACAAGTTCCTGAGAGTCGACATGGCGACCGCCGGCGAGCAGGGCTTCATCGTTCATCTCGGCAGCGCCGATTGCCAGCCGGCAACGCCGATGACGATGTCGAGCCACGCTACCGCGCATCAGGGACATGCCGGAGCGGCGCGCCAGCAGGCGATTCAGCGCCCGTCGCGATGCGACCGACCCAACCGACCGGTCGTGACCTTGCCCTCGTTCGATCCGGCGAAGGACATCGTCGTCGCCGACCTCGCCGCGCTTCTCGCCGCCACCAATGTCGACATCAACAAGCCGGGGACGCCGCTCGGCTGCATGTCGAGCGCGGGCGATACCGACTGCGACGGCATCATGACCGCCCTCGGCCTTTCCGCCGACGGTCGGTCGAGCGGACCCCAGACCTTCTTCCGTATCCGAGCGGCGAAGTAGCAGGACATGGCGTCGGCGCGGTTCATCGCGGGGCTCCTGGCGGCTGTCGTGACGCTCGCCGCGATCGGCTCGTCCCTCGCCGCGGCGGCGGACTATGTCTGGCGCATTCCGTCATGGCTGCCGAAACCGGCGCCCCCGCGCGGGAACGCCATGTCGGAAGCGAAGGTCGAGCTCGGCCGCTATCTCTTCTACGACACGCGCCTGTCGCTGGACGGCACTTTCTCGTGTGCGACCTGCCACAAGCAGGCTCTCGCCTTCACCGACGGCCGCGCCAAGGCGATCGGCGTCACCGGTCAATTGCATCCCCGCAGCGCCATGTCGCTGGCGAATGTCGCCTACAATCCGGTGCTGACCTGGGCCAATCCTCTGCTGAGGCTGCTGGAGAACCAGGCGCTGGTTCCGATGTTCAACGAGCATCCGGTCGAGATGGGGCTCGCCGGCCGGGAGCGTCCTCTGGACGAAGCGCTGGACCGCGATCCCCGGTACCAGCGGATGTTCGTCGCGGCCTTTCCCCAGGAGAGCGGCGTCTCGTCGCTCCCCAAGATCGTCAGAGCGCTCGCGGCGTTCCAGCGCAGCCTGATCTCGGCTAACTCGCCTTACGATCGCTATCGCTACGGCGGCGATCCGTCGGCGATCTCGGACGCCGCGAAGCGCGGCGAGGCCCTGTTCTTCGGAGAACGGCTGGAGTGCCACCACTGCCACGGCAGCTTCAACATGAACGACAACGTCGTTCACGAGCGGACGGCCTTTCTCGAGCTCGCCTTCCACAATACCGGGCTCTACAACCTGGGCGGCACCGGCGCCTATCCACCGGAGAACACCGGCGTAAAGGAGATCAGCGGCCGGCCGGAGCACATGGGCGCGTTCCGGACGCCGACGTTACGGAATATCGCCGTCACCGCGCCCTACATGCATGACGGCAGCATCGCTACCCTGGACGGCGTGATCGACCACTACGCCGCCGGCGGGCGCACGATCGCGGACGGCCCTCTCGCCGGCATCGGATCGAAGAACCCCTACAAGGACATCCTGGTCCCGGGCTTCGAGATCAGCGCGGACGAGCGCGCCGACCTGATCGCCTTTCTTCGCAGCCTGACCGATGAGGAATTCCTGTCCAACCCGCGCTTCAGCGATCCGTTCGACAAGGAGCCGCGCTGACGCTACTCGGCCAGCAGGTCGATCTCGACATGGATCTTGCGCACGGCGAGGACCGGCCGCCGCGCGCGGCCTTCGCCGCGGTTGAGCCGGATGAGACCCGCCGCGCCCATCTTGTTGAGGGTACGCAGCACGTTCTGGACGGTACGCCCGGTCATGGCGGCAAGCGCGGTCACCGATTGCGGCTTACGCTCGGCGATCGTGCGCAACATGATCCGGTTCTTCGGCGACAGCAGCTTGGCGCCGGCTTCGAAGCTACGGAAGCGCACACCGGGGGAAGATCGTCCCGGCGGTCCGATGCGCTCGGACCAGATCTTGGGCTCGGTCGGATCGGGGTGCTCGTCGCCATCGTGCCGGCGGCCGCTCTGCATCACCTTCGGGGGAGAAGATGCGGTCAGCGACATGCCTGCTCATATGGGCGCTCCGGTCAAAACTTAAAGATCACGCCTGCCTCTCCGGGCCTTGCCGTCACTAGTCCATTGGACTAGTATTGCGGATGGCTCGATCGGCACCGCTCACCGTCGTCGAGACGCCTGAGTTCCTGGCCGCCACACGGAAGCTGATGGGTGAGGAAGAGCGGTCGCTGTTGGTGGCTTATCTCGCCCACCATCCGACGGCTGGCGATCTCGTGCCGGGGACGGGCGGCATACGGAAGCTACGATGGGCGCTCCCGGGTCGAGGCAAGAGCGGCGGTGCTCGGGTCATCTACTTCTTCCACGGCACCGATCTGCCCCTCTTCGCCTTGACCGCCTAGGCGAAGAATGAGCGCGCCGATCTGAGCCAGAGCGACCGCAACGACTTCCGGCGGCTGACCAAGCTGCTGGTCGAGAGCTACGGAGACAAGAGGCGATGAGCAAAGTAGCCGACAGCATCCGACGGGGCCTGAAACAGGCCGTCGCCTACGCCGAAGGCACAGCGGACAAAGGCCGCTATCGCGTCCACGTACCGGCGGACGTGGACGTTCGTGCGATCCGAACGCGCCTCGACATGACCCAGGAAGAGTTCGCTCGCCGCTTCGGCTTCAGCATCAACACGCTCCGCCACTGGGAGCAGGGCAAGCGACGGCCGGAGGGCCCGACACGCGCCTACCTGCTCGTCATCGACCGCGCACCGGAGGTGGTGCAGAAGGTGTTGAGGGCGGCATAGCCTGTAAGTAAAGGCCACTAGGCCGCCATCTTGGCGAAGTCGCCCATCAGGCGGCGCATGCCTTGGATGCGGTCCTTCTCGTTCTCCCAGCCGCGCTGGAAGACGATCTTCTGGTCGGGTCGCACCTTGGCGGTGCCGCGCTGGCGGCCGATGAAGTCGATCAGCTTCTCCGGCTTGGCGAAGGTGCCGTGGCGGAGCGTGATCACCGCGCCCTTCGGGCCCGCCTCGACCTTCTCGACGCCCGCCAGGCGGCAGAGGCGTTTGATCGCGATGATTTCGAGCAGGTTCGAGACCTCGTCCGGCAGCTTGCCGAAGCGGTCGACGAGCTCGGCCGCGAAGGCGTCGATCTCCTGCTGGTCGACCAGCAGCGACAGGCGCCGGTAGAGGCCGAGCCGGACCGAGAGATCGGCAACGTAACTCTCCGGGATCAGCACCGGCGTGCCGATGGCGATCTGCGGCGTCCACTGCTCCTGAACCTCGTCGTCGCCGCGCGCACCGGCGACGGCCTCCTCCAGCAGCTGCTGGTAGAGCTCGATGCCGACTTCGCGGATGTGGCCCGACTGCTCCTCACCGAGCAAATTGCCGGCGCCGCGGATGTCGAGGTCGTGCGAAGCCAGCGCGAAACCGGCGCCGAGCGTATCGAGCGTCTGCATGACCTCGAGCCGGCGCTGCGCCGTCGCCGTCAGCTTCTTGTTGGGCAGCAGCGTCATGTACGCATAAGCACGGATCTTCGAGCGCCCGACGCGGCCGCGCAGCTGGTAGAGCTGCGAGAGGCCGAACATGTCGGCGCGATGGATGATCAGCGTGTTGGCGCTCGGGATGTCGAGCCCGGACTCGACGATATTGGTCGAGAGCAGCACGTCGAACTCGCGGTCGACGAAGCTGGTCATCACCGCCTCGAGCGCGGTCGGCGAGAGCCGTCCATGCGCCTGGCCGACCTTGATCTCCGGCACCAGCTTGGCCAGCTTCTCGGCGACCTCCGGCAGGTCCTCGATTCGCGGGCAGACATAGAAGGTCTGACCGCCGCGATAATGCTCGCGGAGGATCGCCTCGCGCAGGATCACCGGATCGTAGGGCAGCACGAAGGTGCGGACGGCGAGGCGGTCGACCGGCGGCGTCGCGATCACGCTCATCTCGCGCACGCCCGAGAGCGCCATCTGCAAGGTGCGCGGGATCGGCGTCGCGGTCAGCGTCAGCACATGGACGTCGGTGCGGAGCTCCTTCAGGCGCTCCTTCTGACCGACGCCGAAATGCTGCTCCTCGTCGACGATGAGCAGGCCGAGATTGGCGAAGCTGATCGACTTCGCCAGCAGCGCATGCGTGCCGATCACCAGCTCGATGGTGCCGTCGGCGATCCGCTTCTTGGTCTCGGCTGCATCCTTGGCGGAGACCAGCCGCGAGAGCTGGCCGATGCGGACCGGCAAGCCGGCGAAGCGCTGGGTGAAGGTCTGCACATGCTGGCGGCAGAGCAAGGTGGTCGGCACCACGACGGCGACCTGCATGCCCGACATGAGGCCGAGGAACGCGGCGCGCAGCGCCACCTCGGTCTTGCCGAAGCCGACATCGCCGCAGATGAGCCGGTCCATCGGCTTGCCGGAGCTGAGATCGTCGACGGTATCGCCGATGGCGCGGAGCTGGTCGTCGGTCTCGACATAGGGGAAGCGCGCGCAGAACTCCTCGTAGAGGCCTTCCGGCACGTTGACGACCTCGCCCTTCCGGACCTCGCGCTCGGCCGCGATCTTGATCAGGCGGTCGGCGATGTCGCGGATCTTCTGCTTGACCCGCGCCTTCCGCGCCTGCCAGCCGGCGCCGCCGAGGCGGTCGAGCTGGGCGTCGGCATCTTCCGAGCCGTAGCGCGACAGCACCTCGATGTTCTCGACCGGCACGAACAGCTTGTCGTTGCCGGCGTAGAGAACGCGGAGGCAGTCATGCGGCGCGCCGGAGACCTCCAGCGTCACCAGCCCGTCATAGCGGCCGATCCCATGCTCGACATGGACGACCAGATCGCCCTCGCTGAGGGTCGAGGCTTCCTTGAGGAAGTCTTCGCCCTTGCGGCGGCGGCGCTGCGGGCGCGACAGGCGCTCGCCGAGGATGTCGGCCTCGGCGATGAGCGCGATGCCGTCATGGACGAAGCCGCGCTCGAGACCGAGCACGGCGACGCCGACCTGCCCCGGCGCCAGGGCCTCCAGCGCGCGGCCATCCGCGACCGGAACGAGGCTCTGCACCCCATGCTCGCCGAGCAGATGCGAGAGCCTGTCCGCCGAGCCTTCGGTATGCGCGGCGATCGCCGCCTTCCGGCCCTCGCCGGCAAGCGTCGCGAGGTGCTGGCGCACGGCGTCGTAGAGATTGATCTCGGGCGCGGCGCGGGCTGTCGCGAAGTCGTGGCCGAGGCGGCCGCCGGCATCGCGCCCGGGGCCGGCGAAGGGGGTGAAGGCGGCGACCGGGCACTCGACCAGCCTTCCCTGCCACTCCTCGATGCTGGTATAGAGGCGATCGGGCGGCAGCGGCTTGTAGGGAAGCCCCTCATCGGCCGAGACCTTACCCATCGATCTCCGCGCATCGAAATACTCGGCGATCATCTCGAAGCGCGCAGCGAAGGCCGGATCCGCTTCGGGATCGAGGGTGACGCGCGCGTCGGGCAGGTAGTCGAGGATCAGCTCCAGCCTCTCGTGGAAGAGCGGCAGCCAATGCTCCATGCCGGCATGGTGGCGGCCGGCGCTGACCGCCTCGTAAAGCGGATCGGCGGTGTCGGCGCCGAAGGCGGCGCGATAGCCGGAACGGAAGCGCTGGATCGACGCCGGATCGAGCATCGCCTCGCTGACGGGCTGGAACAGCACGGAGTCGTGCTTGCCCGTGGTCAGCTGCGTCATCGGATCGAATGAGCGGATGCCGTCGATCTCGTCGCCGAAGAAGTCGAGGCGCAGCGGCTCGCCCGAACCGGGCGGGAAGACGTCGAGGATGCCGCCGCGCAGCGCGAACTCGCCGGCCTCGCGCACCGTGTCGGAACGGCGATAGCCGGTGTGGCGCAGGAACTCGACCAGCTCGTTGACGTTGGCGCGGCTGCCCTTGGCCAGGTGCCTGACCGAGGCCTTGAACACCTCGCGCGTCGGCAGGCGCTGCAGCGCGCCGGCGATCGTGGTGACGACGATGCGGCCGGCGGCGGGCGCGGCGACGGTCGAGAGCCTGGTCAACGCATCGATGCGGCGCGCGACGATCTCGGGATTCGGCGAAACCCGGTCATAGGGGAGACAGTCCCAGGCCGGCATCGCTACGACATCGATCTCGGGCGCGAAGAACGCCAGCGCCTCGCAGAGCCGGGCAAGGCGTGCATCGTCGCGTGCGATATGCAGCACCGGCCGCTTCGGTGCGGTGCGGACGAGGCCGGCGACCAGGCGCGCGTCGGCGCCTTCGGGCACGCCCCCGATCTCGATGCGGCCGGCAATGCCGAGTTCGCGATCGAGATCCATCAGGCGCGGCTCGTCCCGGCGTGCTCCTGGATCATCCGCAGCACATCGGTGTCGTGCTCGGCGGGCGGGGGCTCGCGGTTGAAGACCCAGGCATAGAGCTCAGGATTCTCTGCGCCGAGAAGCGCCTCGTAGCGGTCGAGCTGGGCGGCGCCGAGCCCGGCCAGATGCGCGCGCGCGAAGGCGCCCAGCACCAGGTCGAGTTCCTTGGTGCCGGTATAGGAGCTTCGATAGATCAGGCGTTTCAGGCGCTCGTCGGACATGGGATCGGGTCGGGGAAGGAGCCAGGATATAAGCCCTCCGAGGGCCGATGTCAGCGCCCGGAATCGCGATACAGTGACCGCCGCATGCGCCCCGCCGTCCTCTTCCCGCTCTTCGCCGACGTGACCTCGCTGCCGGGGATCGGCCCGCGCTTCGGCAAGCTGATCGCCAAGCTCGCCGGGCCGAAGGTGGCCGACCTCCTCTGGCACCGTCCCTTCGGTCTGATCGACCGCCGCTTCCAGCCCAACATTGCCGATGCGCCGGAAGGACGGGTCTGCACCCTGAAAGTGCGGATCGCCGAGCATGTCCCCTCGCCCAACCCGCGCCGGCCCTATCGCGTCCTGGCGCAGGATGTCAGCGGGACGGTCGAGCTCGTGTTCTTCCATGCCAAGGGCGACTGGCTGACCAAGGCGCTGCCCTTGGGCGAGATCCGGCTGGTCAGCGGCAAGGTCGAGCGCTTCCAGGGCCGCGTCCAGATGGCGCATCCCGACCGCATCGTCGGCCAGGACCAGGCGGATGAGCTGCTGCGGCTCGAGCCGGTCTACCCGCTGACCGCGGGCCTCCCTGCGGGCACGCTCAGGAAGGCGATCGAGCTCGCCATCGACCGCTCCCCCGAGCTGCCGGAGTGGATGGACGGGCCGCTGCGCGATCAGCGGCGCTGGCCGAGCTGGCGCGAGGCCATCGTCATGCTGCACGGGCCGGCCGGCCAGGGCGACCTGGAGCCGACGGCATCCGGACGCACGCGGCTTGCCTATGACGAACTGCTGGCGAACCAGCTGGCGCTGGCCCTGATCCGTCAGCATCAGAAACGCCAGGCCGGGCGAGTGACCAAGGGCACGGGCAAGCTCCGCGCCAAGATCCTGGCGGCGCTTCCCTACACGCTGACGCGCTCGCAGGTCGAGGCCGATGCCGAGATCGCAGGCGACCTGGCCGCCGACAAGCGCATGCACCGCCTGCTGCAGGGCGATGTCGGCTCCGGCAAGACCGTGGTGGCGCTGCTCGCGATGATCGCCGCGGTCGAGGCCGGATCCCAGGCGGCGCTGATGGCGCCGACCGAGATCCTGGCGCGCCAGCACATGGCGACCATCGAGCCCCTGGCCCAGGCCGCCGGCGTGCCGGTCGCGCTCCTGACCGGTCGCGACAAGGGCAAGAAGCGCGACGAGATCCTGGCGGGCCTCGCCAGCGGTGCGATCCCGATCGCCGTCGGCACCCACGCGCTGGTGCAGGACGGCGTCGCCTTCAACGACCTGGCGCTGGCCGTGGTCGACGAGCAGCATCGCTTCGGCGTCGATCACCGCATCGACCTCGCCGCCAAGGGCCGCGCCGTCGATGTGCTGGCGATGACCGCGACGCCGATCCCGCGCACGCTGATGCTGGCCGCCTATGGCGATCTCGACGTCTCCCGCCTGACCGAGAAGCCCGCAGGACGAAAGCCCGTCGATACGCGCACGGTGCCGCTGGACCGGCTCTCGGATGTGATCGGTGCCGTCGGCCGCGCGATGGCCTCGGGCGGCCAGGTCTTCTGGGTCTGCCCGCTGATCGAGGAGAATACCGAGGGCGGGCCTGACGACACGGCCGCCGCCGAGACCCGGCATGCCGAACTCGCCGCACGCTTCGGCGCCGACCGCGTCGCGCTCGTTCACGGGCGCCTGAAGGCAGCGGAGAAGGACAAGGCGATGACCGCCTTCTCCGACGGTGCGGCGAAGCTGCTCGTCGCCACCACCGTGATCGAGGTCGGCGTCGACGTGCCGGCGGCAACCGTGATGGTGATCGAGCATGCCGAGCGCTTCGGCCTCGCCCAGCTGCATCAGCTGCGCGGGCGCATCGGCCGCGGCGACAGGCCGGCGACCTGCCTGCTGCTCTACCAGGGCCCCCTGGGCGAAGCGGCGAAGGCGCGGCTGGCGACGTTGCGCGAAACCGATGACGGCTTTCGCATCGCCGAGGAAGATTTGAGGCTGCGCGGCGCCGGCGAGGTGCTCGGCAAGCGGCAGAGCGGATTGCCCGAGTTCAAGGCCGCCGACCTCGCCGTGCATGGCGACCTGCTGCCGGTCGCCGCCGACGACGTAAAGCTGATCCTCTCCCGCGATCCAGAGCTGGAGGGCGAACGTGGCAAGGCGCTTCGCACGCTGCTCTATCTGTTCGAGCGCGACGCCGCGGTCCGCTATCTGCGTTCCGGCTAGCCCTAGCCGAGGGTGTCGGCGCCGCGATCCGGCGGCAGGACGATGCCGAGGCTGACGATGAGCTTCAGCGCCTCCTCGACCGTCATCTTGAGCGGCTTCACGTGGCCACGCGGCACGAACAGCAGGAAGCCCGAGGTCGGGTTCGGCGTCGTCGGGACGTAGATCGGCAGCAGCTCCTCGCCGACCTCGCGCACCACTTCGGTGTGGGTGACGCCACACACGAAAGCGATGGTCCAGGCGTCGCGGCGCGGATACTCGACCAGGACGACCTGGCGGAAGGTCTCCGACTTCTGCGCGAAGACGGTCTCGACAATCTGCTTGATCGCACCGTAGAGACCGCTGATCAGCGGCGTCCGGGCAATGATGCGGTCGCCGAGGCCGACAGCCCAGCGCCCGATCAGGCTCGCCGTGATCGCGCCGATCACCGTCAGCCCGAGGGCGACGACGACGACGCCGTAACCGGGAATCTTGAAGGGGAGATAGGTTCCCGGGTTGAGGCTGGTCGGGACCCAGCGCTCCACCATCGAGTCGAAGTAGCCGACCAGCTGCCAGACGATATAGGCGGTCAGCGCCAGGGGAACGGTGACGAGAATCCCCGCGACCAGCCAGCCGCGCAGGCGACGTCCGATGCTCTGGTGAAAACGGGGAGGCGGGGATCCGGCCGGATCGGAGGCGCTGTCGGTCATTCAACCGACAGTCTTGCCCTACTACGCGCCGAGAAGGAAGAGCAGGATGGCGGAGAAGCTGAAGCCGGCCAGCCAAGTGGACGTGAGGCGGCGGCCCGGCGGGAGGCGTGGCGCGGCATCCTCCTCGTCCTGGACCAAGGCGATCGACGAGCCGAGCCGGCGGGCACGATCCGCCGACTTCCAGATGGCCCTGCCGACGAAGTCCGTCGCGACGGGAGGAGCGGCGCCGAGCGCCCGGACTCTTACGGGATCGCCAGCAGGACGAGCGCCGTCGCCCACAGACCGACGCCGACGACCCAGCTCGCGGCTGTGATCCGGCACATCGGCGGAGGCGGCACCGCGGCGAAGCGAAGCAAGTTCATGCACCATACCTTCAGGAAACGTCACCATCCTTAGCCCCGGCTACGTATAAAGCTGTGACAGGTGTCACAGAGGTGTGACGATTGTGGCAACGGAGTACGTCGGTCAGAATTGACCCTTGGTTCAACGGCGGCGTCGTCATCCGGTTGGATGAAGGGGGCATCGACGCGCCGACGGACGATCCGACATCGAAGAGCCCGCCGCCATGATGTCTCGTCTCCTCGCGCTCGCGACCGCCGTTCCCGATCATGTTCTCGATCAGCAGGCCGTCGCGGTCAGCGCCGGTCATCTTTTCGCCGGACGGACCGGCGCCTTTGCTCGCCTGGCGCAGATCTATGGCAATGCCGGGATCGAAAAGCGGCACTCCTGCGTTCCGCTCGACTGGTATCTCGCGCCGCATGGCTGGGCCGAGCGCTCGCGCCTCTACGTCGACGCGGCGCTCGGCCTCGCCGAGCGCACGATCCGCGACTGCCTCGCCGAGTGCGGCCTCGGGTTGATGGACGTCGACGGCCTCGTCGTCGTCTCCACGACCGGCATCGCGACCCCGTCGCTCGATGCGTTGCTGCAGGAACGCCTCGGGCTGCGCCGCGACCTGCAGCGTCTGCCGATCTTCGGCTTCGGCTGCGCCGGAGGCGTGCTCGGCCTCGCACGCGCCGCGGCGCTCGCGCGTGCCGAGCCGGGTGCGCGCATCCTCTGCGTCGTCGTCGAGCTTTGCGGCCTCACCTTCCGCGCCGCCGACACCTCCGCCGCGAACATCGTCGCGACCGCGCTTTTCGGCGACGGCGCAGCGGCCGCCATGATCTCGACGGATGGCGACGGCCCGGCGCTAGGCCCATGGGGCGAGCACAGCTTCCCCGACAGCCTAGACGTCATGGGCTGGGACATCGGCGAGGACGGCTTCGGCGTCCGCTTCTCCCGCGATATCCCGACCTTGATCCGCCGCGACCTGGTCCCGCCGCTCGACGCCTTCCTCGCACGTCATGGCCTCGACCTCGCCCGCTTCGATGCCATCGCCTGCCATCCCGGCGGCGCCAAGGTGCTCGATGCGCTCGAGGAGATCCTTGGGCGGACGCTGCCGGAGGCACGGACGGTGCTGCGCGAGTTCGGCAACATGTCGGCGCCGACCGTGCTTTTCGTGCTCGATCGCCTTCGCCCGGCCTGGGAGGGCCGCGTCCTGATGACGGCGCTCGGCCCCGGCTTCACTGCCGGCTTCCTCACCCTCGGCGCCGCATGAGCTGGCTTTACCTCGTTCTCGGCCTGGTCGCGCTGCAGCGCCTGGCCGAGCTCGCCTGGTCGCGGCGGAACGAGCAGCGCCTTCGGGCGGAGGGCGCGACCGAAGCGGGCCGCGGGCATTATCCCTTCCTCGTGGCCCTCCATGCCGGCTGGCTCGTCGCGATGCTGGTGCTGGTGCCACCCGAAACGATACCGAACCCCTATCTGCTTTCGGTTTATGCCGGCCTGCAGTTCCTCAGGCTATGGACCGTGGCGACGCTCGGCCGGTTCTGGACGACGCGGATACTCACCCTTCCGGGCGCACCGCTGGTCCGCAGCGGCCCCTATCGTTGGTTTCGCCATCCCAACTACCTGATCGTGATCGCCGAAATTGTCACCCTGCCCCTCGCCTTCGGTGCCGTCGCGATTGCCTTGATCTTCTCGCTCGCCAATCTGATCCTGCTCGCCGTCCGTATCCGTGCAGAAGAGGCGGCTCTCGCCTCCCGCCGCTCGCTGTAGAGGAGATCCCGTGCCCGAGTTCGGTCAGGCCGTTCGCCGTTTCTGGACGCTCGACTGGAGCGCCACCCATCTCAACCATGGCAGCTACGGCGCCACGCCGAAGCCGGTGCTCGCAGCTCAGGACCTCGTGCGCCAGGACATGGAGAAAGCGATCGGCGATTTCTTCACGCGCCAGCTGCCGAAGCGGCTGCGCAGCGCCGCCGCCGAGCTCGGCGAGTATCTCGGTGCGGCTAGCGAGGACGTCGTCTTTGTCGACAACGCCACCGCCGGCGTCCAGTCCGTGATCGGCTCGCTCGCGCTCGAGCCCGGCGACGAGATCCTGATCAACGACCAGACCTACAACGCAGTGAAGAACATCGCCCGCCACGTCGCCGGTCGCGCCGGCGCCAAGGTGGTCGAGGTCACCCTCCCCTTCCCGGTCGAGGATGACGGCACCTCGATCGTCGAGACGCTGAAGGCGGGCTTGAGCGAGCGCACGCGGCTGGTGCTGCTCGACCACATCACCTCGGCGACCGCTCTGGTGATGCCGATCGAGCGTCTGATCGCCGCCTGTCGCACGACGGGCGCGCTCGTGCTCGTCGACGGCGCGCATGCGCCCGGACAGGTACCCCTCGATCTCTCCACGCTCGATGCCGATTTCTATACCGGCAACTGCCACAAATGGGTGTCGGCGCCGAAGGGCGCCGCCTTTCTCTGGGCGAAGCGCGAGCATCAGCCCTGGCTGCATCCACCGATCATCTCGCACGGCCTCGGCAAGGGCTTCATCGCGGAGTTCGACTGGACCGGAACGCGCGATGCCTCGCCCTACCTGGCCGTGCCCGCGGCGCTGGCCTTCCGCCAGACCTTCGGCGACTCGCGCATCAAGGCGCGCAACCGCGCGCTCGCCGAGGAAGCAGGAGCCTATCTCGCCGACACCTGGAAGACCCGTCTCGGCGCGCCGGCATCGCTCGCCGGCTCGATGCGCATGATCCGGCTGCCGCTCGCCGGCGGCGATCATCACGAGATCCGGGCGAAGCTCTGGCACGACCACCGCATCGACGTGCCGATCAACACCCTCAACGGCGAGCTCTGGGTCCGCATCTCGGCGCAGCTCTACAACGAGATTGAGGACTACCGCCGCCTGGCCGCAGCGGTCCGGCGCCTCTAGGAGAAGCGATGGTCGACCTCTTCCAGGCCAAGACCTTCATCGCCGGCGATACGCTGCTGCGCGAGGGCGCCAGCGGCGACGTCGCCTACATGATCGAGCATGGCCAGGTCGAGGTCTCGAAAATGGTCGATGGCCGCAAGGTCGTGCTGAACACCCTCGGCCCCGGCGCGATCGTCGGCGAGATGGCGCTCATCGACAAGGCGCCGCGCATGGCGACGGTGACGGCGCTCGGCAAGACCGTGGCGCTCGTCATCGACCAGCGCGTCTTCGACAAGGTCCTGGCCGACGCGCCGCCGGTCCTGAGGGCCCTGGTGCTGGCCTATACCTCGCATCTGCGCAACCTCGGATCGCGCGCCTCGCAGCTCGAAACCGACTTGCACAGGCTGCACGACAACAAGCCTTCCGCCTGAAGGCGTCAGGGGTGGTTTGCCGCCTGGACCGGGGCTATGGTCGGGGCCCCGCTTCAAGGACTTTCTTTCCATGCAGGACATCAAGCGCATCGCCTCCGTGATCGAGGCGAAGACCCCGGCTTACGTCGCGCTCAGCGACAAGGTCTGGGACCTGGCCGAGCTTCGCTACCAGGAGGAGAAGTCGGTCGCCGCCCAGATCGAGGCGCTGGAGCAAGAGGGCTTCAAGGTGAAGCCGGGCGTCGCCGGCATCCCGACCGCCTTCGAGGCCGAGATCGGCGAGGGCGGACCGCTGATCGGCTTCCTCGGCGAGTACGACGCGCTGTCCGGCCTCAGCCAGAAATCGGGCGTGACGGAGAAGATCCCCGCCGGCGGCGCCAACGGCCAGGGCTGCGGCCACAACCTGCTCGGCACCGGCGCGATGCTGGCCGCCGCAGCGGTGAAGGACTATCTCAAGGCCAACAAGATTCCCGCCCGCATCCGCTACTACGGCTGCCCGGCGGAGGAAGGCGGCTCCGGCAAGACCTTCATGGCGCGGGCCGGCATGTTCGCCGATCTCGACGCGGCGGTGACCTGGCATCCGGGCAATTTCTTCGGTGTGATGTCGGTGCGCTCGCTCGCCAATGTCCAGGCCTATTTCCGCTTCACCGGCCGCGCCGCGCATGCGGCGGGCGCGCCGCATCTCGGGCGCAGCGCGCTGGATGCGGTCGAGCTGATGAATGTCGGCGTCAACTACATGCGCGAGCACATGCCGCCGGATGCGCGCGTCCACTGCGCCATCACCAACACCGGCGGCATCTCGCCCAATGTCGTGCAGGCCAAGGCGGAGGTGCTCTATCTCGTCCGCGCGCCGGATGTCGCCGAGACCATCGAGCTGTTCGAGCGGGTCAAGAAGATCGCCGAGGGCGCGGCGCTGATGACCGAGACCCAGGCCGTGGTCGATTTCGACAAGGCCTGCTCCAACGTGCTGCCGAACACGGCGCTGGAGCTGGCGCTGCACGAGAACGCCAAGCGCCTCGGCCCGACGCCCTTCGACGACAAGGACCGCGCCTTCGCCGAGAAGCTGCGCAAGGCCGCGCTGACACCGGCCGACGTCTCGGCGGCCCTCCGATCGGCCAGCATGCCGAGCAACTATCCGAACGTCCTGCATGACGGCATCCTGTCTTTCGACGGCACGCCGCAGGTGCTGTTCGGCTCAACCGATGTCGGCGACGTCTCCTGGGTGACGCCGACGGTCCAGGTCTGGGGCGGCTGCTTCGCCGTCGGTACGCCCGGCCATTCCTGGCAGCTGGTGACGCAAGGCAAGCTGCCGGCGGCGCACAAGGGCATGATCCACGCCGCCAAGGCGATGGCGGCGACCGCGATCGACGTGATCGAGAATCCGGACCTCCTGGCCAAGGCCAAGGCCGAGCTCAAGGAACGCGTCTCGGGCAAGCCCTATGTCTGCCCGATCCCGGCCTCGATCGAGCTGCCGTTCAAGCGCCGCGCGGACAGCGGCACGCCGCTTGGGCCTGTCGATCCGAACGTCGCCGGCCCCCTGTCGCGCGCCAGGCTGCCGACCTGACCTGATCGTCGCGGGGGAAGAGGTGAACGACTTCCTGGTGATGAGCCACGCCGAGGCGAAGCTCGTCAAAGGCACCTTCGATGCGATGATCCGCGGCGGCAAGGGACCGGACTTCGCCCGCGCCTTCTACCACCATCTGTTCGAGATCGCGCCGGAAGTCCGCGACTGGTTTCCGAAGGACATGGCCGAGCAGAACCGCAAGCTGGTGCGGACGCTGGGCGTGCTCCTGAAGAACCTTCCGGAATGGCACGATGTCGTCGGCCCGGTCCGCGCGCTGGGCCCCCAGCACGGCCCCTTCCCGATCGGCCCCCAGCATTTCGAGGCCTTCGTCACCTGCCTTTTCAAGGCGATGGAGGAGGTGATGGGAGCGTCGATGGTGCCCGACGTATTGATTCCGTTCCGGATGGCCTTCCTCAGGCTCGGCGAGGAGATGATGCGCGCCGGGCGGAGGCGTTAGGCGATCTCGAACATCCCGGCGTTCTTCGCCTCGTAGACGCCAACCAGGAGCGTGTCGATGGTCTCGCCATCGGCGGCGAAGGGCAGGATCAACCGCTCCCAGGTGACGATCTCGTTCTCGAACTCGCCGGAATAGACGCGCCAGGTGGGGCGCTTCTTCTGGCGCACATAGTCGTACTCGTGCTCAAGCAGCGCGCGCTGCGCGTCCGGCAGCTCCGTCGTTAGCTTGCCCGACATGTCGACGCCGAACTGCTCGACGAAGGTCTTGGGGTAGTAGCGGTAGACGAACTCGCCTTCGCGGCGGACGGTCATGATCACGAGGTTGCTGAGCCAGGGCGTCAGGCTCTCGGCATGGACCCTGAGGATCGACGGCAGCTTGCCTTCGGTGCGCCGCTTGCGGTCTTCCCAGAAGGCATAGAGCTCGCGCAAGCGCGGCTGCATGGCGCCATATTGGATGACCGGCATCGCGGCTCAGCCCTGCGCTTTCCGCCACGCCGCGATGGCGGCGGTGACGCCGAGTCTGGGGCTGGTCAGCACCGGCAGGCCGAGACGCCGCTCGGCCTCGGGCGCGGTACCCGCCATCGAGGCCTGGGCCAGCACCACGACCTCGGCATCGCCCTTCTCGCGCTCGAGGCGCTCGACGATCATCGCCTCGTAGCCCTTGACGTCGCCGGCGAGGAACTTCGGCCACGCTTCGGCGATCAGCACGACGCGGAGATCGGCGGGCCGTCCGGCCTCGCGCGCGACCTTGGCGATGAGATCGGAGGTCGGTCCCACGGTCGAGGCAACGCAAGCGGCGACGAGGATGCGCCGGCCCTTGGAGACGGCGACCTCGGCCATGGCGCGGTCGATGCGCTGGACCGGTACCGGCAGCGTGCCGTTGGCAGCCTCGGCGACGGCGCCGATGGTCGAGCAGGTGCAGACCACGACCGAGGCCCCGGAAGCCGCATCGGCGAGCTTGGCGCGGACCCCGGCGGCGACCGCATCGGTCACGGTGCCGGCCTTCACCGCCTCGGCCAGCAGCTCGGCCGAGAGGTGATGGCGAATCGGAATCTCCGGCGCAAGCTCGGCCATCAGCTTGCCGACGGCAGCGACATTGGACTCGGCGGTGTGCAGGAAGGTCAGCATGACGCCTTGTATATCACGTATAGGTGCCGATGAGTTCGTACTCGCGGCCGCCGAGCCCGCGCTTGAACAGCGTCAGCCCGGGCGCGGCTTCCGGATTGATGCCGCCGAGATCGAGGCGCTTCGCGCCGTCGCCGGCAAGCGCCTCCATCGCGCGCCAGAGAAGCAGATGCGTCGCACCGAGCCGTCGGCCCTCGGCGCCGGTCCAGCCAAGGAGGTATGTGGCCGTATCGCCATGGCGGATCACGAGGATGCCGGCGACTCGTTCCGCGCCGTGGCTGGCAATGAGCACCAGGGCCTCGCTCCCGACCCGCGCGCCGAGCACGAGCTGGAGCGCCAGCCTGTTCGAGGGGCCGCGATATCCCCTCAGCTTGCGGTCGATCTCGCAGCGCTGCAGCAGCCAGGGCAGCGTGGCCTTGCCGTGGCGGTCGATCTCGACTGCCAGGTCGCGGCGTTCCGACCGCTGAAGCTCATGCCTCCAGGTCGCGCGGAGCCGTTCCCGCCGCGCCGGCAGGTCGACCAGGATCGAGCGATAGCCGTCGCCGGCCCGGCGGAAGCCCGTCTCGACGAGCAGCCGATGGCTGTCGGCGCCGGCAGGGAGCTCCGGAATGAACGAGACACGCCGCCAGGGTCTCCGCGGCCATCGTCGCCGTAGCGCCACCAGCGTCGCCGCGAGCGGCGGATCCGGTTTGAGCCAGAGCGGGCCGCGATGGATCGAAATGCGACTGAACACCGACATCGCCCGGCGCTCCAGCACGAGCACGCAGCCGAGCTCGCCGGAGCCGTCCCGGATCACGCCGAAATGCGGGATCTGCCCTTCGACCGCCGGCATCGCCTGGGCATAGGCCCAGGATTGCGGCAGCGTGCCGCCGTCGACCGTGCCGATCAGGCGCCGCCAGTCATCGACGGTCGCTTCGTTCCAGACGATCTCGACCGGCGATCCTGGCATCCCTCAGCGGGCGACCCAGCCGCCATCGACCGGCAGCGTGTGCCCGGTCACCATCGCCGCCGCGTCGGAGGCAAGATAGAGGACAGCATCGGCGATCTCGTCGGCCTCGGCCAGGCGGCCCAGCGGCGTCATGCCTTCGATCGCCGCCTTCATCTGCGCATCGGAGAGCAGCCGCGCGGTCAGAGGCGTGCGCACGAAGGTCGGCGCCACCGCGTTGACGCGGACGCCGCGCCCCGCCCATTCGACCGCGAGAGCGCGGGTGAAGTTGACCAGCGCGCCCTTGGTCGAGTGATAGGCGAGGTTCGGATAGAGCCCGCCGCCGACGAGACCCATGATCGAAGCGATGTTGACGACGCTGCCGCGGCCTTGCGCGAGCATCACCTTTCCCGCCTCGCGGGCGCAGAGGAAGGAGCCGTTCAGGTTGATGCGCAGCACCTTCTCCCAGGTGGCGAGATCGAGCGCCTCGGAAGGCTGGCGCGCGGCGAGGCCGGCATTGTTGATCAGGATGTCGAGCCGCCCCCAGGCACGCGCGACCTCGGCCATGACCGCCACGACCCGCGTCTCGTCGGCGACGTCGAAGACATGCGCGACGGCCTCGATCCCTTCTCCTTTCAGCGAGGCGACCGCCTTCTCCGCGCGTTCGGCGTTGATGTCGGCCACCGCGATGCGGGCGCCGGCGCGTCCGAGGGCCTGGGCGCTGGCGAAGCCGATGCCGGACGCGGCACCGGTGACGACGGCGACGCGACCGTCCAGACGAAAGCGGGCGAAAGCATCGGCCATGACGAACCTCTGTGTCGAGAATCCCGGATTGCGATCCGCAAGATGCGGCGGGCGCCAAGCGCGGGCAAGGGGTTGGGAGCCGATCCCGGAACGCGCCGCCCTTTGGGCTTGCCAGGGGAGCCTAGGCGGCGTCCATGATTCGACCGTGGACGACATCAGGTCATGGCATCCGAAGCTCGCCGCTCTGCATGCCTATTGGCAGGCGCAGAAGCCGCGGCCCGATCTCCTGCCGTCGCGCGCTCATATCAGCCCGGCCGACATCCCTGCCCTGCTGCCGAACATCTATCTGCTCGACGTGCTCGAGAACCCGCTCCGGTTCCGGTACCGCCTCGTCGGGACGAAGCTGCTCTATGCCGGCGACCGTGAGCTGACCGGCCTCTTCATGGAGGAGGCGCATCCCAACTTCTTCATCGCCGCGCCCTATCCCGACTATGTCGCCTGCGTGCGCGAGCATCGGATCAACCGGCGCCTCGGCTCGCCGGTCTTCGACTGGGACCGCGAGCATGTGCGCATCGAGCGGCTCCTGCTGCCGCTCGCGAGCGACGGCATCAGAGTCGACATGATCCTCGGCCTGTCTGTTTTCTACGACGCCGAGGGGCGAGAGCTATGACGTCATCCGCTCCGCGAGACGCGCGAGGCCACGCGCGGCCGCGTCCGGCGGACCGGTCTCGGTGCTGAGACCCAGCACCGCAAGCGCCTCCGCGTAGCGCGCTGCCAGCGTCGCGCCGCCGACGACCAGCACCCGCTCCGCCCCGCCGAAGAAGTCGCGCGCGCCGCGGATCTCGTGGCCGATGGCGATGCCGGAGAGCAGCGAAGACAGGGACTCCGCCGGCCACCGCGAGAACAACCCGCCGGTGCGGACGCGGAACAGGTGGTGCAACAGCCCGCCGGCTTCGGCAGAAGCGGCGATGCCTGCCTCGAACGCTCTTGCATCATGCGCATCGCCGGTCATCAACCGGCCGAGGATCGTGTGCTTCGACATCGCGGCGAAGAACTCTCCGGTGAGGAAGGTTGCGAAACGGAGGATGCGTCCGTCGACCACCTCCACCCATTTGCTGTGGCTGCCGGGCAGAACCATGACCTGACGGCCTGCACCGGAAACGCCGATGATCTGCGTCTCCTCGCCCCGCATGACGTCGTCGGCACCGCTCGTCGAGCGCCAGGAGAGGCCGGGCACGAAAGCGATCTGCCGGCCTCGGCTGGTGGCATGACGGGTCAGCCGCGCAGCGATCTCTTCCGCGCCGGCCGGGCACGGGCAGTACGGCACCTCGACCCAGCCCTGGCGGCTGCCGATCATGCCTGAGAGCAGGATCGGGGCACGCGGATAGGAGTCGACCCAGAGGCCGCAATGGTTCTCGAAGCAGGCATCGAAGTCCTCGACCGAGAGAATGCCGTCGGCGGCCTCGCGCCGATCCAGCACCCGGCCGCGTTCATCCATCAGATAGGCGCGGAAGCTGGTCGTGCCCCAGTCGACCCCGATCAGCTGCTTCGATCCGCGCGGCCCCGTGCTCTGCTTGACGGCCGTCATGCGCACCCTTCTAAATGCCTGCAATCGCCGGGAGGATAGCGCGGACATGGCCGCACGCAAGAAAACGACGGCCGATCTCGCCGATCGCCTGCTCAAATGCTACGCCTCTGCCGTGCACGACGTGCTGAAGGGCATGGGCCACGGCAATTGCGTGCTGCCCTCGGCGATCCGCCCGCTCGATCCGAAGATCAAGGTCGCGGGCGAGATCTACACCATCTCCGGCCGGGTCGACCGGACCCTCTCCAAGCACGAGACGCTGCTGCGCTGGGCGCGGGTGCTCTCCAAGGTGCCCGCCGGCAAGGTCATCGTCTGCCAGCCCAACACCTATGCGATCGCGCTGATGGGCGAGCTCTCCGCCCGCGCGCTGATGGTGAAGAAGACCCGAGGCTACGTCGTCGACGGCGCCTGCCGCGACACCGACTTCATCCTCGACATGCGCTTCCCGGTGTTCTGCACGCACAACACGCCGGCCGATATCGTCGAGACCTGGACGCCGGACGAGCACCTGTTCGGCGAGCCCGTCACCATCGGCACCGTGACGATCGGCAGCGGCGACTATCTTCTCGGCGACCGCGACGGCGTCGTCGTCCTGCCGAAGGAAAAGGCGGCCGAGGCCGTCGCCGAGACCGAGCGCGTCGTCTCGACCGAGAGCGACATGCGAAAGTCGATCCTGGCCGGCATGGATCCCGAGAAGGCCTACCTCAAATACGGCAAGTTCTGACCATGACCCTCGACATCGCCAACTCCCTCCCCACCGACTGGAAAAGCGCCACGCTCGTCGGCCGCGTCTGGGTGCCATCCGTCGACGGGCCTTCCGTGGTCAAGGTGACGCCCGACGGCGTCTTCGACATCACGCGCGCCGCGCCGACCATGGCCGATCTCTGCAATTCCGACGACCCGCTGGGCAAGGTGCGCGCCGCCAAGGGCGAGCGGCTCTGCAGCGCCGAGGAGCTGCTCGCCAACAGCGAGGCAGGATCGATCGACCCGAAGAAGCCGCATCTGCTGGCGCCGGTCGACCTGCAGGCGGTGAAGGCCTGCGGCGTCACCTTCGTCACCTCGATGCTGGAGCGCCTGGTCGAGGAGCAGGCCAAGGGCGATCCGTCCAAGGGCGACGCGATCCGCGCCGAGATCCAGAAGGAGATCGGCACCAGCCTGAAGGCGCTGAAGCCCGGCTCCGAGGAGGCGATGCGGCTCAAGGAGCTGCTGATCAAGCGCGGGCGCTGGTCGATGTATCTCGAGGTCGGCATCGGGCCGGATGCCGAGGTCTTCACCAAATGCCCGCCCATGGCCTCGGTCGGTACCGGTGCCGAGATCGGCATCCACCCGGGCTCGACATGGAACAATCCCGAGCCCGAGATCGTCATGATCGTCAGCGCCGAGGGAAAGATCGTCGGCGGCAGCCTCGGCAACGACGTCAATCTGCGCGACGTCGAGGGCCGTTCCGGCCTGCTGCTCGGCAAGGCCAAGGACCAGAACGCCTCCAGCGCCATCGGCCCGTTCATCCGCCTCTTCGACGAGGGCTACACGCTTGACGACCTCCGCAACACCGTGGTCGAGCTCCGCGTCGACGGGCTCGACCAGTTCGTGCTCGACGGCGCTTCCTCGGTCGCCGAAATCAGCCGCGACCTGACCGACCTGGTGGCGCAGACGATCAGCCGCAATCACCAGTATCCGGACGGCGTCTGCCTCTATTCCGGCACCATGTTCGCGCCGATCAAGGACCGCTCGAAGCCGGGCTCAGGCTTCACCCATGAGCTCGGCGACCTCGTCACCATCCGCGCCGAGCGGCTGGGGGCGCTGATCAACCGGGTGACCCGCACCGACAAGGCGCCGCCCTGGACCTTCGGCGCCACCGCCCTGATGCGGAACCTCGCCAGGCGCGGGCTTCTCTCCTAGAGCATTTTGCGATCAAGATGATAGATATCCGGTGTGTCGGAAGTAGTTCTGGCATTCGCTGGGATGGAATTGATCGAGGATGTGGCCGATGCGGATCCATAGCGCGTCACGAGTTCGTTCTGCA